>Ga0180009_10008247_pt1 | contig 10384 bp, 8 predicted proteins | sample OS_PC_MetaG_FD_123537 | JGI IMG/M metagenome (GOLD analysis project Ga0180009, IMG submission 123537) | Groundwater microbial communities from the Aspo Hard Rock Laboratory (HRL) deep subsurface site, Sweden - OS_PC_MetaG | ecosystem: Environmental > Aquatic > Deep subsurface > Groundwater... | reverse complement strand
TTCCTAAATAGCCGGTATTTTGGCAAAGTGGGCAACCCCTCCCCCGGAAAAGTCTTACCTTTCCTTGTTTGGTCTGGGGCAGTTTCAAGGCCAAATTTTTCCCTAAAATTTTTTCAACTTCAAAAAAATTAATTTCCTCGCTTTCAATGCAATTGGGGCAAATTCTTCTCACTAATCTTTGGGCAATGGCAATGTTAATTGTTGTCGCAATTAAAAAAGGTTCAATCCCCATGTCTAAAAGTCGAGTCAAAACAGTAGAAGCGTCTATGGCATGGAAAGTTGATAAAACCAAATGCCCGGTCATAGACGCGTTAACTGCTAATTTTGCTGTCTCTTCATCTCTAATTTCTCCCACCATGATAACATTTGGGTCTTGTCGAATGATTGCTTTTAATCCTTGAGAGAAAGTTAAATTTGTCTTTGGATTTACCTGAATTTGATTAATTCCTTCAATGTCATACTCAATTGGGTCTTCGATGGTCATTATGTTAATCTCTCTGGTATTTAAAATTTTTAACATAGAGTACAAGGTTGTGGTTTTGCCACAACCAGTAGGACCAGTGGCTAAAATCATTCCGAAAGATTTTTTTAAATTTTTTTCAATTTTAGTTAAATCGTCCTTTTCTAGACCCAATTCTTCAAGTTCGAATCTCTTGGTTCTGGCCGCCAATAACCTCATCACTATTTTTTCGCCTTCTTCAATGGGAACTATTGAAACCCTGACGTCAAATTTTTCTTCCGGAACCTGAAGTGAAAAATGACCATCTTGAGCGGCTTCGTGTTCATCGGTTCTTAATTTCGCTAATATCTTAATTCGAGAAACTAAAAAATCATGAATATCTTTTGGTAAATTTAAAACATCGTGTAAAATCCCATCGATTCTATATCTCAAAATTGTTTTATCGGTATAGGGTTCGATATGAATATCAGAGGCTCGATTTTCATAACCGTAATTTAAAATTAATTCAACGATTTTAATAATTGGTAGGGCTTGAGGCGCTTTCATTTCAATTTTTTTGAATTCTTCTAAAGTTTTTCCGACAATTTCTTCAAATTCTTCTTTTATTTCTTTTTTATAATATCTAAAAGCCGCTTTAATATCTCTTTCGGTAGCATAATAAGGAATAACTTTTTCTCCGGTCTTTCTTTCAATAAATTCGCGGATTCCCAAATTTTCGGGTTGAGACATTGCTGCTTTCAATCCTTCTTTGGTTTTCTCAAAGATAATCACTTTTTGTTTTTTGGCAGCAATCTCGGGAATAATTTCTAAAATCTCTCTTTCTGTTTTTATTTTCTGGAGATTCACAAAAGGAAAATTTATTTCATCAGCGATAAGTTTTCCCAGTTCTTCGTCTAAAATCAATCCTTTTTCAATCAATGTTTCCTCAAAAGAAACATTTTTTTCTTTTGCTTCTTTTTTTACCAAATTAAAGTCATTTTCCGAAATGATTTCGGAATCAACTAAAATTTTTTTAAGAAACTTTTCCGTAATTTCCATGTTATAATTCGGTTTTAACCCAGTAGTAGAAGTTCGAATTTTTATTTAATTTGAATTGAAATTCCTAAATCTCTTTATTCACTCTTTTTTTTAATTAATTTTTTCGCCGAAGGCGTTCGAACTTTCACTACTGGGCTTACTAAATTTTCTTTTACTTTATTTATTACTTCAGATAAACTAACGTCGGTTTTAATTAAATAATCTTGGGCTCCGAGAGAAAGGCCTCTTTGAATATCCGTTTCTTGACCTAAGTTTGAAAGAATAATCACTGGAGTTTTTTTGGTAGCCGAATCTCTTTTCATTTCAATTAAAACATCAAAGCCATTTTTTCTTGGTAAAATTAAATCTAACAAAACTAAATCTGGCTTTTCAGATAAAACCTTGTTCAAGCCCTCTACTCCGTTAATGGCTTCGACAAATTCAAAACCTTCTTTTGATAATTTATTTTTGTAAATCTTTCTCAAGAATTTATCGTCCTCAATCATTAAAATTTTAGGAGTTTTCTTTGGCATAAAATTTATTTACCCCGTTTAGAAATTTTTGTTTCTAAAATACAATATCTAAACAATACAATGTAAAATTCTAACGGGGTTTAGCTACCGGCAAACTAAAATAAAAAGTCATTCCCGCGTCTTTATTTCTGGAAAACCAAATCTCTCCGCCGCATAATGTAACGATGGCTTTGTTTATATAAAGACCGAGACCGGCACCTAAAGGATCCAATTCCATGGCTCTATCTGAACGATAAAATTTAGTAAAAATTTTTTTGAAATCTTTCTCGGGAATACCTATTCCGTTATCTTTACAAGAAAAAATAATTTTCTCATTTGTTTTGCTCGGAACAATAGAAATTACAATCTTGCCTTTTTCTTGAGTATATTTAATAGCATTGGCAACCAAATTTTCAATTACGCCTCTAATAGCCTGGGGATCACCCAAGACTAAGGGTAACTTCTTTGATTTTTTGAAAAAAATTTGGCAATTTGAGGCTTTAGCCCAATAAAAAAAATTTTTTAAAACATCCGAGGTTATTTTGTCCAGAGAAACGGGGTTGCGTTCTATTTTTAATTTTCCTTCTTCAACTCTCTGAATAATCAAAAGATCATCAATATTTCTTTTCATTCTTTCAACATTTTCCAACGCGTCTGAAAGATATTCTCTTTGAAGAGAATTGACTTCTCCACAATCACCCGAAATTAAGGCTTCAAGATAACTTTTTATTACTGAAAGCGGTGATTTTAACTGATGAGTTACAATTGAAATAGTTTCGGCAATTTTAGGTTTCCGGTAAGATTTTGAGGTTTTTCGAGGTTTATTTTTACTCACATTTTTATTATAACAAAACCTCAAAATAAAAAAAACCAAGTACATAACATTTTATATGCTCGGTAGGATTATTCTCCTAATTTTATCTTAAACTCAACCCCGTTGAATAGCGATCTGCTGTATCTAACCGGGTCAACTTTTTAGTATTCCTCTGGTAAGGGCGGAGTTCTTTTTTCTTTTTCTTCTTTTGTAGCTACTACTGCTTCGGTTGTTAAAAACATAGAAGCGGCGGATGAAGCATTTTCTAGGGCTATTCTAACAACCTTAGTTGGGTCAACAATCCCGGCCAAAATTAAATCTTCGTAGTTTAGAGTTTTAGCATTAAAACCAAGACTTCCTTTTTCTCGTTTCACCTTATCAACTACTACTGCTCCATCCATTCCGGCATTCTGGGAAATTTGGCGAATCGGTTCTTCCAGCGCTCTCTTTAAAATATCTAATCCAGTTTTCTCATCTCCTTCTAACCTAACATTTTCCAAAAGAGAAATTGACCGTAAGAGAACCACTCCTCCACCCGGTAAAATTCCTTCTTCAATTGCTGCTCGAGTAGCGTTTAAAGCATCTTCGGTTTTTCTTTGTTTTGCTTTTTGTTCAACTTCGGTGGCTGCCCCGACTTTTATTACCGCCACCCCCCCGGCCAATTTTGCCAATCGCTCTTGTAATTTTTCTTTGTCAAATTCTGACTCAGTAGTTTTTAATTCATTTTTAATTTGAGTAATTCTGGCTTCGATATCTTCTTTTTTGCCTCGGCCTTCAATAATAGTGGTTTTTTCTTTGGTGGCTACAACCTTTCTGGCCTTGCCAAATTGTTTTAATTCAATATTCTCTAATTTTAATCCTAATTCTTCAGAAATAACTTGAGCACCGGTAACAACAGCAATATCTTCTAACATTTCTTTTTTCCTCTCGCCAAAACCGGGCGCTTTAACTGCCAGGGCATTGAAGATACCTCTTAATTTATTGACCACCAATGTGGCTAAGGCATCGCCTTCAACATCTTCAGCAATAATTACTAATTCTTTTTTCCCGGCCTGAACCACCTTTTCCATAATTGGTAATATCTCAGTTAAAGCCGAAATCTTTTTATCGGTAACTAAAATGTAGGGTTCTTCTAAAACTGCGTCCATTCTTTCAACATCAGTAACCATATAGGGGGAAATATAACCCCGGTCAAACTGAAGTCCTTTTACAATTTCTTTTTCAAAACCCATCTTTTTTGATTCTTCAACCGTAATTACCCCGTCTTTGCCGATTTCCGAAAAAATATCAGCCAGTAAATTTCCCACTTCGGAATCCAAAGCGGCAATGGTAGCCACTTGAGCAATTTCTTCTTTTTTAGATATGGGTTTTGACATCTTTTTTAAATTTTCGACTACCACTTCCACTCCTTTTTCAATTCCTTTTCTTAATGCCAAGGGATTGGCGCCAGCTGTCACATTTTTTAGGCCTTCGGAAATCATTGATTGGGCCAAAACCATTGCTGTAGTTGTACCATCTCCGGCTATGTCGCCGGTTTTTTCGGCTACTTGTTTTATAATTTCGGCGCCTAAATTTTCGATTTTATCTTCTAATTCAATCTCTTTGGCAATAGTCACTCCATCATCGCAAATTTCAGGAGCCCCAAAGCCCTTATCTAAAACCACGTACCTGCCTCTGGGACCCAAAGTAACTTTTACAGTATCGGTTAATTTGTCAACGCCGCTTTTTAGTTTTTTGCGTGCTTCTTCTCGAAATTTAATTTGTTTTGCCATGATTAGTGAGGCAAGTGATTTCAGGGACGCTTAAAAGCCGAGCGGGCAAGGTGTCGCCGAAGGCGACGAGAGCAGGCTTTTACGCGAGTGAGCGAGACGCGCTGGGCGAGCGAACGACCCTGAAATCAGCTTGCCGAACGATTACTCAATTATTGCTAAGATATCTTCTTCTTTAGCAATTAAATACTCTTTGTTATCAATTTTTATCTCATCGGGACCGTATTTTTTAAAAAGAACAGTATCGCCTTTTTTTACATTTAAAGGAATTATTTTGCCAGAAGAAGTTTTTCTTCCCGGACCAACGGCGATAACTCTTCCTTGTTCGGGTCGTTCTTTCTCAACCGTTTCAGGAAGTAAAATTCCGGTTTTAGTTTTTTCTTCTTCTTTTATTGGCGCAATTAAAATGTGATCAGAAAGAGGTTTTATTTTCATCTTTTATTGTTAGAATGTTAGATTGTTGGATTGTTAGAGGTAATCATTCCAACATAGCGAAGCGATCTAACACTCTAACCTTCATACATTATTTTAGCAAACAAGACCTTTGAGTGCTAATTCTCTATTTAAATTTTAGAAGATGGAGAATATTTGTCAAGTTTTTAGAAAGCGTGAAATATGAATTATACTAAAATGTGGGGTTTGAATTTTATTGACCACTTCTCCGTCAAAATAATTTTTTATTCCTTCTATCTCGGTTGAATTCCACCATTTAGCTTCGTAGCCAGTTTTGCTTATAAATATGCCTTTCTTAAAATTTGTTTTTAGCAAATCTGGTTTTCCTACCATCCCTTGAATTTTTGAATACATTTTAATCCCCTAATCTTTTAAAGATTCTTGACGGAATAAAGAAATAATGATTTCGCCCCTATATTTTTGAGCAACTATTTTAATTTCAGAAAGCACTTTTTTATAATCTCCTTCTATAGTGCCAAGAGTATTTTGAAGTAAGAGTAAAACTGGATTTTTAATATCTGCTTTTTCTAATAACTTTGAGAGTTCTTGGATATCACCTTTTATCAATGTGGCGTTTTTATGCATTTCTGTTCTTTTCTTGAGTTCTTCTAACATATCAGGGTTAATTTCTATTGAGATAACATTTCTGGCAATTTTTGCTAAATCTGGGAGGACTCTACCGTGTCCTGCTCCTAAATCTATAAAGGTTTTATTCTTTGAATCTTTAACTTTAGAAATAACCTTTATCTCAGCCTTCATATGGGACTGGAGGATGTCGTCATCTATATTCTCAACTAATTCGATGTATTTTTCTGCGGTATATTTTCTCATATAAACTTTTTAAAACAATTATATCAAAAATAAAATCCGAGAAAAACTCTTAGACAGTGGCTCCCTCGGTAATAATATAACACTTTTATTGTCATCTTAGTAATCCTATATCAACTATATCAATAAATTAGAGAAGGGATGTAGAAGAAGGGATGTAGAGGTTTGACCTCTACATTTCCCCTCTACATTTCCCTCTACATTTCCTATTCTATACTAAACTAATCTCAACACTTCTTAATTTAATTCTTAATTTTAAAATTTAAATTTAATTTATTCCATTGTCAGTTTGCCTAAAATTTCTCTAATATTGCGAGTGATCAAAGCATCATAAGCGAATTCTTTGCAGATTTTAATATTCGGAAAGGTTTCCTTTAAAATATCTCTATCAATAATTCCTAAATTTCTTTTACCAAAACTTTCTCCTAAACTACAAAAGGGATAGTTCATTGCGAATTCAAAAGCTTTATCAAATTCTTTTAAAGCTCTCTCAATACCACCAGGATAAAACTCGAAAACATTAAAAACCTGAATATAAACATCGAGATATTGAAGCCCTTTTTCATCTTTTGGCACCCTTCCTTTATAAGAGCCTTGAAATACCTTTCCTACTTGATCATATTTGATATTAATAAAACCAGTGAACCCATCACCTATTTTTTTCATAAATTTACTAATTCCTCCTTCAATGATTTCTTTCAAAAGCAAATGAAAATGATTAAGGGCTAGGCAGTAAGATATAATTTTTACTAAAGGTTGATGAGGAGGCCAGAGTTTGGGCCATTCAAATCTCCGACATTCTCCAGATTTAATTAAAAAATCCAATTCCCGAAAAATATTTTTGGGCGAATATTCGTCATTAAAATAACGCAAAATTTTTAAGAATCGCCATTTATCGTTGTCATCGTAAACAATAGGCATCTTTCGATTGCCCCGATTATACACGTGAACAAAATCTCTAACTGTATATGGTTGTACTCTCATTATCAAGATTCTACCAAGATAGAGTGTAGAGGTCAAACCTCTACACTCTCTATACGCTCTACTCTACACTCTAACTTCCGTTTTTACAACTTTTTACAACTTTTAAGACCGAGATTAAAACACCAAAAAAGATTAAACGATCTGATAAAAGCAGAGCGAAATATCATTAAGCGGAATCAGAGAACCTTACCGGAGAGAGCTTCTTTTAAATATTTACCGGTGTAGGATTTACGATTTTTAACTATCTCATGAGGATTACCCTCAGCTATAATTTTCCCACCATCATCTCCTCCCTCGGGTCCTAAATCTATTACATAATCTGCGTTTCGGATGATCGAAAGGTTATGCTCGGTAAGGAGAACTGTATTTCCTTTAGCAACCAAACTTCTCAAAACAAAAATTAATTTCTCAATATCATCTAAATGCAAACCTGTTGTGGGTTCGTCTAAAATGTACAAAGTTTTTCCGGTTGCTTTTTTCGATAATTCGGTGGCTAATTTCACTCTCTGGGCTTCCCCGCCCGACAAAGAGGGGGCCGGTTGACCTAATTCAATATAATCTAATCCTACCTCGTTTAAGGTTTTTAATTTTTGATATAATCCTAGAATGTTTTTGAAAAAACTTAATGATTCTTCAACCGTCATTTCTGAAACCTCGGCAATATTTTTCCCCTTATATTCGATTGAAAGAGTTTCTTTATTAAATCTTTTCCCTTTACACTCCTGGCATTCGACATAAATATCCGGCAAAAAGTACATTTCAATTTTAATTTGTCCTTGGCCTTGGCAAGCCTCACAACGACCACCCTTGACATTAAAAGAAAACCGACCGGGCTTGTAACCTCTAATTTTTGCCTCTTTTGTTTGGGAAAATAAATGTCTGATATAAGTAAAAACACCAGTGTAGGTCGCTGGATTTGACCTGGGTGTCCGACCAATTGGCGATTGGTCAACCAAAACCACTTTGTCTAAAAATTCGGCGCCGATTAATTTTTCGAATTTTCCCGGTTCCTCTTTGGCTCGATAAAATTTTCTCAGCAGGGCTCTGGCTAAAATATCGTTCATTAAAGAACTTTTCCCGGAACCTGAAACTCCAGTAATGCAAACAAATTTTCCCAAAGGAATTTTAACATCGATATCTTTTAAATTATGCTCCTTTGCCCCCTTGATGAGTAGGAAGTTGGAAGCAGGAAGTGGGAGTAAAGGAACTTTCTTTATTTTATTTCCTAATTCCTTTTTCTTAATTCTTACTTCCGTTTTTATTTCAACCTTTTTTCTCCCTGAAAGATAATCTCCAGTTAAGGTATGACTTTTGAGTAGTTGTTTTGGTGTTCCTTCAAAAACCACTTTTCCACCGTGTTTGCCAGCGCCAGGACCAATATCTATTACCCAATCTGCTTTATGAATTGTTTGAGGATCATGTTCAGTTAAAACCACTGTATTTCCTAAATCCCTTAGCTCCTTTAAAGTTTCAATCAATCTTCCTTGGTCTCGGGCATGAAGACCGATCGAAGGTTCGTCCAAAATATAAAGAACTCCGGTTAATTGAGAACCCAACTGGGTAGCCAATCTAATTCTTTGTTCTTCACCAGCTGATAAAGTATCGGTTCTTCTGTCTAAAGTAAGATAATCCAAGCCAACATCAATTAAAAATTGTAACCTTTTAATAATTTCTTTAATAATTGGTTGAGCAATTCTGAAGTCCGAAGGTTGAAGGTTGAAGGCGGAAGATTTTTTATTTCTTGCTTTAGACTTCGTATTTTTTCCTTCGAGCAGTTCATCGAAAAATTGCTTCGCTTGACTAATTGCCATTTCTACAATCTTATCAATAGATTTCCCAACTACAGTAACTGCGAGGACTTCCGGTTTTAATCTTTTTCCCTTACATTTTTGACATTTTTTCTCAACCATATATTTTTCAATTTCTTCTCTAGTGGCATCTGAGTCGGTTTCATGATATCTTTTTTCCAAAGAAGGGATTACACCTTCATAATTAGATGTTGGATGTTGGATGTTAGATGTTGAATGTCTTTCGCCGTATAAAATTAGATTGATTTTATCTTTTGACAAATTTTTAACCGGACAGTATAAATCAATATCTTTGTCTTGGGCTATTTTTTTTAACTGCCACCAGAAAAATCCTTGTCTGCCAACTTTATGAGAGGCGTGAGCCCAAGGGAAGATTGCTCCTTCAGCAATCGATAAATTTAGATTTGGCATTACTAATTTCGGGTCAACTTCTAATTTTTCGCCTAGACCTTGACAAGCCGGACAAGCGCCATGAGGAGAATTAAAAGAGAAAAGTCTTGGTTCCAATTCCGGTAAAGAGATTCCGCAGTTCTCGCAGGCAAAGTGCTCGCTAAAAATTAGGTCATTGGGTTTTAGGTTTTTAGCTTTCAGGCTAACGATTACGGTACCTTTTCCTAATTTTAAAGCGGTTTCTAAGGAGTCTACTAATCTTGATTTATCCAAATTTTTATCTATCAATAGCCTATCAACAACCACTTCGATATTGTGTTTCTTATATCTTTCTAGCTTCAATTCTAATGCCTCCTCTACCCTATGCAAAATTCCATCAATCCTCAACCTAACAAATCCAGACCTTTGAAGTTCTTCTATTAAACCACGATATTCTCCTTTTTTTCCTCGAATTACCGGACCTAAAATCGTAATTTCTAATTCGCATGGGCGCTTTCGCATACCCCGAGCCGAAGGCGAGGGTTGCGCTTTTCGCATGCTCAAAATTTGCTCTGTAATCTGATCAATTGTCTGTCTGGAAATTTTTCTTCCACATTTTGGACAATGAGGAATTCCAATTCTGGCAAATAAAAGACGGAGATAATCGTATATCTCTGTGGTTGTGCCGACAGTAGAGCGAGGATTATGAGCTGCTTTTCTTTGATCTATTGAAATTGCTGGTGAAATTCCTTCAATTTTATCAACGTCGGGTTTTTGCATCACTCCTAAAAATTGCCTGGCGTAAGCAGAGAGTGATTCAACATATCTTCTTTGGCCTTCAGCATATAAAGTATCAAAAGCCAGAGATGATTTGCCAGAACCTGAAATTCCAGTAATAACCACCAATTTATTTTTAGGAATATCTAAGTCTACATTCTTCAGGTTATGCACCCTTGCGCCTCTAATTTTTATAATATTTTCTGGTATAACAGTTATTATAACTAAAATTTTGGAAAATTTCAATAATTTTATGTTAAAATATTAATATGGAATTTAAATTTTTATCGAGAGAGAAAATCAATAAATTGCCTAAGGGTCCGGGGGTCTATTGTTTCAAAAATAAAGAAATTTTGTATATCGGAAAAGCCGCAAATATTAAAGAAAGAGTTAAAAATCATTTTCAAAGACCTGCAATGTTGTGGGAACAAATCTTAAAGAATGAAGCAACCCTCCTTCGCCAAGGCTTCGGAGGGCGAGGAAAAATAGGATATATAAAAACAGGGTCTGAAATTGAGGCCTTGATTTTAGAAGCAAATTTAATCAAAAAATACCAGCCAGAATATAATGTAATTTGGAAAGATGATAAGAAC
>Ga0180009_10008246_pt1 | contig 10384 bp, 5 predicted proteins | sample OS_PC_MetaG_FD_123537 | JGI IMG/M metagenome (GOLD analysis project Ga0180009, IMG submission 123537) | Groundwater microbial communities from the Aspo Hard Rock Laboratory (HRL) deep subsurface site, Sweden - OS_PC_MetaG | ecosystem: Environmental > Aquatic > Deep subsurface > Groundwater... | reverse complement strand
CTGTCTTCGAGCAGGCCCGCCGTCGCTTCCGGGCCAAGCTGCGGGCGCTGGACCACGATCCTCCCAGGCTGACGCACCTCCCCCTGGGGGACGCCAGGTATGGTAGCCCGGTGCCCGTGGTTGTGGAGGCCAGCGACGTCTCGGGGGTGAAGCGGGTCGTGGTCAACTACCGCATCACCGGCAACCGGGGGTTCTCATCGGTGAAGCTGGAGACCGACAGCCGCGGCCGTTTCGTGGCGACCATTCCCACGGTGGCGGTGATGCGCCCCGGCCTGGAGTACTATGTCGAGGCCTGGGACAGCCTCGGCAACGGACCGGGGCTCAAGGGGAGTGTTGACGCGCCGATCAAGATCGAGGTCAAGGGAGGTCCCAGGGCCTCCCCCGCGGCTGGAGCGACCTCCTGGTACAAGCGCTGGTGGGTCTGGGCCATCGCCTCGGGGGTCGTCGCCGTGGCCGGCGGCATCGGCGTCGCCGTCTATCTCACGCGCGAGGAGACCGCCCGTCTCAGCGTCTCGGCTCCCGCGGGCCTCAACCCTCCGGGTGGAAAATGAGCGCTCGAAGCGCCTCGATGCTGCTTTCGCCGATCATCATGCTCGCGGCGTGCACCGAGACGGTGGGCTTCGTCACCCTCGACCTGACGGTGCCCGACCGCAGCCCGCCGATCGTCTGCGCCGCGGATCCCCGCCGGGCCGTGGAGATCACGATCCGGGCCACCTGTGGCGGGGAGGTCCGCGAGCGGACGGCCAGCGTGGACGGGTCGAGCATCAGCCTCAGCGACGTGCCGCTCGGCAGCTGCACGATCGAGGTGGATGCGAGGAACCAGAACGGACGCACGGTGCTCGGCGGCAGCGTGACGCTCGACATCGAGCGGGGCGACAACGATCCGGCCAAGGTGCAGCTGGTCGAGGAGCAGTGCGACTCGACCTGCGACACGGACGGCGACAAGCTCCCCGACCAGGACGAGAAGGCGCTGGGGACCGACGCCTCCAGCGTGGACAGCGACGGAGACGGCCTGGAGGACGGCCTCGAGCTCTACCAGTGCTGTACCGATCCGATGCTCCCCGAGGGCCAGTGCCGGGAGCTGTTGATCCAGCGCGTCGAGCCCGGATACGGCACGGTCTATTCGGCGGTGATGATCAAGGCCTCGGCCCCGCTCGAGCAGCCTGTGGTGGTGTCGGTGGGGGGACAGCCGCTGCAGAACCTGATCGCCGACAGCACGATCGCGTTCGGCACGGTGGCGCCCGGGTCGGCCCTGGGCGAGGTGGAGCTCGTCTCGGGCGGTGGCAAGGTGACCTACGAGCACCTGTTCGCGGTGCTGCGCGACACGCCGCAGAGCCTGGTCGAGATCTCCAACAAGGCGACCGGGATCGCTCCCGTGATGTACCAGGCAGTGGATCAGACCTTCGTCGGCGCGCGCCAGTACGTGCTGGGACGCTCCTACATCAAGAGCAGCGCCAACGCCAGCTCCAGCGTTGTCCCGATCCTGCTGATGCTGGACCACCTGAAGCAGGAGGGGGTCAAGGCCGTCGTGGCGTTGACGGGGGAGCCGGTGGCGGTGGCGGCATCCGGCGACAGGGTGCTGGTGGCGCTGGACGTCGGCGGCAAGGCGGAGGTCGTGCTGTACACACCATCGGCCGCCGGAGCCAGCCTCGGGCTGCCCAAGAAGCTCAAGCTGGACAACACTCAGCTGTCGAAGGCGCTGGCCAAGCCGGTGGAGCTGGTGGTCGAGCCAACGGGCGACACCGCGCAGCTGCTGCTGGGCCAGCACCTGGTCCGGTTTCGCTTCGATACCGCCGGCGTGATCTCGCAGATCAAGCTGGTGGCGCTGGACCAGGCACTGGGTCCGGTGGGCAACGCAGGGGCTTGCACCGGCATGACCTACCACGAGCAGTCCAACAGCCCCAATAACGGCACCGGAATCACCTTCCTCTCCTGCAACCTCGATGTCCCCTGTCCTCCCGGGACGAAGTGCGAGCCCCAGGGGGCGATGATGCGGATCGAGGTCGGCAAGTGCCTGGCTCTTGGATCGGTCACGGCGCCGGTGCCCCAGAGCTGCGCCACGCTGCACATGATCGACAGCCCGCGGCGTCTGGTCGGCAACCCGGTGATCGAGCCCAAGGGCAGCCAGGTCTTCCTGCTCAGCACGGGCGGGGTCGTGGCGGCTGCTCTGGACAAGCCGTCCAAGATGATGTCGACGATCGTGCCCTGGAACTGGGCCGGCAAGACCGACGCCCGTGACGTGATGGCCGCCTGGGGCACAAGCCTCTACGTGGTCGACGGCGCGCAGGTCTGGCGCATGGAGCCAGGGCAGCTCGACCCCGCCCGCCGCCGGGGCAAGTCGTTCGTCGTGGGCTACGGGCTGGACGAGGCGCAGATGCTCGCGGTCAGCCCCGAGGGATCCGCGCTGAGTCTGGTGAAGGCCACCGGTGGGTTCAGCTGGCTGATGGGCGTCTGCCTCTCCCCCTGCAAGTGAAGGCCACAGCCATGCGACTGCTGCTGACGCTGATGGACGAGAGACTGCCCGAAGGAGTGAGCGAGAGGACGTTCTCCTTCGGTGAACGGAGCCTGAGCGTCGGCAGGGCGGAGGAGAACGACCTGACGCTGCCGGTGGTGCACATCTCGTCCAGACATCTGGCGGTCCGTTTTCGGGGTGGCCACTACCTGGCCAGCGATCTCGGCAGCAGGAACGGGTCGATGGTCCTGCGTGACGGCCGAAGGTTGATACTGGGCCCCAAGGGCAGCGCCGAGATTGCGCTGGAGCCGGGGGACATCCTCGTGCTGGGAGACATCGACAGCCCCGTGCGGCTGCAGGTGAACATCGAGCGGGCCGATCGGCAGCCCGTCGAAGACACCGTGGCCGTCGTCACGCGCAGTCGCGGGGATACCCTGGCGATCAGCCAGCGGCTGAGGGGGGACGACGCCCTGCACGCGATCTTCCGCCTGGTGGAGGCGACCGGCGTCGCCCGGGACCGTGACAAGATCCTGGCGCGGGTGGCGGAAGGGGCGATCGATGCGATACCGGGGGCGGCGGACGCGCTGGTGGTGGTCCGCGGGCCCGGGGGGCAGCTGGAGATCAGGGCGGAGGCTCACCGCGGCGCCGGCATCGTCCGCCAGCTAAACGCCACGGTCTGCGAACAGGTGCTGACAGGTGAGGTGGCCCTGCTGTTCGGTCAGCACCAGGACTCCGCGATGCCGGCGCATACGCTGGTGGAGCAGGGCGTCGGCAGCGGCATCGCCGCTCCGTTGTGGGGTGAAGGGGATGCGATGGGGGTGCTCCAGATCAACTGCAGCGCGGGGACCGGCCTGCAGGAGGCTCACCTCGACCTGGCGGTCGTGCTGGCCCACCACGCGGCAGTGGCCCTGGAGCGGGCGGACCTGATCACGCGGCTCGAGCGGGCCGAGCGGCGGCTGCGCGACGAGAATGCGGTGCTGCGGCGCACCGCCCAGCCGTCGGTGGAGATGGTGGCGCAGAGCCCAATGATGCAACGGCTGATGGCGGACCTCGCCCGGGCGGCCGCCTCGGATGTCACCGTGCTGATCCAGGGAGAGACCGGCACCGGCAAGGAGGTGGCCGCGCGATGGCTGCACGAGAGCAGCGCCCGCGCCGACGGCCTGCTGGTCCCTGTCAACTGTGGTGCGCTGACCGAGAGCCTGCTGGACAGCGAGCTGTTCGGTCATTGCAAGGGGGCCTTCACCGGCGCCACCGCCAATCGCAAGGGAGTGTTCGAGGTGGCGGAGGGTGGGACCGTCTTCCTCGACGAGATCGGCGAGACACCGCCGTCGGTCCAAATACGCCTGCTGCGCGTGCTCGAGGAGGGCAAGATCAAGGTGGTGGGCGAGGCGATGGAGCGTCAGGTGAGTGTCCGTGTTGTGGCCGCCACCAACCGCGATCTGGCCGCTCTGGTGCAGCAGGGCAGCTTCAGACAGGATCTGTACTACCGCCTCAAGGTGTTCCCCATCCTGCTTCCCCCCCTGAGGGAGCGGCGCGAGGACATCGAACCCCTGTGCCGGCTGTTCATCGCACGGTACTCCGCGCAGGTGGGCAAGCAGGTGGGCCGGCTCGAGCCGGAGGTGGTCGCGGCGCTGCTGCAGTATGGTTTCCCCGGCAACATCCGTGAGCTGGCCAACGAGATCGAGCGCGCCGTGGTCCGCGCCGAGGAGGGAGAGCCGTTGACTCCCGACCTGTTCTCCGACGAGATCTTCCCTGCCGATCCGCAGCGCGCCAGGGTCGATACGGCGGGCGATGGGCGGTCCCTGCGCGATCAGCTGGCGCTCGTCGAGCGACAGATCATCGCAGACGCCCTCGTGCGCCACGCGGGCTCCAAGGTGCGGGCCGCGGGGGAGCTCGGGCTCACACGACAGGGACTGGCGAAGAAGATGGGACGGCTCGGCCTGTGAGGGGAAACGCGATGGAGCTGTGGGATAACCCGATCTTTCAGGCGCTGCTGCGGTCGCTCGAGGAGTGTGTGCTCGCCGTCGACGATGATGGGTGCATCACCGGCGCCCACTGCTCCCGGGAAAACATGCTCCCGGAGCAGCAGGTCGTGGTGGGCATGTCGATCAACGCCGTCTTCCCGGTGGAGGTGACCCACGCATTCAACGTGGCGATACGGACCCTGAGGATGACCGGCCTGCCGCAGACCGTGAACTACCGGCTTGACCTGCTCGCGCAGCGGCGGCACTACTCCGCCCGGCTGGCGCGCCCGACGCTCGAGGGAGAGCCGCAGGGGATCCTGGTCGCGATCTGGGACGTCACACGTCAGGTGCTGGCCCAGCAGACGATGCTGGAGTCCGAGGCGTTCTATCGGCTGCTGGCCGACAACTCCTCCGACATGATCGTGGTGGAGGATGTCGATGGCCGCTTCCTGTACATCTCCCCCTCCATCAGGCGGATACTCGGGGTCGAGGCCGAGGCGATGCGTGGGCGGTACCGGCACGAGCTTATCCATCCGGAGGACCTGGAACGCATGTTACGGGACCATCCCACGCGGCTGCCGCCGCCCGAGGGGATGCAGGTACGCAACCGCGTGCGCCACAGCGACGGGCGCTGGATCTGGCTCGAGTCCACCGTGCGCACCTTCGAGTGGCAGGGTCGTCCGGCGCTGCTGAGCATCGCGAGGGACATCTCGATGCGGCAGCAGACCGAGGAGGAGCTGAAGCTGGCCCACGGCCGGGCGGAGGAGGCCAACCGGGCCAAGAGCGTGTTCCTCGCCAGCATCAGCCACGATCTGCGCACCCCGCTGCACGGCATCCTCGGCATGTCGGAGCTGCTCGAGCAGACTCACCTGACTCCGGAGCAGCAGGAGTACCTCACGGCGATCCAACAGAGCGGCGACACCCTGCTGGCCCGGCTCAACGACCTGCTCGATCTGTCCAAGATCGAGTCGGGGGAGCTGGACCTGCAGCAGGTGGACTTCGACCTGGTGGAGGCGGTCGAGGGGCTGGTGGACATCCTGGGCAACGAGGCCACATCCAAGGGGATCGAGCTGTTCTGCCACGTGCAGGCGGGGGTGCCGCCGCTTGTCCGGGGCGACCCGCAACGTCTTCGCCAGGTGCTGATCAACCTGATCGCAAACGCGATCAAGCTCACCAACCAGGGGGAGGTCGACGTGCAGGTGGGCCAGGGGCAGGACGGCGCGCTGCGCTTCACGGTGCGCGACACGGCTGTCGGAGTCGCCGACCAGGTGGACCAGCCGGCATCGCGCTGGCGGCGTCGCGTGGGTGGAGGTCTGGGCCTCTCCGTCGCCCGCCAGCTGGTGGAGCTGATGGGTGGCAAGCTCCAGACCGAGTCCCGTCAGCCGACCGGTACCCTCTGCAGCTTCGAGTTGCCATGGCCCGCCTCGGCGAAGAGGTCGATCGATGCACAGGGTCGAATGCTGACGGGCAAGCGCATCCTCGCCACCGACGACAATGCTACCAACCGCCAGCTGATCCGGGAGCATCTGGAGCATGCGGGCGCCGAGGTCGAGCTGACCAGCGGCGGGGTGGAGACGATCCGCAACCTGCTCGACGATCCGGCCTACGACTGCGTGGTACTGAACGCCGACCTCCCCGACCTGGATGGATTCGCCACCGCCGCAATGATCCGCTCCAACCGCACGCTGGAGCAGCTGCCGCTGGTGCTGACGATCTCGTCCGCCGATGCTGGCGAGGTCCAGCGCAGCAAGGAGCTGCAGGTGAACGCTGTGCTGACCAAACCGGTTCGCCGGGATGTCCTGGTGCGGGCGGTGCATGGCGTGATCACCTCCGGCGGGTTTCAGGACGACCAGCCTCCGGGCCGCGAGGGAACGGTGCTGGTCGTGGAGGACAACGAGGTCAACCTCCGCCTGGCGCGGGACATCCTGCGGCTCGCGGGCTACGCCGTGGTCAGCGCCCGGGACGGCAAGGAGGCCCTGGCCCAGCTGCAGCAGCACAGCGTCGACGCCGTCCTGATGGACATCCAGCTGCCCGACATGGACGGACTGGAGGCGACCGCCCGCATCCGTGGCATACCCGAGTGGGCCGACATCCCGATCATCGCCATGACGGCCCATGCGATGAAGGGCGACGCCGAGCGCTTCCTGAGGGCGGGGGTCGACGACTGCCTCTCCAAGCCGGTGAACCGCCTCGAGCTGCTCAGCACCCTCGAGCGTGAGCTGGCGCGGCGGTCGGCCGCTGCGGCGCGGTAGGCCGGCAGATTGGGTTGGGCGAGGGCGACGCCCCAGGCGCGAGTGTCTTTCCGAGGTCATCCCCTGCGCAGCAGGGGATGAGCCAGGCGAGCGCGAGGGGCGTTGCCGGAGCCCAACCTGTCACAATCCCTGCGATGGGGTACTAGCTGCTCTGGGCCTGGTCCCGGGCCATGCAGCACTTCTTGTACTTCTTGCCGCTGCCACAGGGGCAGGGGTCGTTGCGGCCGATGCGCGGCGCGGAGCGCCGGACCGTCTTGGCCTTGCTGTGGCCGCCGCCGTCGGCGGGGCTGGCGCCGCGGCCCATGTGCATGCGGCGTTTCTTGTGCCGATACTCCGGCAGGGAGTCGTCCTCCACCTGCACCTGGACCCGGAACAGCTTGGACAGCACGTTCGCCTGGATGCGGTCCATCATGCCGGCGAACATGTTGTAGCCCTCTTTCTTGTACTCCTGCTTCGGATCGCGTTGCCCGTAGCCGCGCAGGCCGATCCCCTCGCGCAGGTGGTCCATCGCCTTGAGGTGGTCGATCCACTGACCGTCGATCTCCTCGAGGTAGAAGTGACGGGCGAAGTAGAGGAAGTAGATCGGACCCAGATCCTGCTCGCGGGCCTCGACCAGCTTCTCCACCTGCCCCCAGACCTTCTCGGCGATGGCCGGCTGCTCCATCGGGACCTCCCCGATCTCGATCTTGCAGTTGAAGGTCTGGGTCAGGGCCTCCTCCAGCGCGGGCATCCCCCACCCTTCCGGGTGGACCTTCTCGGGGCAGTGCTCGTACACTTGGGCCGAGATCGACTCGTCGCACAGATCGAGGATCCGCTCGCGCTGCTGGATCAGTGAGGCGGCGACCTCGCGCACCGCTTTCTCCATGCAGGCCTTTGGGTCGCGGGACTCGGTCTGCAGGTCGACCATGGCGCCGAAGTAGCGGTAGAGCTCCCTGGTCAGCTCCTCGTGGTTCACCTCGCCCCGTCCCGGCTCGGCATCGGCGGCGGCGCGGTAGGGGTCGACCTCGCCCTGCTTGAGCCCGGCGAAGAACTCGTCGAGGATCTGCTTGATCCGTGGCCGCAGGGTCTCGGAGAGCTTCTCCACCGTCCACTCTCCGCTCTTGGTCGGCACCTCGTACTTCTTGCCCTCCTTCTTCTCCTGCTCGCTCAGCTCCGGCGCGTAGCGGCCCTCCAGCACCTGCTTGCGCAGCGAGTAGATCGTCTTGCGCTGCTGGTTCATCACGTCGTCGTATTCCAGCAGGTGCTTGCGGATGTCGAAGTTATGGCCCTCGACCTTCTTCTGCGCGTTCTCGATCGCCCGGTTGACCCAGCGGTGCTCGATGCGCTCGTCCTCCTGCATGCCGAGCCGCTCCATCAGGCCCTGGATGCGGTCGGCGCCGAAGATACGCAGCAGGTCGTCCTCCAGACAGAGGTAGAAGCGCGAGCTTCCCGGGTCGCCCTGGCGTCCCGATCGACCGCGGAGCTGGTTGTCGATGCGGCGCGCCTCGTGGCGCTCGGTGCCGAGGATGTGCAGTCCGCCAGCGGCCAGCACCTCCTCGCGCTCCTTCGCACACTGCGTCCTGAATTCCGCGAACACCTTCTTGAAGCGCTCGGGGTCCTCCGCCGGGTCCACGACGCCCTTGGCCATCATCTCCGCGTTGCCGCCGAGCACGATGTCGGTGCCGCGCCCCGCCATGTTGGTCGAGATGGTCACCGAACCCTTGCGGCCGGCCTGGGCCACGATCTCGGCCTCCCTGGCGTGGTTCTTGGCGTTGAGCACGTTGTGCTTGATGCCGCGCTTGCGCAGCATGCGGGCCAGCACCTCCGACTTCTCCACGGAGATGGTGCCCACCAGCGTCGGCTGGCCGCGCGTGTGGCAGTCGATGATCTCCTCGATGGCGAACTTGAACTTCGCTTTCTCGGACTTGTAGATCACATCGTCGTGGTCCTTGCGGATCATCGGCATGTTGGTCGGCGCCACCATGACCTCGAGCTTGTAGATCTTGAAGAACTCCTCCGCCTCGGTCTCGGCGGTGCCTGTCATGCCCGCCAGCTTGTTGTACATGCGGAAGTAGTTTTGAAACGTGATGGTGGCGAGGGTCTGGTTCTCCTCCTCGACCGTGACGTTCTCCTTGGCCTCCACCGCCTGATGCAGACCGTCGGACCAGCGGCGCCCCTCCATCTTGCGGCCGGTGAACTCGTCGATGATCAGGACCTTCCCGTCCTCCACCAGGTAGTGCACGTCGTGCTTGTACAGCGTGTGGGCCCGCAGCGCCTGCGTCACGTGGTGCAGCCACGCCAGGTTGGCGGGGTCGTAGAGGTTGCCGATGCCCAGGCGCTTCTCCACCTTCTCCACGCCGGCGTCGGTGAGCATGGCGCTGTGCGCCTTCTCGTCGACGGTGTAGTCCACGTCCTTCTTCAGCGAGGGGATGATCTGGTTGACGCGGAAGTACAGGTCGGCGGACTGCTCGGCGGGCCCGCTGATGATCAGCGGGGTCCTCGCCTCGTCGATCAAGATCGAGTCCACTTCGTCCACGATGGCGTAGTTGAGCTCGCGCTGCACGTAGAGCTCGATGCTCTCCTTCATGTTGTCGCGCAGGTAGTCGAAGCCGAACTCGTTGTTCTGGCCGTACGTGATGTCCGAGCGGTAGGCCTGCTGCCGCTTCATGTCCGGCATGTCGTGGTAGATCACGCCGACCGACATGCCGAGGAAGTTGTAGATCTGGCCCATCCACTCGGCGTCGCGGCTGGCGAGGTAGTCGTTGACCGTGACCAGGTGGGTCCCCCTGCCGGACAGCGCGTTGAGGTAGAGCGGGAGCGTGGCGGCCAGCGTCTTGCCCTCGCCGGTCTTCATCTCGGCGATCGATCCCCTGTGCAGCACCATGGCGCCGAGCATCTGGACATCGTAGTGCCGCATCTTGAGCACGCGGAGCCCCGCCTCGCGGACCACCGCGAAGGCTTCCGGCAGCAGGTCGTCCAGCGGGGCGCCCTGGTCAAGCCGCTGGCGGAGCTCGCCGGTCATCCCCTGCAGCTGGGCATCGCTCTTCTGCTTCATGGTGGGCTCGAAATCGTTGATCTTGACCACCATGGGCTGCATCTTCTTGAGCTCGCGGGAATTCTTCGAGCCGATGATATTCTTGAGCATCCACTTGAGCACGTGCCTTACCTCGCAGCAGCCGACAGGCTATCATAAGCATCTCCAACTCCTGGGCAAGTGGCAGTTCCGGGGACGATCGGGAGACCGGAGTTGGCCCATGAAAGGGCAGATGGCTGACCTCCACATCCGACCTCGAAGCCGGGGTCTGGCGCAGCTGGCGCCGCTCGAGCGGTTCCAGGCCGTCTACCGCTACGCCGCCCAGCGCGCCAGGCGGGGCCTGCTCTCGCTGACCTTCGAGGTGACCAGGCGGTGCAACGCCAGGTGCGACTTCTGCAACTACTGGCGCGAGCCGCGACGCCAGGAGTCCCTCGATCTTGCCGATGTGGTGCGGCGCCTTGACCCGGTGTTCGTCGTCTTCTGCGGCGGGGAGCCGTTGCTCCGCAGCGACATAGTGGACATCGTCCGCAGGGTTGCCATGGTCCCCGGCTGGCGCTACCACGTCCTGATCACCAACGGCTATGAGCGTGGATCCTCTGCAACGAGCGTAAAACCATAAGAAATCATGGATCTAGGTGACAGCGCGGTAAAATCATGGGGTAGTACCCCCTGAACATGAAACACCAGCCTACATGTCCAGGAG
>Ga0180009_10008245_pt1 | contig 10385 bp, 16 predicted proteins | sample OS_PC_MetaG_FD_123537 | JGI IMG/M metagenome (GOLD analysis project Ga0180009, IMG submission 123537) | Groundwater microbial communities from the Aspo Hard Rock Laboratory (HRL) deep subsurface site, Sweden - OS_PC_MetaG | ecosystem: Environmental > Aquatic > Deep subsurface > Groundwater... | reverse complement strand
CATTACAGCTTGCACTTTCCAAAAAACTTTAACATACCCAGAATCCCAACTAACATTTGAAGAAAAATTTGAAATTAGAATGAGAGATTGTAATGCTTTAGCAACAAATTTACAAATTGAAGATTGTAAAAATGATATTTTAATCCAACAGGCAATTTCTTTAGATGAAGTTAGTTATTGTAATTATTCTTCAACCATAAAAGCAACAGAAATTTGCAAATCTTTATTTTACCTGGATAAAGCACAAAAAAACAACCAGCCCGCTTTTTGCAGAATGATCCCCAATGAAGTGATTAATAACATCTGTATTAACTCTATCAAAAGCTAAATTTTTAAGAATTTATAAATAATCAAATAGCTCTTCAAGTGTAGAGATAGATTCATATTCACCTCCAGAATAGCCTCGCCTTAACCACAAAGCCCTCATCCCAATTTGCTTAGGGGTTAAATAGTCATGTTCATAATTATCTCCTACCATCATTACTCTTCGTGGCTCTATACCAACCTTATCTAAAAAATAAGAGTATACCTTTCTATCGGGTTTTCTTACTCCAACTCTATTTGAAAATACACAAGCATCCATTATTTCATCTAATCCACAAGTTGTAAAATAGGATTCATAAAAAGTAGACTGATTCGAAATAACTCCCAATATATATCCTTCTTTTTTTAATCTTTCTAAAATATCAAAAGAATCCTCATATAACTTACAACTCTTAAGGTCCTCAATCAATCTCTGGTTCATTAATTCACCATATTCACTTTCATCTAAATCTATATTTATTAATTTTCTAAAATCTGATAGGAAAGAAATAACATCTGGTTGATGTTTACATAAAAAAAGGGGTTTAACTTTCTCTCTCCAAAAAACAGAATCAATATCAAACTCTCTCTTTAAATAGTTAAATGTTTCCCATCCTTTAGGGAGAAAAATCAAAGTATTCCACAGATCAAAAACAATACAATCTTTATTCATTTTCTAAATCTCAAATTTGTTAATCTTTCTGCACATATTCCAAAAGAATATCCATTGTGTCTTTCTATCTCTCTACCCATCCCAATAACTCTTTCATCTAAAGTTCTTAACCCTAATAAACTTCCAGCTATGCTAGCTACCGAATCTAAATCTCCCCCAGACGCATTTCGATGTATTATCTTGATCAGTGTTTCATATGGATCTATAGATTTAGAACCAAGAATGATACCTGTAGGAACTGAGCTCCACGCATATTTTTCATACCCTATCAAATGCTCAAGTCTGTCTGGAAGGTTAGGAGCAGATAATTGTTCAGAAATTGTAAAGGCTTCTACTAATTTTTCAATGAACTGTGTATGTCTAGAATGAGGAAAATATTGTGATAAGGATCCTAGAAGAAACATAGATATCGGAGAATGTAAATCCTCTACATAATAGTGCAAAGCATAAGAAACAGCCAAAGCTGCTGCAATAGCTTCATCAGATCCATGAGTTAAATTACTAAGAGCAATAACATTATCTGTTAGTTCTCCTAAATCAGGGTAAATAATAGATAATGGAGAAACTCTTATTGCTGCACCATTTGTATTTCCTGTCGTAGATACATAATCCAGATTTTTACTCTTTTTTAAGAATTCAATCTGTTTCCCTCCCTTTGGATCAACATCAATTAGTCTTTTAGCAATATCCCTTCTATTAAATCCATTATTCTCAATTAAAGACTCCAATACCAATAAAGTTAAGATTGTATCATCTGTAACATCCCCCCTCTCCCAATTTCTAAGACTCTTAGGTCTAATTGGTCTAATCAAACCAGTAACTTCCCTTCCATAAATCTCATAAATCTGTTTTTTATTGTATTTAGAACATATTTTTCCTAATGCATCCCCGACAGAGAGATACAATAACATATTTTCAATCCTATTTTTATAATCAATCATTTTAATCCATTCGCTTCCTCTAAAAGGTTTCTTGCACCCAATTCGTTATTAACCATAAACCTTCTAACAGAATTTCTTAGTATAAATAGTGCTCTCATAGATCCTAAGTTCTTAATTAAATAGTCCCTAAGGGACCCATCCCACGAATTAAAGTAATCTTCTGGGTTTCCATTCTCTACAACACGATAGTTTATTCTACCATAAACTGGTCTTACAATACCATACCCCAATGGAATTATACCAAATGCTTCTTCATCAACTACCCTAATATTTCCTTTTGTATCAATAATTATATTATGTATACCATAATCTTGATGATCAAATGTTGCCCTTATATTCAAATAATCTAAATTTGACTCTACTCTTTTTAAAAGATCAATGTCAACACCCTTATCTCTCAAATACCAAAAACAATCATCAATCATTTTACTAGTTAAAAAAGCAACGCGTTCATCAAGTTCTCTCCCAAAAACTACTGAGTTCATTAATGCTTGAACAGATGCGATAGTACTAACATATTTAAATGATTCCTCTGAACTTAAAGAATCCCCCTCTAAATATTCAAATACAGAAAATCTCCCTTTCCTACCTAGGGGAACGGACATTGGTACACCCAAAGAACTCGCAAAATCAGCCCTTTCCAATAATCTATTAGCCTCTGACTCGTTGTCGCTGCTCCTAACTTTCAAAGTTCCGTCTCTAAATTTTAGTTTAAAAACACGAGGGAATTTTATATAATTTTTTGTTTCTGGATCAGTATATTGTAACGGAGAAATCTTACTTTTCTCAATACCAAATAAATCCCCCAATTCTTCAATTAAAAATTCTAACTTTTCTTGAGATTTATTTATAAGAGGATTATAAAAAAAAGGGTTTATAAGTTCGGTTTCAAGAAAAGTCATTTTCATCAAAAAGGTATTTTAGTTGATACCCCTTAGAAGAGATTTTACCCAAGTTCTCAACCCCTCCCCCAAGTATAAACGCTCCAATATCATCTACAATAACTCCATTTCTTTCAAATTCCTCTAAAGCACTTAACAACGTAGAACCAGTCGTGATTTCGTCCTCCACGATAACAATCCTATCTCCATTTTTCAGTCCATAAACATAATGATCTGCTCTTGTTGAATGGGGTTCAGTAAAATGAATCTCATTATCTACCACTAATCTCACTCTATAAGAACCAATCAAAGGAATACCTGTAACTTCAGCAACCCCATAGGAAGACAATATACCTCCTTCAGCAAATCCCACTATATAATTTGATCTTCCCCAATCCAATTTGTCAGCCAGCCTTTTTGAGTTTTCCTTCAAAACCTCTGGTCTCAAAGGAATAAGTCTCCCATCAAAAGGGTGAATTATCTTATACTTCTTTTTATCTGCATTATTCCTTTCTACTAAAAAGATATTTTTTCTTCTCATATAACTACTAAAAAATAGTAAATATATAAACTTTTCTATATTGATATTTAGTATAATTAGAATTTAAACTATAAGAATAGATTCCACATTTTTTATCAAAAAGTGAGCTGTTAAGTTAAAGTCACCTAAAATGGTGTATTTTTCTTTCAGGTACAGACAAATTTAAATACTTCATGTTCCTGAATTAAATTATGAAAATAAGAGAAGTCTTAGACAAAAAAGTGGGGAATACAGAGTATACAAGGTACATAACCACATTGCCAAAAGATGTAGTTAAGAATTCAAAACTCATAGGTAAAGAGCTAAAAGCAAGAGCCGAAAAAGGAAAAATAATCCTAGAAGAAGTATAAGCCTTTCATGTACCGAAAGGTTTATATAGTTCATGTACCTGAATATATGCATGATTAAGTGTAAACATTGTTCAGGCAAGAATTTTCTAAAGAAAGGTTTTAGAAAAATAGAACACCGAGGGAAAATACAAAATGTAAGAAAAACAAAAATTCATAATTATAAAATTGAAACAGTCTTTATGAAAATTAAAGATAGAGTTATAGACTTTAGAGGATTGAAAGCTTTGTGGTCTGCTCCAATTTTAATGGCTGCATAGTTATTCAGCATAACTTTATAGAAAATCATTCTGCAACTAATGAAGTGCCCTCTGAAAGAGCAGGAGTTAATTTAGAATTAGGAGAAAACAGATGGTTAGATTTAATAAAATTAAGCATGCAGTGACGCCAATTTATTTTAATCTCTCTTTAAAATCGTCCAGAATTTTTTGTTGCCTTTCGACATAACCTTTTGTATCTTTTAAGCATTCATCAATAGGGAATCTTTCATCCCAATTTTTATTTGCCTTTTTTTGTATAATTTCATCTAAATTAATCCCTTGGGAATTAGCAATTTTTACAAGGAAAATTATTGCATCTGCGAGTTCTTTTCCAAATTCTTCGTCGTTAACTTCTCTTGATAAGTCTCCTGTTTTATATCCATCTCTAAATAAAATATGCCTCCCGATTTCTCCCATTTCTTCAATTAAATGAGTAAATGTTTGGGATAAAAAGGAAACATCCCATCCTCTTTCTTTATCTGCTTTTTTTATCTTTTCCTGAAGTTCTTTTATATCCATTTTATCTGTGTGCTATACCATAGACATCTAATTTTCTTAAAAGTTCTATTTCTTCATTTGTAAACTCTTCTAATCTCTTTATTCCTCTTCCCATGCTTATCTCAAATCCTGCACCATTTTTAACCTTTTCGGGTTCCGCATCTCTTGTTAGAGTGAGGGCATGCACACCATTTTCTTCAATTTTAAAAACGCCATAATTGGTAATAAGATTAATCTCCTTATCTTTTCTGGTTTGCAATCCAGGAGAAGTAATATAATCTACTTTATCTACTAATCGCCTCGGTTCATGGAACATAAAAACATATTCCTTTCTGCTAAAGGAAGCAAAATCACAAGCTCCCCCGCTTCCAGGCAATCTTTTTATTGCACCGCGATCATTTATCAGAGTCGAGTTTATATTCCCTTGCTTATCTACCTGTGCTCCACTTAATCCAACCACGTCAACTTCTCCTTTTTCTAGCATAGCAAATACATCTGGTAAATCTAAAGGAAATTGTGCACTTGAATAATTGAGAATATCTGAAACAGAATGGGGCAGTCTTTCCGGGTTTGAATAGATCGCTCCTGACTCAAAGCATATTCTAAGACTTGGGTTATATAATCTCTTTGAAAGAACAGCTGACAAAACAGGAAATCCGTGTCCAGCAAAAAAATATAGTTCTTCAGCTAGATGTCTCGCACCTATTATGCTAATTTTCTCTCCTTCTTTCAATTGCATTTCTTATTACCTCCTTGCAATATTTTAAGTCTCTTTCTTTCGAACCTTGCCCATATAACTCCATTGCAATAGGATCTACATCATTTTGTGGATATAAAGATGTGGGTGCAGAACCTCCAGGTGAATGAATTACACCCGCTACATATAATCCTGAAATGGTGGGATTCTCTACTTTATCCACAATTTTTTCAACGCCAACATAAGATTTTCTCGAAGCTCTCGCGAGAAATTCATCAACTTTCGTTGCAGGGGGGCTAGCGATTCTGATATTTCCTTCTTTGTCTCCTTCTTGAGCATGAATCAAAGCTATATCTGGATTATATGCCCTAATCGCAGAAATATTTTCGCGAGCAAATTCTGATTGTATTATTTTAACTAATGGATTGTTTTTTGCCATTTCTGAATGGAGCATTGTTCTAGAAGGTAAATATTCAATTCCCAATGCTCCTGCTTGCAATGAAAGAATGGTTGCATATGTGCTCATCTCAACTGGCTCTGCTCTTCCTTTTTCTACACCATCTCTGAAAAAATAACATTGCCCAAAATTTTCTAGCCCTGTATAAGAGCTAATAATTCTTTTAGCGTGCCCAGAACCAATCAAAATATCTGCTTCTAAAGCCAGAGAAATTCCAAACAATTCTAAATTTTTTACTTGCTCCTCTTCCGATAATCTTAATATTAAAGACAATGGTTTTCTATGTAAATCAAAGCCACCGATTCCGACTTTGAAACTTTCTTTTACTTGCTTTGCAAATTCATCTAAAGAAATTATTTTGCTCATTTTAGATTTTTTGAAGCAACTATCTCATCGATTCCAGGAGAATAAGGCTCCCTTATTCTTGCTTCAGGTAAATATTCATGTTTAGCAAAAAATAATTGCGAAATTATAGAACAAGAAGGAAAGTGATGATACAATCTTCTGATGTTTAGATTTTTTGCGTGAGTTTCAATATTCTCTATTAAAGCGCTTCCAACGCCTGCAGATTGGTAGCATGGCGAAACTAAAAAAGGGCTTAATTTGGGGCCGAGCCCCCTCTTTTTGGAGCAAATAGCCCAACGCCTGCGACCTGACCGTCAACTTTTGCGACATGCATTATCCTCGGTTTTACCGAATATTCTAGACCTCCTTCCACAAATCTTTTATGAGCAGAAGCCATTCGACCCACAAAGTCTTCATTTATATCTCCATAAAATTCTGGCATTATATCGAGAACCATTTCCCTAACTTTTGGTAAATCTTTTTCTTGAAATTCAGAAACATTAATATCTAAATTTTTACTCTCAGGTTTTCTTGGAGGGGAAATAGTTTGGGCTGGTGTTCCTCGCCTAAACATTCTCCCAATTATAATTTCTGGCACACCTGGCTTATAAGGCTCTCTTAATGAGCCTTCAATCTCAAAACCTCCTTTAAGTAAATCGTATTTTATTGTAGGATAATCAATAAATGCATCTGTTCCATAAACTTTTCTCGCACCACTCGCCTCGAGTTGCTTCATAGCAAATTGATACAGTTGAGATCCAATACCTTTGCCCCTAGCAGAAGGATTAACTATTAATGCTTTAATTTTGCTTGAGCCGCCCCTCTTTTTAACTAATGAAATAAATCCTTGCATTTGACTGCCTTCTTCTCCAACCCACAGCTCAAAATCTTTGCTGTATAAACCATAAGGCTCTCCAAATCTATTTGCTTCTATCATCCCTTTCCCAAAAGAATCATCTATTTGATCATAATTAATGCCAATAGAGGCATTGCACATTTCTATGAATTCTTTCGGCGAGTGTCTATTTTCATCAAATCTCTGCATTTCCATAATTTTTAAGATATTTACCGATTTATATAATTTTCTATTGTAGTAACTTTATAGTGATTCTAACAGGGACAATAAACCAGCCGAAGCCTTGCAATAACTCATCGGTGGTCTAAAGAAAGGAATTTTGTCAATAGAAACTGGAGAGCTATAAACTCTCGGATTGCTTACTCTGAAAGCTATCAGAAAATTTCCAGATTTTAAATAAGAAATAACTTCCTCTTTTTTATAGCAAATATCGCCTTTTGTTTTTTCCCACAGCTCGTTAGGGGTCCCAGTTAAAATGCCACCAATAGTAAACTCTCCGATTAATTCCCTATCTGGCGCAATGGTATATAGGATTATCTTATCCCCCACAGCCATTCTGCTTTTCCTTCTTCGATATTCCCACGATGATTTTAATTCAAGCAGGTTAATACCATACTCTTTTTTTATGCTCATTACATAAATGACCATAATTATTTCAAGAACCTTTCCTCTTAAAAACTTATTCCTTAGGTGACGTTTACTTAACAGCTCATCAAAAAGTTAAATTTAAATAAGGAAAAAAGACGTTATTAATTATGAATCGGACAAATATAATAAAAAAAACATATGGAGGAATACTTTTTTTTATAGGGTTCATTCTCTCTCCATTATCATGGTGGAATGATTTAATAGTTAATATTCCATTAAGTTATTTATTCGCAATACCTTTTGGAATTATAAATAAATCCTTATTTATACCTATGTTTATAGTTGGATACTGGATAAGTAACATAGTAGGACTATTATTAATGCATCATGGAACAAAAAAACTAATTGCAAAAAAACAAACAAGTAAAAAAGAATTAAAAAAACTGATTATAATTTCAATTTTATATACCCTCCTAATAGTCATATTAGCACTAATAGGGGTAATCAAATTTCCAACAGAATACCTTCCAAAATGATTAAATATATTTATGTAGTAGGAGACACCCATAATATTAAAAGCCTAAAAATAATTCTAGAAAGATTTGATAATATAATTTCTTTAGGGGATATAGCGGCCGTTTCAAAAAATATTTTTAAGGATGAGAACTTAAGTAGGTACAAAAAAGTCTGGAAATTGTTTTCAAAAAATAAGTATATTATTAATAAAAATGATATTGGGTGGTTTAAAAAAATCAATACCAACAGTTGGATTAAACAAATAAGCAATATAAAAAACTCAAATAAAAATTTTATTTTAAATATAGGAAATTCTGATCTAGCTATGATTAATTTCTTCCCAGAATGTAAAAATTATTTAAAAAAGAGTACTAACAATAAGTTCAAAATTATCCAAAAACCAGAAATAAAGAATTTTGGAAAAAATATACAAATAATATTTCTGCCTTACCAAAAGAAAAAGTATAACTTGGATAAAATCTTGGATAAAATCCATCCAGACAAGAAGATGTTTATTATTGCTCATTGCCCGCCTATTGAAAATACAAATAAAGAATACTACAAACATAATTATGATTCAATTAAAAAAATATCTAAAAGATACAAACAAAAAATCATTTGTTTACATGGTCATATGCACCCAAGTTTTTCATACATATATAATTTGAGTAGTTTACCAAAAGTCGTTTTTCTTTGCCCGAAGGCAGAAGAAAATCTTAATGGATTTGGAATTAATAATCACGTAATTCGGATAGAAACACTTGAAGGAAAAGTTAAACTTTTTGATTCACTAACCAACAAAGAGGTTAGTTTCCAAGATTTACCTAAAGAATATTTAAATAACCAATGTCATTGGAATAATTTTAAAAAAACATAAATAATCTGGAAAAGGATATAGAAATAAATAAATTTTATGGAGATAAACATTATGAAAATCCTATTAATAAACCCCCCGGACCCCTATACTAAAAAAGGATCAAAACATTACCCATTAGGTCTTGGTTATCTAGCCACAGTACTAAACCAAAAAGGAAAAGAATGTAGGATATTGGATTTAGCTGCAAGACAAGGAACACTTGAAGAAAGCATTAAAACTTTTCAACCTTCAGTAATAGGAATCTCAGTATTATCAACAACACTACCTGAAGTCCGAAATATAGTTTCTTTAACAAGGTCAATTTTCAATGGATACCTCATAGCTGGCGGAGCACATGCTACTATGTTCCCCAGAGAAATGATCCTAGAAGGATTTGATTTTGTTGTTAGAGGAGATGGAGAACAAACATTACAAGATTTAGTAGAAAATCTAGAAACGCCAAGAGGAGTAAACGGAATAGTATACAAAGAAGATAATCAAATAATAGAAAATCCTCCAAGAGGTAAGATACAAAGCTTAGACAACCTCCCCCATCCAGACAGAGAACTATATGATTTAAAATTATACAAAAAACATATAGTCATGGGTACAAGAGGATGCTCATTCAACTGTAAATTTTGTTGTAATTGGCAAATTAATGGCAAAGGAATCAGGAAAAGGTCTCCCAAAAATGTTCTTGAAGAATTAAAATATCTTTTTTATGAATATAATGCCAAAGAAATCTTTCTTGCAGATGATAATTTTGGAGCTTTTAGAAGAGATAAATTAGAATTATGTGATCTTATCTCCCATGAAGGAATAGATATTAATTGGGCGACCCAAATTAGAGTTGATTCTGTTGATGACATATTACTTAGTCATATGAAAAAAGCAGGTTGTAATAGAATCTATTTTGGTGTTGAATCAGGCAGCCAAGCTATTTTAGATGGTGCAAGAAAAGGAATAAACGTAAACCAATCAAAAAACGCAATAGCCTTAGCTAAGAACGAAGGATTTACAATTAAGATAGGAATTATCATAGGTCTCCCAGGAAGTTATAATCAAAATTTAGAATCTCTAGAATTTGTTAAAGAAACACTTCCAGATGAAGTATCTGTACACCATTTTGTCCCATTTCCAGGAACAGAATATTGGAAAAATGCAAGTGAATATGGAATTAGAATAACCGACAAATCAGATTTTGGAAGCTTATATTATCATACCATTCCAAAAAATCTCGAATTTGATTATATTTCAAGAAACCAAATAATAGAATTATTTAATCTTTTTGATACTGAATTAAGATCCTTCGGATATGTAAGTCCTAATGAATATGAAGAAGGAAAAAAGGTTGTCACAACACCATTAACCAGAAACAGATAAGAAGTTTTATTATTTATATATTTCAAAATTTTATATCCGCTTTCTGTAGAATGATCCCCAATGAAGTAATAAATAATATCTGTATTAATTCTGTAAAAGATTAAATCTAATTCTTTGATAAAGATTTCTTTCCAAGAAAGGTTCAATCCAAAAAATATATAAACAAACATAACATTCAAAATACTAGTATGTTTATAAAAAAAGAGGTGGTATTTTTATTTATAGTTTTAATTCTATTAACTG
>Ga0180009_10008244_pt1 | contig 10386 bp, 12 predicted proteins | sample OS_PC_MetaG_FD_123537 | JGI IMG/M metagenome (GOLD analysis project Ga0180009, IMG submission 123537) | Groundwater microbial communities from the Aspo Hard Rock Laboratory (HRL) deep subsurface site, Sweden - OS_PC_MetaG | ecosystem: Environmental > Aquatic > Deep subsurface > Groundwater... | reverse complement strand
GATAAGATGTCTTGTAACCTAATCATTTTAATCTCCTCTAGTTTCTACAATTTCTTCTAGATCTTTTTCATATTTTCTTCTGTATCCTAATCCAAACACGAGGAATAATGGGAGGTTGCAATAAACTTGCCACGTAGAAGATTCTAAAGATTCAGGTGTGCCCCCTAAATTGTGAATAGCATAGGTTATAGCAAATGCTTGGGCTGTAGGTATTATTGTAGCACTAACTAAACTTAAGAGTCTTGAATCAAATTTTCTAGATAATCTCTCACATGTTTTAAGATTAAACCCCCCAACTAGAAGATTGTAAAGAAATTGTTTCCCAAATCCTCCTGCTGCAGGCCAGAAACCATGTTCTCTATTAATATAAAAAACAATGCTTCCAGCACCCAAACCAAAGAGAGAACCAAGTTTATAATTTATATATCTTGATGTTCTATCATAAAATGAAACTAAAGAAGAATTCATTTTCTAAGTTCAAGTTCAATAATTCTAGTTAATCTGTCATCAGCTCCAGAACCATTTGAGATTAATTCATCATCAACACGTTTTATTATATAATTTCCAGGAGGTATATTGTGATCATGGTTTTTAGCGTAACATTCTACTGTTAATCTTTTTCCTGCTTCTAAAGGCAGTATTCCTTCTGTCATGACTCCAGCTATTCCTGGGTATACTATCCTAGTCCATAGTCTTGTAACCATTTTTTATCACATAAAAGTAGATACTGCAGTATATATTTAATTTATAGCGACATATATCGTATTTACTTATTTTCAAAGAAAAATGGCAACAACTTCTTCTCGGCTTTCCTTAAATGTGCTTGATATGTAGAATAAGAAATTTTCATTAACTTTGCTAACTTTTCTAATTCAATTTCTCTTGGATATTCATAATAACCATTTTTTATAGCTAATTCAATTGCTTTTTCCTGTTTTTTGGTTAAATTAGGTAGAACGTGATGAACAAATATATTATCAATTTTTTCTTCTTTTAATTTTAATAATTTAATATTATACCCCTTGTATGCTTTTTCAGTATGTTTTGCTAAACTAACTAGTTTTTTCTTATTCCAAGAACCAATTTCCCAAGTTTCGTAACCTTCTGAGTCAATTACAACTGGTTTTACAAATATTAATTCAGGATCATAAAAAGGACCCAGTCTTCCTTTTTGTGAATATAAAGATGTAAAGAAGTTTCCTTTTCTTTCTAGTTTTATTATTCTCTTATCTTTTTTTAGGTCTTTTAGAAATTCTTTCTTATTTTCTTCTTCACCTAAAAAGTAACCTGCTCCTGTAAAGAAGTATTTATTATTTTTCTTGTAGTAATTCATAGGGTAGCCAATTACTGTTAAATTGTATTTCTTTGTTCTAGGACCAAATATACTTCCTTCTGTTTCTCCTTTTAGTTTTGCTACCCACATACGATATATATCGTAATCATAGTATTTAAAAAGTTTTTCTTATTCTAATTTTTATGGTATTTCCAGTAAAACAAGGCTATCAATTTGATGATCCACATTGTCATCATGCTAGATTACGGAATTTTGGATGTAGGCAAAGGCATGTAGATGATTTTCAAAGATGGTTATTTTCTTTGTTTCAAGCAAGAGTTAGTAGATGTGCTGTAACAGATTGGGGAGAAGATACACCAAAGCATGCTATGAAATTTATTGATTTATTAGAAATATCTGATGATTATAATTCTTTACCGTTGAAAACTGTGACTGATTTAAGTGATCCATTAGATAGGCAATATACTTTAGAACCATTGGGAAATAGACTTTTAAGAGTTACAAAACATGACGCTTTTAATATGCATCCTTATGAAGATGAAATGACTATGTTGTTATATAGAGCGCAGGAAGTTATGACTTCTGGTTTCCACCATATAAGTGCAATTGGTTCTCCATCTGCTATGCATTCAAATAGATTAACTGCAAAAGAAACTGTTGATGAAATTGTTGCTATGGGTGGAGAAATTGCTATTGTTGAACATCCGTGTACAAAAGAAGTTCCTGGTTTACAATATTGGTATACTACCTTGGATGAAGATGGAGAAACAGTTGATTTAGTGCAATATCTTAGAGATTCTGGTATTGGTTTTGGTTTTGAAGTTTTTAATGGTTATAATCTTTTTCATATGAAATTAAGCAATGCAACGGCATGTCGTTTAGCAGATAGAATTTCAGAAGAAAGAGCAATTTTTGTGCCAAGAGTTGCAGCTAGTGATAATCATTATTCAAGGGATAATTATGGAACTACTGGCCTTTGGTTTCCAGAACAAGACTTAAGTGCAGTTGAAAGTGAAGATGAATTTTTTAGAGGCTATAGGGATAATTTAATGCATGGTGGGACAGTAATGGAGACAACTTATACTTCTAAAGGAGAATTTATTAAGACTATGGTTATAAATAAAATTAAAGGCAAGGGTAAAGATTTAACAGAAGAAGATTTTTTACACGAAGAGTTTTAATGTATTTTTGAATATAAGTGTTTTAGATTAGGAAAGTTTTTATAAGTTTTTGTATTGTTGATATGAAATGGTTAAGTACAATTCTGTTGATGAGCTTCCTGAAGAGGTTAAGAATGCTATTGAACCTTATTTTACTTCTTTAATAGATCAAACTTATGGCATTAAGGGTTTGCCTCCACAACTTGCAGCAGCATTGCAAGCAAGAACATGTAGGACAGAAGCAGATTCTAGGCTAACTTTAGCTAATGAATTTTTAGATGAAGATTTGAATTTGTTGGATGAAAAAGGTGCAAGAATGATGGATCGTGTAATAAATAAAATTGGTCATGCTAGTCCAGGTGAATTTGCTAGTGTTCAGATTGGAGTTCAGAGAGCTTCTCAGATTCTTATTAAAGCTGTTGAGGGACCAAGAATTGGTGGCTCCCCAATGGAAAAATCAACTAGGTACGTTCCATTGAATGTTAGAGATTCGGATGGAAGATGGCCGTATTTTAGACCACCAGAAATCATGGAAAGACATGGGGGGGAATTTGAATCATTTGGAGATTTTTGTTTTGAAGTTTATAGTGAAGCTTTTCCATTAGCTGAAAGGTTTTTTATGGAAGTTTTGCCTAGAGATTCTTTTTCTATTGAGGTTCAGAGAGAGGGAGGAGCAGTTAGATTACTTGAAGATGAATTAGAAAATAAAGCTCAAAAAACTAAGTTTGCTCTTGCTTATGAAGATACAATCAAATGTGCTGCTTGTGATTTAGTAAGGGGTCCCTTACCTGCAGCTACTTTTGGAAATGTTGTTATCTCTGAAAATGGTAGACATGCTACAAATTTATATTCTCAACTTTTGACTTCGCCTTTAGAAGAGCTTGTTCAAAGGGGAGAAGAAATGAATGCTGTAGCCAATGAATCTATTGCCTCTTTAGTTAAAAAAGTTAGAGTTCTTGACGAACATCAAATTAGAGATGAGAAATTATTGGCAATTGCTGATAATTTATTTGCTGGAATGGACGTTGGAGGGGGATGGGTAACATTAATTGATCCAAAAGATAGATTTACTGAAATTATTTCTTATGCTTTGTTTCCACATTCGAGAATTCCATTACAAGGAATAGTTGATACAGTTGAGCCATTAGATTTGAATCAAAAGGAGAACATACTCGATATATATGATGGGGGGAGACCATCATACCATTACACTTCTGGAAGAGCTTTAGAAGCAGGTTATCAAATTATTTTAGAAATTGTTTGTCCTTTCTCAGAACATAGAGATTTACAACGACATAGAATGATGACTCAACAAAGGCAGTTGTTAACAACTAAATTAGGTTTTGTAATTCCTCCAGAAATTGAACAACTTGGTTTGACTGATGAATTTGGAGAAGTAGCTCAAAGAGCAGATGCATTTTATGATAAATTAATAGATGATGGATTAGTTTATCCTGCGCAATATGTAACTACCTTTGGAAATAGGACAAGATTTTATATGGGGATGAATGATAGGCAATTTCAAACTATGGCCGAGCTGAGAACACAATCAGGAAACCATGCAAGAAATAGATCTACTATGTTAGAAGCGGTTAGACTTGTGACTGGAAGAGATCCTTTTGCTGCAGGTTATCTTAAGTTTGTTGATAGTTCTGATCCAGATAACATGATTGCAAGAGCAACAGAGCAAGCAAAAACAGCCGGAAGAGATTTAAGAGATGGTTTTGAGTAACTTTTATAAACTATTCAAATTCTGATTAACACTATGTATGATTTAATTATAATCGGTGGCGGAGCAGCTGCATTGAGTGCTGCAGTTTATGCAAAGAGATTTAATTTAAAATTCTTAGTTATTGCAAAAGAGTTGGGTGGAACTGCAACTAAAGCTTGGGTTGTTGATAATTATTTAGGTATGCAACATGTGATGGGAGTTGATATTGCAAAGAAATTTGTTGATCATGTCAAATCATTAAATATTGAAATTGTAGAAGATGAAGTAAAAGAAATAAAAAAAGGTTTTAAAGTAAAAACAAGTAAAAAAGAATATAAAGCAAAAACTATTATTCTTGCAACTGGAACAAAAAGAAATAAGTTAAATGTTAAAGGAGAAGATAAGTTTAAGAATAAAGGTGTTGTTTATTGTACTAATTGTGACGCTCCAATGTTTAGAGATAAAGATGTTGTGGTTGTTGGATGTGGAGATTCTGGAATGAATTCTGCTTTGTTGTTAACTCAATATGCAAAGAAAATTTATGTTATTATAAGATCTAAAATTTCAGCTGCACATAAATATACTAATGATGCTAAAAATATGAATAAAATAGAATTTTTAGAAAAAACTAATGTTAAAGAGATTAAAGGAGATCATTTTGTTAAACAAGTTGTTTTGGATAATGGAAAAACTTTGGATGTTCAAGGAGTTTTTGTTGAAATTGGATCTCATGCTAATTCTGAATTAGCAAAGAATTTAGGTGTTAAGCTAGATAAAGATGGAAATATTAAAGTTAATGATTGTATGGAAACAAATCTAAAAGGAGTTTTTGCTGCTGGAGATATTACTAGCAGTGGTTGTAAGTTTAAACAGTTAATAACTTCTGCTTCAGAAGGTGCTAAGGCAGCTAATGGTGTTTTTGAGTTTTTAAAGTAATCAAATGCCCAATGCCTTTTTTCTTTCTTCTGGCGATAGTTTTAATAAATCTTCTAGAATTTTTCTATCTCTATTTAAATGTTCAAACAGTTCATCTCCTAAACCAGGTTGGAGTTTAGATAATAGAAAATAATCTCTTACTTCTTGTTCTCCCACCATCACTTCTACTGCTCCATGGAGAACTGTTCTTTCCGGGTATATTAGTCCAGGAAAACTTATCTTGCTTCTTTCTAATTCTGTATTCTTTGAACTTGGTAAACCAATCCACCCATTATCAATCTCAATTTTTTGACTTTCTGACCTTTCTACTACTAATTTCTCTCCGAAGGTTAGATTATATCTTTGAATTAAAGGTACGTAAACTTTTCCATTAGTTTTTTCAATTTCTACTGAAGGATCATGGTAAACTAACCCTGCTACCCCCAACTGGTATCTGTCTTTTCTTGCATCGTAAGTATAGGTTGTATTTTCAAGATTTTCTATAAACATTATTGGAGTTCCAGAATTCCTCTTTATTGCAACATTTATTTTAGCCACAAACTCTTTTGCAGCAGTATGTTCTCCTACATTTTTCCAGCCCATTCTTAATTTTTCTGTTTTCATGAAAAAAAGGAATTTAGAAAATCTTAAAAAGGTTTTGGCTATCAAAATTTCATGAAAATTTGGTTTTTATTACTATTAATCTTTATTTCTGGCTGTACTTTTAGTGAAGATTATATTTTTGATTTAAAAGAAGTAGATTCTGAAGGCTATTATGAAGCTTATTTTTGTCAGGTTGATAATTGTGAAGATGTTTTAGTTAGCTTAATTGAAAATTCTTCTAAAGCCAGATGTGCTATTTTTGATTTAGATTTAGAAAATGTTACCAAGGCTTTATCTAAAAAAGATTACAAATTGGTTGTTGATCAGAAAAATACTAAAGATTTAGGTTCATTGAAATATGTTATGAACAAAGGAGAATCGCAATTGATGCATGATAAGTTTTGTGTTTTTGATGATGAAATTGTTTGGACTGGAAGTATGAATCCAACTGAGAGAGGAGCTTATTATAATGATAATCATATAGTTATTTTTTATAGTAAAGAAATTGCAGAAGTTTTTAATGATGAGTTTAATGAATTGTATAATAAAGAGTTTGGTTGGGGAAGTAGTGTAAATGTTCCAAGTTTTAATTTAAGTGGAAAAAAAGTTCAGGTTCAATTTTGTCCAGAAGATTTTTGTGAGGAAACTGTTATTAATTTGATTAAAAATGCTAGTGAGATTCGTTTTTTTACTTTTAGTTTTACTGCAGATAAAATTGGAGATGCTTTATTACTTAAAGAAGATGTTAAAGGTGTTTTTGAAAAAAGTCAAGCTGCTCAAGAATGGAGTGAATATCATAAATTAAAAGATAAATTTGATGTTAGATTAGATACAAATGGTTATAATATGCATCATAAAGTGTTTGTTTTTGATAAAGAAATAGTTGTTCTTGGAAGTTATAATCCTACTGCTAATGGAAATTTATATAATGATGAAAATATGATTGTTGTTTATGATGAAGAATTAGCTAAGAAGTTTCTGGATGAGTTTGAAAGGCTTATCGGGTAATTTCATAACTTTCTACTTTTTTCTTTAATGCTTTTGCTTTTGCATTTTTTTCAAAGTGTTTTCTTACTGGTTCTAAGAATTCATTGATATATTTTGCTGTTGCTTTTTTCAAATCTAATGGATGTATTTTTTTATCTTCAAAATCGTTTTCTAAATCTTTATATGAATTATATTTTAAAGTTCCACCATACTTTTCTGGCCTTTCAATTACAAATTCTTTTATTTTTTCAAATACAATATATTTACAATATTCTAAAACTGGATTATCTTGAGCTTCTCCTTCTGGGCAATATGCTTTGTTAAACTTTCTTTCAATTTCTTTTTGGGAATCTGTCATGAAGATTGCTGAGTCTGGATCTGATTTTGACATTTTTTTGGCAATGCCTGCATCAACTCCTGTTAAACCAGATTCTTTTGGTTTTCCAAGACCCATTAACATGTGATGGTGGACAGCAATTGGTTTTTTCTTATTTAATTTTGGTGCTATTTCTCTTGCAAGAACATTTACTTTTCTTTGATCCATCCCTAATTGTGCTATATCTACTTTTAGATTGAAAATATCTGCTGCTTGCATGCAAGGATAGAATATTTGTGCTCCTGAGAGACTTTCTTTTTCACTTCTTCCCATTATTTGAGCACATCTTGTGATTCTTGTTATTGAGTTTAATCTTCCAATGTTTAAGACCATTAACCAATATTCTTGATTCATGTGTTCAGAAGCCCATAAAAATTCCACATTTTTCATATCCATTCCAGATGCTTTCCAAACTTCTATGAAATATTTACCTACAGTTTGTATTTTTTCTAGGTCTCCCCCCATTTTGTTGTTCATTAGGGCAAACCAATCAGCTACCCAGAATTTAAAATGAATTCCTGCTTTTGTTAATTTGTTAACATTAATTGTTCTTAAAAGTCCTTGAGCGATGTGAATTTTACCAGAAGGTTCAAAACCATCGTAAGCAATAGGATTTTTTTTCTTTTTTAGAAGTTCAATTAATTCTTCCTTTGTTATGATCTCTTCCCCAACTTCTTCTATTAGTTTTAAACGTTCTTTGATATCCATAGAATTAATCTAGAATGGGATGTTTTTAATGTTTTTGGTTTTTATTTATACGGACACCTTAAACAAGTAGAGGTTATTTCATCAATCGCATCTATAAGGTTTGATTTTCCTTTTCTTCTTGCATCTAATATAGCTGCTTTTGTTTTGATTCTTGATTCTCTGCATGGATCTCTACCTACATAAAGGCTATCCATTGAATCGCAGTAAGAAACACAAGATATGCTTAAATCAAATACTCCTTCTAAGGTTATCCTTTCTTTCTCTATCTCTTCATCACTTGCACTTTCTAATGTTCTTAGAAAAATAGCTACCTTTTGATAGGCATCTTTTATTGGGAAAGGGAGATTTTCAAAAGAAGGATTTTCTAGTTTCATGTCTAGTTCTGTTCTTGTTACTTCTACTAAACTTCTGTTTATTGACCCCCCATTACGACTGAAGTTTCCCAAAATTTCACTATAGATAATTTTTCTAAAAGAAGTATATTCTGATAACCAAATTTTTTTAGGACTGTTCCATGTAGCCATACGATTTTTATGTTTCCATTCATCGCCTTCTACCATTTTCTAAATTTTTAGATTCTAATAGCATTTATAAGGGTTTCGGTTTGTTGTTTCCTACTAGTGGTTACAGATAGAAAGATTTATAAAGGGTGGTTGATTCTGGATTTTATTACATTTATGGAGGAATTAAAATGGATGGTAAAATGAGATTATTTCCAAGTTTTTCAGGTTTGCTTAATTTAATGAAAACAGGATCAGTTAAAGAAGAAGATTTAAAAGATGCTTTATTTTATTTTGGGTGCACGATTGGACATTTACGATATTCTCCTGATGATGCAATGTTAAATCAGGATGTACAAATTACTTTTGGTGAAGATGAAGAACGCGCAAAAAGAGTATACGATGCAGTAAGAAATGCTGTTCATGAAGCAGTATTTGATGAAAGAGCTATTTTTAGATTGAGAATGACAAGACCAAATTTTAAAAGACTTAATGAGTTATTATCTGCTAATGGAGTTGATACGTCTACAGTTAGAGATCTTGAAGAAACTGAATACAGTTTTCCTACACTTAAAAAAGGTTATAGTCATTTACTTAACATATTTTAATGTTTTCGGTAACCTTTTTAAACACTTAATCTTTCAAGTTTTTACACTGTGACAAGTGCAGCAAAAATCTTTATAAACACCTTTTATACTTTTAATTTATGGTTAGAAGAGACCTTTCTGTTTACCTCAAGGTAATGAAATTAAGAGAAAACGGGCTTGGGAATAGAAGAATTTCTAAAAAACTGGATTTACCATTGAGCACAGTTAGTGATTGGATTTATCGAGATAAAAAACCACATTCTATATCTGAAAAGTGGGAAAAAACTAAAAGAGAAAACTCAGTTAGATTAAAAAGAATATTAACTAAGAAACTTCCTGAAAGTTGTTATAAAATTTCAAAAGAATTAGCGTATATTTTGGGGGTTGTTGCAGGTGATGGGTTTGTATGCAAATGTGTTAATAGGGCTTATATTGTTGGGTTGAGCGTTATTGATAAAGATTTTGCATATACTTTTAAGAAAAATATTAAAAAATGGTGTGGTTATAGCCCTTCTGTTTATTATTATAAGAATATGATAAGAGTATACTTTTATTCGTTTGAAGCTTATAAATTTATAAAATCTTTTGATGTAAATTTTCTTTTATGTGCTAAATCTATAGAAAAGTCTTTTTTCTTAAAAGGGTTTTTTGATTCTGAAGGCCATGTGGGTAAAAGGCATGTTTCGATTGGGAACACTAATTTGGGTTTGGTAAATTTGACTAGAAAATTATTGATTTTCCTTGGAATAAGATATACTAAAATTTATGTGAAAAAATTAAAGGATGGTGAAAAGACCTTTTATTATTTTTACGTTTGGGGTAAAGAAAATTTAAGAAAGTTTCAGAGATATGTTAATTTTAGTATAAAACGAAAGATTGATAAACTAACTGAAATTATTCAAAATTTGCGTGATGAGTATGCAACTGAGGATTATTATAAAGTGATGGAATTAAGAAATAAATATGGATTTGGTGCAAAGAAATTGAGTATATTAATCGAGGATAGAGTTCCATTTTCAGTGATTTCAAACTGGATATATCGAGGCCATTTGCCTTCAAATGTGAAGGGGGAATTAAAATCATTTGTATAATCGCACTTCTGGTTTTTGCAGTGCTTTCCATTTTCTCAGCTAGCCATAGGCCTTTGTTTAAAGAAGCTTTAGACTGTGTTGGAAGAAGATTAACTTTTAGACCTTGCGAAAGTAAATTAGATGAAAGGCTAAAAAGTAAAATTACTGGTGCTTTGTTAAAAAGAAATAAGCATGCTGCTAAGTTTGTATACAAAAGATTTGAAATTATTTCATGGATATTTTTAATTTTAATGATTGCAAGTATTTTCTTTTCTGCACAAGCAGGTTATTATTATGCTAGATATGGAAATTGTAATGGTCCAGATGAAACTGGTTTTTGTATATTTGATCCGTTAGGTAGTAAGCAAGATAGTTGTACTGCTGTGATGGGTGAGCATTTTCCTAGTGAGGTTTCTTTACCTATAATTTATGATGATGCCATCTCTTTTGGAGATATAAATTCAAAAGTGACTGT
>Ga0180009_10008243_pt1 | contig 10390 bp, 17 predicted proteins | sample OS_PC_MetaG_FD_123537 | JGI IMG/M metagenome (GOLD analysis project Ga0180009, IMG submission 123537) | Groundwater microbial communities from the Aspo Hard Rock Laboratory (HRL) deep subsurface site, Sweden - OS_PC_MetaG | ecosystem: Environmental > Aquatic > Deep subsurface > Groundwater... | reverse complement strand
ATTATTCCATGTCCTGCTTCTGTTTGTTTCCATGAAAATTCAGAAACATAATTCCTTATTGCATCAGAGACTGCCTTTGACCTGCTGATATAAGCTTTTTTTCTTATTAATTCATTGAATTCTTTTAAGAGTTTCTTATTAACTGAAATGCTTATTCTTTCCACTTCGTCTTTTTTCTTCATTCTTTTATGATTATTAACCACAGCCATTAAAAGTATTACTAAATCAAGATTTTTATTACTGTCGCACTTTACTATGTAAGAAAAATTAGAGGTGGTTTAATGGCTTGTTTTTTGGCACCGACTGCAGTTGGCATAATAACAACTGTTTTCAGGAAAAAATTCCCGAAAAAACTGCATGTTAACTGGCTGAATACAATGATTTTTGGCGGAGCAATAGCTTTAGCCGTAGAGCATTTTGCACATCAGGAAATCGTTCCATGGTTTCCTTTCCTGACTGCAATGAATAATCCTGCAGACACAATTGCAATGCTTAAGGAAATGGCTTTGGTGGGAATTCCAATGACTATTGCATTAGTTCTGGCTTGGATTGCAATGGTTGTAGTATATGAAAAAATTATTGCAGCAAAACCAGTTTCATTGAATTTTTCTGGAGCATAAAGTGATGGGCATGTGGCTGATTGTAACTTTTGTTTTTGCAGTTATTGTTTCATTAATGCATTTAAAAATAAAAAACAAAAAACTCAGGCTTGATTTTTTTGCATTAATGCTGTGGGGAGCATTTGTAATGATTCTGGTTGACCATATAATTGGTTTTATTACTGAAGGCGGAAACTTTATTGAATTTACAACTGAAGGGCTTATTTCAAGCGGAGTAATGCTTGGAATTGCAATGTTTATGCCAATACTTGTAATCTGGCTTCTGGCAGTTTACACTCCTATAGGAAACAAAATCTGCATTGATTAAGAATTATTTCTGCATTAATTTGTAAATTTCAAGCAGGCCTAATACTGTAACCGCAATAACCATTGAAATTAAAGGGTCAAGCATTGCAAAAAACAATACAATTAAGGCCGCAATTACTGAAATACTGCCTTTTTCTTTGCCCATTTTTTGCCTTTTTTTGCCTTATATATGCCTGTTTTTCCGTTTAATTAATCTTGTCTGTTTTAATGTTTTTGGCTTGAACTGCAGGCAGTATTTTGGGGTGTCAGAAAAGATTTAAGAACACTTTGATTAAGAATTAAGTTATTGAAACCTTATGCAGAACACTGATTTTTCGGATTTCTTTTCTTTTGAATTAGCTAAGGCTTTACAGCTTTCTTTAGGCGAAAAAAAAGAACTTTTTTTGGGGGGAAAGCTTTCAGAAAACGATTTAATTCAAGTAAAAGAACAAGTAAATTTTGCTGTAGAAATTTTCGGCAAAAACCTTAACAAAGAAAAAAAAGTTTTACTTGAATCAAGGCTGTTAAAAAAATTTTCTGAAAAAAGCTTGTCGGTTAAAATTGCAATGAAAGGAAAATATGATTCAGAAAAAGAAAGAAAAAGAGAAGAAAAAGAATTGTTTGATTACATGAAAAAGTCAGGCCAGATTTATATGGGGTTAATTGATGAAGACACAGGAAAAATTTATTTAAGAAAAAATTTTTCTCTGGATAAAAGGTCAATTACAACTCCATTGCATGAAACAATTCATGTGCTTCAGAAATTCAAGGTAATTAAAGTTGACGTGCCTTTTGCGCAAACAGCAGACAGGCTTTATGCATTAGAAAAAGGCTTTATTAAACCAGACAAAAAAATCAGGGAACCAAAAGAAAAAGAATTTGACAGGCTTCCAAAAAAAGAAAAAAATTCAAAGGAATTAAAAGAACCTGAATGGAGTTATGAGTTAGGCAAAAAAATAAGCCAATGGGTTTACCTGAACCTTCCAGAAGAAAAAAGATGGGATTATATTTATTTTAGATGCAAAGGAAAAACACATAATCAGGCATTAAATGAAATTTCCTTAAATTAATTTACGGCAAAATTTTTTTCATTTAATTCCCTAAAATGCCTGACTCAATTAAGATTTGGTATACAACTTCTTTTTGGCAGTTCCCCAAAGAATCAAGCAAATGCAAATTGTTTCCTAAAACATTTCTTGTATTTTCGTCTAATTTGCCTTCAATTACTTTTGCGGTCAGTTTTTTTGTGTCAGCTTCAATAACTGTTTTTATTTCTTTTTCAGGCAAAGAACAGTTTTCAGGGAAAACAGCAGTATAAGAAACCAAATAAATTTTTTCTTCTTTTTTTTCTGTTTGTTTGTTTATTTTTGGAATACAATTATTTGCTTCTTCAATGATTTTTTCTGATTCTGCTGGGTCTGATGGGGCTTTAACCCTAATTCCAGTAACCAAAGAAAAAGTATTGATAAAGTTCAGTTTTTCGTTTAGTTCCTGCGGAAAACAAATTTTTTCCTGTAAATAAATTTCACTTAGTTTTTCTATTATTTTCACTTCAGTTATTTTTTTTGCAAGAAGTTCAGCTTTTTCTTTTTCTTCTGCATTCAAGAGTTCTTGTTTTTCCTGCCATTTCCCAAATTCTTGAAATAAAACAAAAGCAGAAACAATTATCGCTAAAAAAAGAAAAACTAAAATATGGTTTTTTTCAAGTTGCATGCACAAATAATAGAAAAGATTTTATATAAACTTGACGTAATACTTAGCATGAATCCAAATAAAACCAGTTTAGTTTTAGCATTAGTTTTTTCTTTGCTTTTATTTTATGGTTGTGTTGGTTCTCCTGAACTAAAAATAGATAACACAGAAAAAGAGGATAAGATTTGGATAACTGAAGGATGTTATAGTGAAATTTCAGGCAACATAAGAAATAAATCCAGTATTGATGCAGAAGAAGTTGTTGTTTCTTGTTCTGCAATTCAACAAAATTCAGTTTTTGATTCCAAAAGCAAAAACATTGGTTTGATTAAAGCTGATTCAAGTGTTGTTTTTTCTGTTGATGTTGACACTGACTGCCTTAAAGGAGAAGTTGAATTTGAATGCAGTGTTTCCTGCAATAACTGTAATGGAAATTCTGTGCAAGGATTTGACTCAACTTTAATGATTGTTTTTGGAATAGTTTTAGTTCTTGCAGTGCTGGCAATAATTATTGTTTCAATTAAAAAAACCGAAAAAAGCAAGAGAAAAACAAAAAAATAAAGGAAAATTTTTATACTAGAAAGCCATAATTCTAGTGTTTATGATTGAAACAAAAGATGATTTAGTAGTAGAAGGCTTTAGAATGCTAATTTTTTTAGGCGCATTATTGGCAGTGGCTTTAGCTTGTTTTATTACTTGGAATGTTCCTTGGGCTGCTTTTGGGCCCTTAATAATAATTGCATACCTTGTTTTTATGTATTACAAGGACTTCAAAAGAGTAATGAAAAAAAAGGAGAAGTAAATTGTGGCTGAAAAAATTGCAAAAACAAAAGAAGAAATGATTGCAAAACTGAAGAGTGCAGGAATAAAAATGCCAGAAAAATATGATAAAATAAAGCCTGCAAAAAAAGAATCAGAAGTTCAGCGAAAAGAATCTAAGAAAACACAGGAAAAAGAAATCAGAACAAAAGACAAGAAACCATTTAAACCGATAATTCAGAAAAAAAAGAAAACTGAAAAAAAGCAACCAAAAGAGTTTTCAAGTGTAATGGGGGAAATCACTGTTTTAATTCTTGCATTATATTTTGGAGTTTCATTGACTGGAGATTATTTTTACCGCATGGATTTAGGCATTTTGTCTGATGACTCTTATTTGCTTTTGCTGATTGGGGTAATTGCATTTGCAATAGCAGTTTATGCTGTTTACAGAATTTATTCCAAGTTAACAGGTTCAGAATTTAAGTTTGATAAAATGTTTTCTTTTGCAGAAAAAACTCCTGAATCAAGTAAAGTAAAAGAATTTTTTACTGGAATAGGAAGAATAATTTTAATTTTTGTTATTGGTATTGGATTAATCTGGCTTATTTTTAGCTGGAATGATTTGTTTGAATTAAAAGGAGAAAAAGTTGAAGTTTCAGGAATAAGTTTTATTGCCCCAGAAGGATGGCAAGTAAAAAAATACCCTGCACCGTTATTTGATGTTCAGGTTTTAGGGCCGGTTGACGGAGAAAGTAATCCTAACTTTTTGATTGGACGTCACATGATTCTAAAAACTTTTGAACAAGAAGTTCAGGAAGCAAAACAATCAATAATTGATCAACGAATAACAATATTAGATGAAGAAAGAATTGAAATTAATGGAATGAAGGCAGTTGTATTTACTTACAGGAATTACAATGAAGAAGAAAAAGTCTACAAAAAAGGAAAAACAATTTTCATTGATATTGGTTTTGGAGATTCTCTTACAATAATGTTTTTTTCAAAAGAAGAAAGTTATGAACATAATTTGTTTTTGTTTAATCAAAGCCTTTCAACTTTAGTTATTGGGCCGCCAGAATAATTATTTGGTTTCAATAAATTTTTCTATTCCAAGCTTTTCTGCGATTTCTTTTGTTAAAACAGCATAATATTTTGTTGGCTTTTCAATCGGATTCCAGTTTTTTTTGTATTTTTCGTCTCCAATGCCTAAATCATAATATTTCATTTTATTTTGTATTGAGTTTTCAACATCTTTTTTCAGAAGAAAAGTAGGAATGCATTTGTTTTTGTGTTCTCTGTTCCACCAACAGCCAAGATAAAAAACAGTGTCTTTTTCCTGCAATGCGATATGAACTCCTAAAAGCTCTTCTCCAGAGTAAGCGCTTAAAGTAAAAGCTTTTTTTTTCCATAAATAAAGCCTTCTCTTAAATTCTTTTTTTTCTTCTTTCCATAACTCCAAAAACCATTTCTTGCTTTTATTTAAAGCGTTTTTTTCGTTTAATACAATTCTTGTATCTGAATTCTTTTTTTCAATTCTCTTCAAGTCTTTCTTTAAATCAGAGTCAATCTTGATTTCTTCAAATTTTTCAGGCAGTTCAATAATATTTGAAACCGCATCTTCTTCGTCTGATTCAAAGCCTATTGGACAATCTGGATGGATTTCTTCCATTAAAAATGGAACAGGCAATTTTTTGAGGTCTTTTTTTTCCAGCCAGCCGTAAGGCATAAAGTAAATATCCTGCCAAGTCCAGTAAAAAAGATTTGGTTCATCTTCAAGAAAAACTTTAATGTATTTCATTTCAGTGTTCGCCTTGCTTGTGCCAGTTCCAGTAAACAATTAGTTCATGGCTTCTCCAGTTGCCTTTTAGTTTTTTCAGAAACTCTTTTTCTTTTCTTGTTGCAACCAAATGAGCCTGGTTGTCAACATTAAAATGCATTTTTTCTGCAAGAAATTTTTCTACTGCTTCATGCACACATAAAGCTTTAAAGGATTTATTTAAATCTTTTTTGCTGAATTTTTTGTCAATGAAAATTTTTTTGTGTCTTCTGCTCCATTCAGCTACATGGTCTTCTTTTTTTAATTCAATCAAGTCAGTTATTTTGTTTTCAAAGAATTCAAAGGAAATCTTTTTTCCTGAAAACTTTATGTTTTTTACCGGAGTATTCAAAAGCTTTTTTATCAGCTCTTTCTTTGAAAGTTTTTTTTTCTTCAATTTTATCCCAAAAACATTTGTTTTAAAGGCTAGCAGACAGGATACTTTTTTATGTCTTTGATTATTGAGCCTGCTTTCAGCAGCAAAACAAGAATTATTAATGCAACCAAAAACATTCCGTGTTTTGTTGAATAGAAGACACTTGAAGGAATATATAATGCGTGCATTATTCCAAGAAAGAGAGCAATATATCCGATTCTATGCAGGCATTTCCATTTCCTTAATCCAAGTTTTTTCATTGATTCTGGATTAGAAGTCAAGGTCATTGCAAGGAAAATTATGAAAGCGATTATTGCCATAGTAAAAGCAAAACCAAAAGGATTCTGAAAATTCAGGAAAGCGCCAAAATTCCAGTTGTAATTGTATTGCATTGAAAGAACAAAATGGATTATTATTAGGAAAGCTCCCCATAAACCAATTGTTTTCCTGTATTTCAGATATTTTGCCAGACTTGGATTAAATGCTTTGACTGTTCCAAGCAAAAAACTGCATGAAAGCAGTACTGCCCCTGCATAAGCAAAAATTCTTGTAATCAACGTGAATTTTGAAATTCCTTTAGAGGAATCACTCAAAAAATATATTGCAATTACTGCAAGCAAAATTATTGCTGCAAAAACATGGGCTTTCAAGTCCTTGATTTTTATTCCTTCTTTTTTTTGTGTTTTTAATGCTGACGGCATTTTAACCACAAGAATAAACCGCTTTGGTTTATAAAAACTTTTTTATTGCTTTTCAGCCAAGATTATGCTGTGAAAGTCCCAAAAAACATTCTTGTTTTGTCTGTTGTTTCTTTTATTAACGATTTATCAAGCAAGATAATTCTTCCTTTAATGCCGTTTTTTATTCTTTCTCTTGGCGGAACAGGATTAGCAGTAGGATTAATTTCAGGCTTAAGCGAAAGTATTGTAAGTTTTATGAAAATTGGTTCAGGGTATCTTTCAGATAAAATAAAAAACAAGAGGTTTCTTGTTGCTTTAGGCTATTTTGTTTCTGCTTTATCAAAACTATTGTTTGCTTTTGCTTTTATCTGGCAGCATGTATTAATTTTTCGTTCAGGTGAAAGAATGGGTAAAGGAATCCGTTCAGCTCCGGTGGATGTATTAATTTCAAATTCATCTGAAAAAGGAAGAAAAGGAACAGGATTTGGCTTTCATAGGGCATTTGATTCTGCCGGCGCAGTAATTGGTTCATTAATAGCCTTGTTATTGTTTTTTTATTTTCATTTAAGTTTCCAGCAGATTTTTTTGTTTGCAGGAATAATTGCTTTTTTTTCCATTATTCCGATTTTTTTGGTAAAAGAATCTGATGCTCCGCCAAAAAAAATTAGTTTTAAGCAAGGAATTTCAAGCCTTTCGTCTCCTTTAAAGCTATTGATTTTTTCTTCTGCTGTTTTTGCTTTTGGAAACTTTGGTTACATGTTTTTTGTGTTAAGAAGCCAGCAGGCATTTTCTTTGGGGTTAGCAGTTGCAATGCCAATAGTTCTTTACACGGTTTTCCAGCTTTCTTCAGCTTTAATTTCTTTTCCTGCAGGAAAATTATCTGACAGAACAGGGCAGAAAAAAATCTTGCTGTTTTCATACATTTTATACATTTTAACAAACATTGGTTTTGTTTACCTGAAAAGCTTTCCTGCATTAATTTTATTGTTTATTGTTTTTGGAATAGTTTATTCTTTAAGTGATTCAATGCAGAGAACTTTTGTTTCAAACATTTCTTCAGAAGAATTTAAGGGAACTTCTCTTGGCTCTTATCATGCTGCTGTTGCTTTAACTGCTTTGCCTGGTGGCTTAACTGCAGGTTTTTTATGGGATTTCTCACAAGAATACACTTTTTATTTTGGTGCAATAACAACAGTAATTGCTTTTGTTTTGTTATTGCTTGTCAAAGAAGACTAACTTAAAATAAAAGCTTTTTGCATTTCATTTAATCAGATGAAACCAGATTTAAGAATAAAAAACAAGGTTTTTGATTTTCGAAATCCAACTGTACTGCCTTCAGGTTTTTATGGAGAAAAATTCGAGGAAATGCAGGAAATTTATGCTTCAGGCGCAGGTGCAATAACTTTGAAAAGCATTGGGCCAAAACCAAAACAAGGGCATCCTAATCCAATAATAGTTAAATGCGAACACGGCACACTAAATGCAGTTGGCTTGCCAACCCCAGGATATAAAAACATGGAAGAATTCTGGGAAAAAATGAATAAAAGAGATTTTCCTTTGATTGCAAGCATTTATGGAACCACAATTCAAGAATACGCTGAAGTGGCAGAATTTGTTGCAGGAAAAAAACCAGAGTTTATTGAATTAAATATAAGCTGTCCTAATGTAGAAAACTATGGAATGCCTTTTGGCTGTGACCCAAAGATTGCATCAAAGATAGTTGAAAAAGTCAAAGAAGTTTCAGGAAAAATTCCTGTTCTGCCAAAATTAACTCCGCAGGCAAACGAAATAGGAAAGGTTGCAAAAGCATGCGAAGAAGCAGGAGCAGATGGGATAACTGCAATTAATTCTGTCGGCCCTGGAATGAAAATCAACCTGAAAACAAGAAAACCTGTTCTTTCATTCAAAAAAGGAGGCTATACTGGAGCAGCAATAAAGCCTATTGCTGTGAGATGCGTTTATGATGTTTATGCAAGCGTTGAGATTCCAATTATAGGTCTTGGAGGAGTTTCAAATGGAGAAGATGCAATTGAATTAATGCTGGCAGGGGCAAGTGCAATAGGCTTAGGAACAGTATTGTATTCCCGCGGAAAAACCTGTTTTAATGAAATAATAAAAGAAATTGAATCATGGATGCAAAGCAACGAAATAAGCAAATTAGATGAAATCAAAGGAAAAGCACATGAATAATTTGGTGTGTTTATGGCTGATTTTAAGAAAGAATTTTCAAAGTTCCTGAAAGACTACTTGATTTCGTTTATTTTAATTTTTGCAGTGTTTGCTTTTAAGGTTTTGGCATCAGCTTCAGTTTCAAAAGAAGATGCTGAACTGTATTTTATGCCGATTTTTTTTGTTTTTCTTTTTGTTGCAGCATTAAAATTTACTTCGCCTGACAATACATATGAAAAATATGGGTTTTTGTGGAATAACTGGATTGTAAAGTATTTGTTTTTGTTAGGTTTTACTTTAGGCGTTTTTTCCCAGCTTTATGCAAAAACCTATGATTTATTCGGTTTCCTTGAATTAACTGATCATTATGCCAGAATGAATGCAGGCTTATTTATCGGGCTCTTCAGCCTTACAATAAATGAAATAATCATGGATATACAAAAAAAAGGAAACAAAAACACAAAATAGCTTCTACATAATTGTTGATTGTGTTTGACCTTATCCTGTTTTGTTTCCCCTAAATCCCTTTGTTTTTTGCTGTTTTTCTCTGTTTTTGACTGTCTGGTTTAAATACCTTTTTTCTTTAATTAATTTGAAAAAGCACGAAATAATGCTTTTTATTCAGTTATTTAGGGGGTTTTAATTTATGGCTGATATGTTAGTTGTTAGAAGCAAAGTAGGAGACTATGTTAAAAGCAAGAATATGCAGATGGGTTCTGACACTTATGATGCTTTAAGTTCTAGAGTTATGGCAGACATTGATTCTGCAATCAAGAGATGCACAGATAACGGAAGAAAAACCTTAAAGCCTTATGATTTGTGAAGAATTTATTTCTTCACTTTCTACTTTTTTTTTTAATCAAACAAATTTCACTCATTTTTAATGAGTGGTTTAATATTTGTGTGGAATTTGTAATGTCAAAAACCATATGCCGCCGGTTTTTGACCAGTGGTTTTTGAAGTAAAGCTTATTAACTTCTCTTTCTTTTATTTTTTTGGTTGTTGATTATGAAGAATTTTAAAAGACCAATAACTCGTGCTAAAAAAATTAAAAGTGGACGCTTAAAAGCATTTGGACTAAGAAGAAAACCGAATAAAGCAACTCTTACAAAGCCAAGAGTATTGGAGTTGCTATCAGAAGCTTTTCAGATTAGTCTTAAATTAAGGGATAGTTTGCCAGAGGAATTACTAGCAAAAACTATTGTGTCGTCTCTTCTTAAAAATGGCGTTAACTGGGAAACAATTAACAATTTTGGGCTTGGGCGTATAGATATTAGTTTTGGTAATAGCGACAGAGTTAATATAAGGATTTTTAATTTGCTTGGGGCCCCTTTAAAAGAAGCCAGAATATTTAACTGTAATGTTAGGTACTTAGCCGAAGGGGGTTATGTTTCTGCGAGTTTTCCTGAAAAATTCAAAAACTCTGATCCATCTGAGTTATCTCATCTTTCTTATAACTGGTTTAAACAAAATAAGTTTTCTGCTTTAAGTTTAAGGCTTTTAGGAAAGTCTGCAAGGTTTGCATTGCTTGCAGATTGTACTCCAAAAGAATTGGTTGCAGACGGTTACCCCCAAAAAGAAGTTAATCGCGCGGTGGCTTGGCTGAAGAAAGTTAAGAAAAGAATTGCTTTGGGAAAATAAAAAGCTAAAACCATTAAAATAAAAACTAAAAGCTTATTAACTTTTATGTCTTTTATTTTTTTGTGGTTTATTTATGAAATTAAATTTTTCACGATTGTTTAGAAGGAAACGTAAAATGAGTAGTGAACCTAAAAAAGTGTCTTCTGTTTTTGGTAAACAAAGAAAGAGAATAAAAAATGATCTTACTAAAAAAGAAATAATTGGTTTTCTTATACGATTAAGAGACGAGTTGGAGTGAACCCCTTTTTCAGGACAGTAAGTTAAGCGACTATCTTTTTTAATATTTTTTGTTCGAATTCAGCTGGTGGCTTGTAGCCTATAGCTGAATGTAGTCTTTTTTTGTTGTAGACCT
>Ga0180009_10008242_pt1 | contig 10392 bp, 9 predicted proteins | sample OS_PC_MetaG_FD_123537 | JGI IMG/M metagenome (GOLD analysis project Ga0180009, IMG submission 123537) | Groundwater microbial communities from the Aspo Hard Rock Laboratory (HRL) deep subsurface site, Sweden - OS_PC_MetaG | ecosystem: Environmental > Aquatic > Deep subsurface > Groundwater... | reverse complement strand
TCACCCCCCGGGTGCACCTGGTCATGGGCGCGAAAAACACGGGCCAGGCGCGCAGCGCAAACATCATCGCCGAGCTGCGTGGGAGGAAACGCCCCCAGGAGCTGGTGGTCATTGGCTGCCATCTGGACTCCTGGGACGTGGGCACCGGCGCCCACGACGACGGCGCTGGATGCGCCATTGTCATGGGCGCCATGACCGTGCTTAAACAGCTCGGGCTGCGCCCTCGCCGCACCGTGCGTCTGGTGCTCTGGACCGCCGAGGAGAGCGGTCTTCATGGCGCCAAGGAGTACGCCCGTCTCCACGCCGCGGATCTGCCGCGGCACGTGGCTGCCATCGAGGCCGATGCCGGCGCGTTTCGTTTCAGCCAGATCGGCTACGACCTGGACAAGGGCGCCCCCGAAGCCCACGTTCGCAGCCGCCTCGGCCAGATCCTGCGCCTGATGGCTCCCCTGGGCAAATCCAGCCTGCGCAAGGGTTGGAGCGGCGCGGACCTCATCCCCCTCCGGGGCCGGAACATCCCGCTGTTCGGTCTGCTCACAGACGTGCGCCACTACTTCGATCTGCACCACAGCCCCGCCGACACTGTCGACAAGATCGCCCCGCGCGACCTTCAAGGCGCCACCGCCGCCTTCGCCATCCTGGCCTATGTGCTCGCCGACCTCCCCGACCGATTGCTGCCACCGAAGCCGCCCGCCTCCCCGCCGCTCAGCCAGTGATCCGCTCGGCAAGGTCCACCAGCAGAAGCTCGCTGCCGGGCGGGCCGAGGAGCTGGATGGCGCGGGGCAAGTGGCCGAACCGGCCGAAGGGCACCGACAGGCCCGTGGCGTCTGCCAGATTGCCCGGCGCCGTGCAGTCGAGCAGATGGGTGTTCCAGTTGGTGCGGCCCAGGCGCGGTGCAGGGTACATGCAGACCGGCGCGACGACGATTTGGCCTCGGCTCCAAACCTCGCCAAAGGCGTCCCGCACGGCGTAGGCATTCCGCAGAGCGCGCGGCTTGCTCCGAAAGATTGTGATGCGCCCCAGGGCCATGCTGAGCACGAGCTCTGCACACTGCGGATGAAAGCGTCGGTCGCCGAGGAGGCCGCGCAGGAAAAGTGCCGACAACATGCCCGGGATGGCCGCCAGGACGCCGCCGATGGTCGGATCCGCTTCCAGCAGGTCCTCCAGGTGGGCGGACCAAATCCCGGCGTAGGCGCGCATGGCCTCGTCGGTGCCAGGCAGGCCGTGGTTCTTGATGACCTCGCACTCCAGTGAGCTGCGTAGCCGGGCACCCACTTCCGACGCGAAGGTGGGCCACTGACCCAGATGGTCCGGTGTGTACAGGGCAACTCCCTCGAAATCGAAGTCCCGCGGGGCGCCGGTCCGAAGCCCCGGGCGTGCCACGTCCAGCAGGCAGCGAAGCTGATCCAACGTCCGCGCCATGGGCCCCTGTCCACAGAGCCAGTCGAGCACCGACGGCACCCGGGGAAAGAGATCGTGGATGGGCCAGGTCTCGTGGGACAGACGGATCCCCACGATGCCGCAGAAGGCGGCCGGCTGCCGGACGGACCCGCCGATGTCCGTGCCCCAGTCAAAGGCGGACATGCCTGAAGCGACCGCCGCCGCCGCGCCCCCCGAGCTCCCCCCCGCCGTGCGGGTGACGTCGTGGGGGTTGCGCGTAGAGCCACACAGGTAGTTCGAGGACTCAGGGGCCAGCCCCAGATCACTGAGGTTCGTCTTGCCGAGCAACACGGCACCGGCTTCGTCAAAGACTTCGAAAATCCGGCTGTTCCGTGCGGAACGTCGCTCCCGATGGCGATAGGAGCCCCCTGTGGTGGGCAGACACAGGGTCTCCCACTCGTCCTTGAGCGAGTACGGGGCGCCGTGCACCGGCGAGCGGGGCGGTTCCTGCGCCCGGGCCACACCGTCGGCTAGGGCCTCCTCCAGTCGCAGGTTCACAAAGGCGTTGATGGATGGGTTGCGCCGCCGAATCTGAAGCGCTGCCTCGGAGACTGTCAGCGAGAAATCAAGCTGCGTCATAACTCCAGCACGGTACGGAGCGGCGCTGGATCTTGCAAGCTATCTTGGTACCGTTGAACGCCCACGCCGTTGTGGAGGTACCCACAAGGCCCAGGGTGATGTTGTGTTTCGACGTTTCGGAGCGTTCGCAGTGTGCCCGCCGCAAAGTTGCGCTACAATACGTCGTCGCCATGACAAGAACCAAGACATCGGCCGCGCTCCGAGCGGCGTGTGTGTGCCTCGCCCTGGGCTTGGGCGGTTGCAACGGGCAGACGACGAGCAAGCGGCAACGGACGGCGCCGCATCCCACGCCTGCGCGGCCCGCACGGGCGCAGCGCCCCCCTGCTGCCAGGGTTGTCCCTGCGCCTCCCGGCAAAGGGACCACGGGGGCGCGCAGCAAAAAGAATCCGCAGCCGCGACTCCGTGCCCGCGCGCGGGTTGTAGCCGGCGTGAAGATGATTCTCTGGACCGGTCGGGCGGTGGTGCATCGGGGCAAGAACGGGACCCGCCTGACCGTGGGGTGCCCGGCGCGCGGACAGCAAGCTTCCGTCTGGGGCACGGGCATTTACTCGGACGATTCGTCCATCTGTACTGCGGCCACACATGCGGGGCTCATCACCGTCATCGGGGGTGGCGTGGTGACCCTGGAAATCGGCCGCGGTCGGGCGTCGTATGCCGGGAGCACGCAGCACGGCGTGACCAGCAGCAGTTGGGGCCAATGGCACGGCAGCTTCCATTTCATCGGCTCGGCGCGCGCTCTGCCGCCACGCCTCCGGAACAGTGCAAGCGGGTCAACGACCATCCCCTGGAGCAGGACGGCGCGCAATCTGCGCACGCAGGTGGGGAAACGGTTCAATTTTCGCTGTTCGGCAGCCGGCAGTCTGGCGACGGTGTGGGGTTCGAGCATCTACACGGACGACTCGTCCATCTGCTCGGCGGCCGTGCACGCGGGATATATCACGGTGCTCAGCGGCGGCCCGGTGACCCTGGAGATCCAGTCCGGTCAGTCCGCCTACCAGGGCAGCCATCGCAACGGCGTCACGACCGCGAGCTGGCGCAACTGGACCGGCAGCTTCATCTTTCTGGTTCCCGCCGGACCTTAGAACGGGCGCTCGATTGCCTAGCAAAGCGGTCTGATTGACAAGGCCGCGGCGACGTCCTATCTTGGCCGCGCTCCGAGGCTCAATCCCATGTCTGACGATATCCAAAGACGTAAGGACGACCACCTCTCACTGTGCCTCCGGGACGAGGTCCGGGCGCCGGCGCCGCACAGTCTCGACGCCGTGCGCCTCGCCTATGACAGCCTGCCCGACCTGGACTTCGACGAGTTGGATCTGTCCACGGTGCTCTTCGGTCGGCGGCTCGCCGCGCCGCTGCTCATCGGCGCCATGACCGGAGGCAGCGAGGGGGGCGCGAAGATCAATCGCAGCCTGGCCAAGGCGGCGAGTAAGCTGGGGCTGGGCATGTGCCTGGGATCCCAACGGGCCATGGTCGAGCAGCCGGACCTGACGTGGACCTATGACGTGCGGGCCATGGCCGGTGAGATGCCCCTGGTCATCGGCAACCTGGGCGCAATCCAGCTCAACAAAGGCATCGGCGTGGCGGAGATCAACAAAGCGCTGGAGCGGCTGCCCCTGGACGTTCTGGCGTTCCACCTGAACCCCTTGCAGGAGGCGATCCAGCCCCGGGGCGACACCAACTGGCGGGGTCTGCTGGACCGGCTCCGGGACGTGGTGAATCGCCTTGACATCGACGTGATCCTGAAGGAAGTGGGCGCCGGGATTTCCCGGCACGCCGCAGAGAAGCTGGCCACCCTGCCCGTGGCGGGCATCGACGCCTCCGGTGTGGGGGGAACCTCCTGGTCCATGGTGGAGGCTCTGCGCGCCGGAGACTCACCCGCAGCCCAGGCGGGTCGGAGCCTGGCCTGGTTCGGCGTGGATACGGCCCGCTCCATCCAGAATTGCCGAGCCTGCTTTCCGGACCGGGTGGTCATCGGCTCCGGTGGCATCTCCACGGGATATCACATGGCCGCCGCCCTCGCCCTGGGCGCCGATGCCGTGGCGGTGTGCCAGCCGTTGCTCGCCGCAGCACAGCAGGGCCCCGCGCAGGTGGTGGCGAAGCTGGAGGCGTTGCTCTACGAGCTGAAGGTGGCTATGTTCTGCACCGGCGCGTTAAATGTCGAAGCGCTCCGTAAAATTCCGCGGTCGTCTCTCCGGCCGTCGAGCCCCGATGGGCGATCATGAGCCACGACACCAACTCCCGCTGGCCCGGATTCTTCAAGCTCTCCATCCCGGAGCGCATCAGTCAGCTCGCCCAGCGGGCCGGGCTGGCCGCGGGCGACCTGCGCTTTCTTTCGGAGAGCAAACACCTCCCCCAGCGCACCGCGAACCACATGATCGAGAACTGCATCGGCACCTTCGAGCTGCCGTTGGGTCTCGCCATGAACCTGCGGGTGGACGGCGTGGACCGTCTGGTCCCCCTGGCCACCGAGGAGCCCTCCGTGCTGGCTGGTCTGAGCAAGGCCGCCCGCTACCTGCGCCAGGGCCACGGCATCAGTACGGCGGTTTCGGAGCCCTTGATGATCGGTCAGGTGCAGCTGTTGGACGTGCCCGAGCTGGACACGGCGAAGCAGCGGGTCCTCGCGGCGAAACCCGAGCTGCTGAACCTGTGCAACGAGGTGGACCCCAAGCTCATCGCTGTGGGCGGGGGGGCCCGGGACGTGGAGGTCCGCATCCTGCCGCCCGAGGGAGACGACGATCCCGTGGGCACCATGTTCGTGATCCACCTCATCGTCGATGTCCGGGATGCCATGGGTGCCAACGCCGTAAACACCATGGCGGAGCGCCTCGCCCCGCGCCTCGAAGAGCTCACCGGGGGCAGGGCCCGGCTCCGCATCCTGAGCAACCTGGCGGATCGCCGCCTGGTGGTAGCGCGCGGCCAGGTGCCCGTGGGCCAGCTCGGCAGCAATGGGAATCCCAACGCCGGTGCAGACATCGCCCTGGCGATACAAGAGGCGGCGGTCTTTGCCGAACGGGATCCCTACCGGGCGGCCACGCACAACAAGGGCATCATGAACGGCATCGACGGAGTCCTCATCGCCCTGGGCCAGGACTGGCGAGCCGTGGAATCCGGCGCCCACGCATTTGCGGCGCGCTCGGGGAGGTATCGGGCCCTGTCGCGCTGGCGCGTGCGCGACGGCGTGCTGCACGGGGAGCTCGAGCTCCCCCTGGCCGTGGGCACCGTGGGCGGCATCATTAGCTCCCATCCGGCCGTGCGGGCGGCTTTCGCCATTCTGGACATTCACTCCGCGGCGGAGCTTGCCTCCATTGCTGCGGCCGTGGGGCTCGCGCAGAACCTCGCGGCGCTCTGCGCCCTCGCCACGGTGGGGATCCAGCACGGCCACATGCGACTGCACGCGCGAAAAATCGGGCTCTCCCTCGGGGCTACTGAGCAGGAGCTCGGACCCCTCGCTGATGAGCTTCAACAACGAGGCCGCATCGACTCCGAAACGGCCGCCCTGGTCCTGGCAGAGCTCCGAGAGAGCGGCGACTGATGTACACCGGGTCAGCCCCTGCCAAGGCCATCCTCATGGGGGAGCACTTCGTGGTGCACGGAGCGCCTGCGCTGGCCGTACCGGTGAAAAGGCTGTCCCTGGAGGTGGTGTTGGAGGAGACCGCGGAGCAGGAGCCGTTGCTCGGTCATCTGGGGTTCTGTTTCTGGACGGCGCGGGAGGCCTACGATCGCCAGTGCTCGGTGCCGCTGTCGGTGCAGGTGAAATCCAGTATCCCCGAGGGATCGGGTCTGGGCTCCAGCGCCGCGCTGTCCCTGGCCATGGCCCGGGCCGTGGCCGACGCCTTTCGTACTCCCGCGGATGACGCATCGCTCCGGGAGGTTTCCATGGCGTGTGAGCGCCAGGCTCACGGCAGGCCCAGCGGCATCGACACCGAGGTGTGTCTCCTGGGCCGCCCCGTCTGGGTTCAGCCGGGCGAGCCCTTCGAGGCCCTGGACGGTGACGGACTCGCGCAAATCGGGCTCATCGTGCTGGACTCGGGCCCGGGAGGAGCCACTGCGCGGATGATTCACCGGGTGAGCGTTTTTCGCGACGCCAACCTGAAGCGTTTCCAAACACTTACATTAGATACCCAAAAGCGTTCCATGAAGGCGTGTGAGGCCCTGCTCTCGGGAGATGCGCACACCCTCGGGGCGATGTTGACCGCGCAGCATGCGGCGCTGTCGGAGATTGGCGTCTCGACGCCGAAGCTGGACAAGGTCGTGACTTGCGCCCGGGAGCTGGGCGCGGCAGGGGCCAAGCTATCCGGGGCCGGCGGCGGTGGCGTGGCCGTGGCCGTGGCGCCGGTGGATCAGGTGCGCGACCTGGCCGCGAAGTTGCGGCGGGAGGGGTTCCAGGTGCTCTCGGCGGGACCCATCGGTGGCGTGTCCACGCAAAGGATTCTCAAATGAAAGCGGATTCGAATCACCACCGGGGGACCAGCCTCCGGTCGTTCCTCGACGCCCAGTCCGCTGCCGGGCACGTGGACACCGTCACCGAGGCGGTGAGCCCCGACTACGAGGTGGCGCGTCGGCTCTTTGAGCACGAGGGCCGCGTACAGGTTCTGGAGAACGTTGGCGCCGGCCATGGTGTGGTGGGGAACCTGGCCTCCAGTCGGGATCTGGTGGCTGATGCGCTGGGCACCGATCGGGCGGGGTTGGTGGCGCACATCGCCGGAGCCATGGCCTCCACCGAGCCGGCCACCAAACAGGTGGACGCGGGCGACCTCTTCGAGCGCGAGGTACGCGACCCCGACCTGTGGCAGGAGTTGCCGCCGGTGCGATTCTATCCTCAGGGGGAGCGGGCCTACCTGACTGCGGGAATCATCGCCGCCCGGTCCGCGCGCCACGGCATGAACTACTCCTTTCACCGGATGATGTTCGTTGAGGGGAACCGCCTCGCGGTGCGGGTGGTGCCGCGGCATCTGAGGATGATTCTGGACGAAGGGAGTGGAGGCGCAGAGGTGGCCGTGTTGTTGGGGCTGCATCCGGCCATTTCGGTGGCGGCGGCCTGCTCCGGTGCGCCAGACATGGATGAGCTGGCGCTGGCCGGGAGGTTGCTGGGGCGGCCGCTGCCGGTGTGCGACGTAGATGGGCTCACCGTGCCGGCTGAAGCGGAGCTGGTGCTCCGGGGGCGGTTCACCGGGGACGTGACCGAAGAGGGGCCCTTTGTGGACATCACAGGGACCCTGGACGGGATCCGGCAGCAGCCCGCCCTGGAGATTCATCGGCTGCTGTCGCGCCCCAAGCCCCTGTGCACGGTCATTCTGCCCGGCGGGTTGGAGCACCGGCTGCTCATGGGGCTGCCGCAGGAACCGCGGATCTGGAACACCGTACGCGCGGCCGTGCCGGCGCTACGAGACCTGGCCCTGACGGCAGGGGGCTGCGCCTGGTTACATGCGGTGGTGGCCCTGGGGCCCCACGCCACCGGACAGGCGAAGAACGCCGGACTCGCCGCGCTGGCCGCACACCCGTCCCTCAAGCGCGTGGTCGTGGTGGACGAGGACATCGACGTCAATGACGCCGAAATGGTCGAATGGGCCATCGCTACCCGGGTCCAGGCGGACCGGGACCTCGTGGTGGTGCCGGGTGCGCGCGGCTCTTCCCTGGACCCCTGCCGGGACCCCGAGACCAGCACCACGGCCAAGTGGATCATCGACGCCACCCTGCCGCACGGCGCCCGTGCGGAAGAGTACCTCCGGGTAGAGCCCCCGATCTCCACGCGGTGAGGCCATGCACCTGATCGACGAGCAGCGTGCGATGTTGGACGGCGCCTCCGGGAAGGCCGCGGCCAAGGCCATGGAGATCCTCGTGGCCTTGGGCGAGATTTTCGGGGCCGCGGAGCTGCTGCCGGTCCGCTCGGTGCAGGTGGCGGGCGTCTCCTACGGAAACCTCGGGGACGAGGGATTGGCGTATCTGGAGGAGCTCGCCGCCGATGGCCGGGCCGTGGTGGTCGCGACGCTGAATCCGGCCGGAATGGATCTGCGCGCACCGGAGCGCATGGGGTTGGATCCCCACTTCGTGGAGAAGCAGCGACGCGTGATCGCGGCCTATGGACGGCTGGGCATCGCTGCGGCCTGCACCTGCACGCCCTACCTGGCGGGCAACATGCCCGGGCCCGGGGAGACGCTGGCCTGGTCCGAGTCGTCGGCGGTGACCTTTGCCAACAGCGTCCTGGGCGCTCGGACCAACCGGGAGGGCGGCCCCTCGGCCCTGGCGGCCGCCCTCACCGGGTACACGCCGGCCTATGGGCTCCACCTGGATGCCGCCCGGGTGCCCACCCGGCGCTTCGTGGTGGAGGCCGAACCCGAAGGCGCCCGGGACTGGGGGCTGCTCGGCATGCTGGTGGGGCAGGCCTCTGACGGCGAGGTGGCGCTGCTCGAGGTGGCCGGGCAGAACCCCGGGTTGGAGGGGCTCAAGTCGTTCTGCGCCGCGCTGCCCACCTACGGGGGCGCGCCGCTGTTCCACCTCGCGGGGGTGACGCCGGAGGTGGCCCGACACGGGGTCCCCCAGACCGTCCAGACGATCTCCTCCGCCGAGCTCCACCAGGCCCGGGAGCGGGAGGCCGCCGCCAGCGGGACGCCGGACCTGGTCTGCCTGGGCTGTCCCCACGCCACCCTGGCGGAGCTGCGGGACCTGGCCGAGCAACTGCGCGACCACCAGGTCGTCGTGGACACGTGGCTCTGCACGTCGCGACCCATCAAGGCCCTGGCCGACGAGCTCGGGCTCACCGAAACCATCGAACAGTCAGGGGCGCTGCTCCTGTGCGACACCTGCTTTGTGGTGGCGCCGCTCAGGGGACGCTATCACCGCCTCGTGACCAACTCCGCCAAGGGCCTCTACTACGCGCGGGGGCACGGCGGCATGGACGTGACGCTGCTGACCGCGGCCGAGTGTATCAGGGTCGCCCTCACGGGGAGGACGCCATGAGCCTGGAGCTGCGCGGGCGGATCATCCGCAACGGCCACGCCAGGGGCACGGCCCTCGTCTCGGCGGAGCCCGTGTCGTTTTATGGCGGCGTGGACCTGGACACCGGCCGCGTGGTGGAGCCCGGCCACCCGCTCGAGGGCGAGGCCCTGGCCGGCCGGGTGCTCGTGATCCCGCGGGGCAAGGGCAGCACCGTGGGCTCCTGGGCCATCCTGCGGCTCGGGCGCAAGGGGCTTGGCCCCGCGGCCATCCTATGCGCGCAGTGTGAGACCATCGTGGCCGTGGGGGTCATCCTCGCGGAGATCCCCTGCGTGGATGGGCTGGACCTGTCGCAGTTCCAGGAGGGCCAGACCGTGGTTGTTGACGGAGCGCGGGTGCAGATCAGTGGGCCGGGCCAGGGGCCGGGGCAGGGCGACGCCGATGCCGACGTCTAAGCTGCGCGCCGTGGTGAAGCTCGGCGGCTCGGTCCTCACCGACAAGCGCGGAGACCGCCCCCGCATCCGTCGTCAGGTCCTGGCGCGTTTAGCGGATGAGCTGGCGTCGGCGCCCCGGGGTCGGGTCCTGGGCGTGGTGCACGGTGCCGGGAGCTTCGGCCACGGCCCGGTGCTCCGCTCCGGCATCCACCGGGGCGCAAAGACCCCGACCCAACGCCTCGCCTGGGGCGAAATCCAGGTGCTCCAGAACGAGCTGAATGCCGCCGTGTGCCGCGCTCTCCTCGCCGCGGGGTTGCCCGCGGTGCCCTGTCAAGCCTCCGCCACGGCGGTCATGGACCGGGGAAAGCTGGCCCATCTGGACGACACGGCCCTCCGGGAGTTCGCCGCGCACAAGATGATCCCGGTGCTCTATGGAGTGCCCGCCGCGGATCGCGCCCAGGGCTGCTCCATCCTCTCGGGAGATGTCCTCGCGCCGGAGCTCGCCCGGATCCTCGGTGGCAACCTCCTGGTGCTGGGCACCGACGTGGACGGCGTCTTCACCGCCGACCCCCGCCAGCACAGCGACGCCGCCCGGATCCGCCGCATCACTCCCCGGACCTGGCCCACGTTCGCGGGCTCCCTGGGAGGCGCCACCTCCAGAGACGTCACCGGCGGCATGCGCGGCAAGGTCGCCACCCTGATCGAACACGCCCGGCAGGGCCTCTGCGCCCGCATCGTGGACATCAACCGCCCCGGTCACCTGGCCAATGCCCTCCGCGGCGCCGACGTGGGCACGCTCATTGCCCCGGACTAGGCCTGCCCCCTGATCGGCGTCCTCGGAACCTTTTCGGCGGCTCACGCGTTGGAGTCTGCTAGACTAGGTGGTCGGAACCATGAAAGACGATCCCATGCCGCGCCCCGTCCAGCCCGTGAGTGAATATCAGGAACACGAGAGCTACCCGACCTTCGAGGACGGCGGCGTGAGTCGCCGCGGGTTTCTGGGCAC
>Ga0180009_10008241_pt1 | contig 10392 bp, 10 predicted proteins | sample OS_PC_MetaG_FD_123537 | JGI IMG/M metagenome (GOLD analysis project Ga0180009, IMG submission 123537) | Groundwater microbial communities from the Aspo Hard Rock Laboratory (HRL) deep subsurface site, Sweden - OS_PC_MetaG | ecosystem: Environmental > Aquatic > Deep subsurface > Groundwater... | reverse complement strand
CGCCCGGGCCCTGGAACCTGAAGGGGCTGGTGAGGATTTCCCTTGACAAAACCGGGAGGAGATATTACTGTTTGTCCAATTAACTGGACGAATAATCAAAAAACTAATTTTTAGGTCAAAGCCCTTGGAATTCAACCCGAACCTGGTACGGCCCCCAGGCCAACCCAGGGTTCGGCATGGTCGTGGAAATGGCGGGGGGCAGAACCGTTCTGAAACAATCACCCGGTGATGGGGCAAACACCCATGGCCGCCGGGAATTCAGAGGAGGAGATTAAAGATGGGTTCGTGGCAAGTGAAGGGGCCGGTCAAGGGTCTCGGAGGTTCCTGGCGTGACAAGTACCCGGATATGAGAGACAAATTGGAGCGGATCAAAGCCCCGGTCGGTCGCGGCATCGCGTGGGAAGGCGCGGAAATTTGGGCCTACCGGAACAGACCGCGTGGCATCATTCAGGTTTTCCGCGAAAATGTTCGTCAACATCCTGACAAAGAGGCTTTTGTCTTTCATCCCGGCGGCCAGCGTCTGACCTGGGGGGAGACGTCGGAACTGGTCGACCGGATGGCCTATCGTCTGCGTCATCAATACGGCTTTCGAAAAGGGGACCGGATGGGGCTGTTAATGATGGGCGGGCCGGAATTCGTCATCAGCTACCTGGCCTCCGCCGCCCTGGGGGGGATTGCGGTGCCCATCAACCTGGGCCTGCCTCCGGACGGGATTGCCATTCAGATCAACAAGGTCCGCGCCCGGCATCTGGTGGTGTCGCCGCCGATCTGGCAGGGAAAAGTCCAGCCTGTCGCGGACCGTTTATCAGGGGAGGAATTGGTTTTTATCACCGGCGATCAATCCGCGGCCGGGGGCATTTTGTTTTCCAGCCTGGTCGATGAACCGGTTCCGGAGGTGGTGACCGAGGAAACGGGTCCATGGGATTTGTGCGCCATATCTTTTACCTCCGGGACGACGGGTTCGCCCAAGGGGACCATGGCCATGAACCTGAATGTCCTGGGCTGTGTGCAAGCCTTTGTGGACTGCATGGGCATGACCCGGGACGACGCCATCATCTGTATGCCGCCTTTGTTTCATAACACTGCGGTTTATGCCAATTTCCTCCCCGCTGTCTATATGGGCGTCAGGCTCGTGGTCATGGCTTCCTTCAATCCCCTCGAGGCCCTCCAATTGATCGATCGCGAAAAGGCCACCATGTGCGTCGCCGCCCCGGTCATGCTGCTATTCATGATGAATCATCCGGAAAGGCAGAATTATGATTTGTCTTCCTTGAAGAGGATCGGGTTCGGCGGCCATGCGGCGTCCGAGTCCTTCATCAACCAGCTTTTCCAGGTTTTTCAGCCCACAATGGCCCTGAACGGCGGTTCCGTGTCAGAAAACACGGCCTTGGGTTTCGCTTTGCCCATGGAAGACGCGATCCGGAAAATCACCAGTTGCGGGTTGGCGACTCCCAACACGGAAATCGCGCTCTTCGATGAAAACGGGCATGAGATTTTAACCCCCGGGGTCATCGGTGAGGTCGCGTACAAAGGCCAACAGACCAATGCCGGTTATTGGGAGGAGCCGGAGAAGACGGCGGAAACATTCCGTTCTGACGGCTACGTTTTGTCCGGAGATTGGGCCAAGATCGACGACGAGGGGTATCTCTGGCTCTTGGATCGCAAAAAGGACATGGTGGTTCGTGGGGGCCAGAATGTGTACTGCATCGAGGTGGAAAACAAGATCTATCTCAACGACAAGGTCCTCAGCGCGGCCGTGCTGGGTGTGCCGGACCATCTTTTTGCCGAGCGGATCAAGGCCGTGATCGTTCCCAGACCGGGCCGAAGCCTGACGGCGGAAGAGGTCCGGGAACATTGCCTGCGTCACCTGACCCATTACGAAATCCCGGAGTATGTGGTGTTTACCACGGCCCTGCCGACCAATCCTTCGGGGAAAACGCTTAAAAGGAAGCTGGTGGATTATTGGGGACAGCCGGAGGATGCCCCGGACGCGGGCCTGGCTGTCTTGAAGGCCTATTGCGGCAGCCTGCCCGACAAACTGATGGATGTGAAGATGTTCCATTTAAATGGCGTGGAACTGACGCCACGCGAGGCCATGGTCAACCTGGAACAGGGAACCGAGACGGGTGTGAGGTTGCGGACGGTCATTGAAGGTGATGGTCTGGTCCAGCTCTTGAAACCTGACGAGGCCCGTTTCAGGTCCGTCTAAATACCACAGGGAGGAATTTGATGCTCAACCAGGAAATGCTAGAAGAACTTTCGCGGATTCAGCAAAGCTATGATTCCAGTCTCAGCCGGATCATGGAAAAGGCCGGCGTCGGAGAGGAGGCCATGACCACTTTTTCCGGCCTTTCGATCAAGCCGCTCTATACACCGCTGGATGTGATCGACAGCGGCTACCTCGAGGACGTTGGGTTTCCCGGACAATACCCTTACACGCGGGGGACTTTTGCCGGGGGGTACCTGGGCCGTGGCCTGCATATCCGGCAGGTGACCGGACTGGGTACGGCCGTGGAAACCAACCAGCGATGGAAGTTTCTCATCGCCCGGGGTGCCGATGCCTTGTCCGTGGTCCCGGATGATGGTTCGGGGCATCGGGCGGACAGTGATGACGATCGCGTTCGGGGCCTGGTCGGAAACTGCGGGGTCGCGCTCGATACAGTGGACGATTTCCGGACCCTGTTTGACGGCATCGACATCAGGAAGTATACGGTCCATCTGATCACCAGCAACGCCTATGCCCTGGCCTGCTACCTGGTCATCGCCGGGGAAAAGGGCATAGACTTTCTGGATCTTCGGGGAAGCATGTCCAACTTTATCCGGCCGGAGATCGAAAGTCTGGACATCGCGGAGTTCTGCGCTCGAAACGTGCCGTTATTCAATCATGGTTACCTGGACATGCGCAACGTTCGGGAAGGCGGATGCACGGCGGTCCAGGAGATCGCTTTCGGCGTGGCCCTGGCCATGGCCGGAGCGGAGGAGTTGATCAAGCGGGGACTGCATATCGACGACTTCCTGCACCGGGTGACATGGTTTGTCAACGCTGGTCCGGAGTTCTTCGAGGAAGTGGCCAAGTTCCGGGCCATGCGGCGGGTGTGGTCGCGCGTGTTTTATGAGCGGTACGGCGCGCGCAAACCCGGGTCCCTTCAGTGCCGCATGCACTGCCAGACCTATGCGCCCACGGCCACCAAAGCCCAACCGTTCAATAACCTGATCCGGAGCGCTCTCCATGCGCTTTCCGCGGTTCTGGGCGGGGTTCAATCCCTGCATGTCAACTCTTTTGACGAAGCCCTGGCCATTCCCACCGAATTTTCGGCGGCCCTCTCGGTCCGAACCCAACAGATCATCGGCCTGGAAAGCGGAGTCACCAAGGTGATCGACCCCATGGGCGGCTCCTACTACGTCGAGAGTCTGACCAATACGCTGGAGAAGGATGCCTTGGCTTTAATCGACAAGATCCAGGATCTGGGAGGCGCCTTCAAGGCCTGGGACTGGATGTGCCAGGAGATAAGAACCGCGGCCATCAAGAACCAGCAGGAGTTTGACAGCGGGAAGCGGCCCCTGGTCGGGGTGAACACGTTGGTGGAGGAAGACGACATCCAGCTCAAGGCCTTCAGGATTCTCAACGAACACGCCGACTTTTCCACTTTGTCCGAGTATTCACCCGAGTACGCGGAAAAGCAGAATCAACGGCTGAGACGATTCCGGGAGGAACGCGATCCGGACCGGTTGGCGGAAAAGCGTGCGGTCCTGATCCAGGCCATGCAGGCCGGAGAAAACATGATCCCCTCCCTGATGGAGGCCGTCAAAGCCGGTCTCACCCGGGGGGAGTTCGCCCGGATCAAAGGGGAAGTGTTCAACATGCCGGCGGGCGGGCCTTATGAATGCAGCCCGCCCATGGTCTTAGCCTGAGAGAATGGGGGCCATTATGAGTGATAGACGTTTTCGCATACTCCTCAGCCGAGATGATTGGTACCATCAGCGTGGATACTGGGTCGTGGCCAGCGCCTTGTCTCAGGCCGGGATGGAGGTGATCCTGGGCGGAGTGCAGACGCCGGCCGAGATCGCCCAAACCGCTCTGACCGAGGACGTGGACATGATCGGCTTTCGGCTGATGAACGCCGCGCCCGAGGTCATCGTCGGCATCCTGTTTGATGAACTGAAAAAAAAGGATATTGAAGATATCCCCGTGGTGCTGGGTGGGATCATTCCGGATAAAGACGAAAAGAATCTTCGGGCAATGGGTGTCAAGGAGATTTTCCGTCAGTTTGACGGCCTGGAAATGCTCGGACTCCGTTGCGGGGTGATCGCCCGGGAGGCCCTGGAAAGACGGAACAGGCCGTCTTAACAGTGAATGATGGCCCGGCCCGGTGAACCGGGCGAGACCGGCGCCGGGCCCGGGCACCACCTGCCTGATCGATCAAGAGCCATCCATTCATCTCACCCGCCTCCTTCGGCGGCCAAATCCTTCTCCCGCGTCGAGTCTGACTGATGATTTCTCGACTCCGCTATGGAACCCGGCCAGAAATCCGCGTTGCGTCATCGGGTTTTCGTCGTTGACTCAATTGGCGGATTCTGATTTAATATAAGTGGTTAGGTCAAGGGCGGATTGGAATGCCCAGCGATATGAATGGAAAAAATGACGATAGCCCCGGATAGGAAAAAGACCCCTCAGATCATGGAAATGCAGACTCGGTGAAAATCAGATGGATGACAGCCATAAAAGCGACGTGATGGACCTGCGACGATCGCAACTGCTTCAGGCCGCCCACCGCGTGGTCAGCACAAAGGGCAGTTCCAAACTGACCATCAAGGACGTGGCCAGGGAGGCCAACTTTTCCAACGGCCTGATTCATTATTATTTCAAGAACAAGGAGGACCTTCTGCTGGCTTTGTTCAAGGAAACCCAAGGAAGATTGCAGAAGGCATTCACGGAGGCGCTGGCCGAATCGGACGATCCTAGAGACAAACTACTGGTTTTCCTGGAACATGCCTTTGGCTTGAGGGAAAACGCGCGGGATCACCTGTACGTCCTTTTCGATTTTTTGAGCCAGGCCAAGCACAACGAGAGGATAAGGAACCTGAAGCGCAAGCTTTATCAGAATTTTCGTGGAGAGTGCGCCGCCATCTTGTATGAAGGAATGGCCAAAGGTCTGTTCCACCCAGTGGACGTCGAATATGCATCGACAAAGATCATTGCCCAGATTCATGGTCTTATGGTGGAGTATGAAATCGATGAAGCGGCCTTCGACTACCATGAATACAGCCGGCGATTGACCCGGGAAATCACCGGCCAACTGTTTCTGGTCGACGCAGCCAGGCCATTGGAACAGGCGGGGTCGATGTAGTAGAGTGGTCCCTGCCCCGATTCTCACCCCTGAAGGGGTCTCCCATTTGATTTGAATCCAAAAATCCCGGTCTGAGGGTGGGGGAGGCGGACGGGCGCAGCCGATCCCGCAGGGTTCTGGCCCGGATTCCTCACCCACCGCCTGCCGCGGTCGGGAAATCCCGGCTGCTCGCGTTCAAGATTGCCGCAGATCATATCCTCAAATATTCCCGCGGCCAAAACCGTTTCCAGCTTCGTGATTCGCTGATGGTCTCTTGACCTCGCCGAACCCGGTGGGCCGGTCAAGGGGACGGCGGTCCGAACGGTCTGGACATATGCGGTTCGGCCTGTTAAACTGCTTGGTAAACTTGGGGAATTTGACCTGGATGTCGAGATGAACAAGCGGAAGCGGACTCTTTTCCTTTTCCTGATCCTGATCGTGGCCGGTTCGATGGCCGCCGGATGCGGGCTGTTCAAGAAACGGTACCCGTCCCGGCCGCCGGTGGAACCCACGACCCCCACGCCCCGCCTTTCCGGCAAGTCGTATGTCATCAACGGCCAGCGCTACTGGGTACTGGCCTCGGCCCACGGCTTCGTCCAGGACGGTCTGGCTTCGTGGTACGGGCCGAACTTCCATGGTCGCAAGACGGCCAATGGAGAGCGGTACGACATGGAGGCCATGACCGCGGCCCACAAGACCCTGCCGTTGAACACCTGGGTCAAGGTGACCAACCTGGAGAACAACCGGGAAACCATCGTCCGGGTCAACGACCGGGGGCCGTTCGTCAAGGGCCGGGTCGTCGATCTGAGTCGGGCCGGGGCCCGCGCCCTGGGCGTCCTGGGACCGGGCACGGCCCGGGTCCGTGTCGAGGCCCTGGGCACGGCCGGGTCCCAAAAGGTCGAAGGCCGAATCCAGCAGGTCCTGGTCCAGCCGGACAACTACGAAGTGGGCCAGTTCACCGTCCAGGTGGGGTCGTTCAAGGAAAAATCCAATGCCGAAGCCCTGGCCGGCCGGTTGCGGCGCTCGTACCAGCCGGTGACCATCCAGGCCTTTGATCGGGGGGACGCGGTCTTCTATCGGGTCCACGTTTCAGAGGCCAGGACCATCGGCCAGGCCCTCCAGATGGAGGCCCGGCTTGAAAAACAAGGATTTACGGATTCCTTCGTCGTGGCGCGCTAACCCCGGAAGGAGCGGGGTGGGGGGGAATCGTCTACTCGCCCGGGTCCTCGCCGCCGTTGATCTTGCGGCGCAGAACGCCCGAGGTCTTGAACACGACCACCTTGCGGGCCCGAAGCTGGAGGTCCTGCTTGGTTTGCGGGTTGCGGCCCCTGCGGGGCCGTTTGCGTTTGACGACGAACTTGCCGAAACCGCTGACCAATACGTTTTCTTCTCTGGCCAGTGTCGATTTGATGATCTCCAGAAGGTTCTCGACGACTTCGCGGGAGCGACTCTTGCTCAAGCCTGTTCTCTCGTAAACGCTGGTGATGATCTTTTCCTTGGTAACGGCCATGCAACCGTCTCCTTTCTCAGTATCGCCGAGAGCCCGAACCGGCAGTTGATACTTATATGCCTTATATGCCTAGAAAAACGGATGCTGTCAAGATTTTTTTGCCTTTACGCCGCCGGCTCGAAACCTTAAAAAACCGGTCCGGCCGCCCCAAAAGGCCGGTTTGGGCCAAAAATCGTCCGGGTCTTGACTTCCCGGGCGAAGTGGTGTCTGATCATTGAGGATCAAGCACGTTTATGCCGCCGGCCAGCGCTCCTTTGATGGGCGCATCCATTTCTCTTGGGGAGGACCGAGGAATCCCCGCGCGGACTTCAGCCTTTTTTTTATAAGAGGCGACGACGATTTACAAGCAAGGAAGACATCATGAACGAGGAGGAAGTATGAGCAGCAAGGTCTTTGCCATCGACATGCGCACGTCCGTCAAGGAAGGCATGCTTCAGAAACTGGGCCGTCTGATCGACGCCCTGGACCTGGGTCAGGGCATTCGGTCCCGGGACCTGGTGGCCATCAAGCTGCACTTCGGCGAGCGGGGCAATACGGCCTATATCCGGCCGGTGTACCTGCGTCAGGTCGTGGACAAAGTCAAGGCCCTCAAGGCCCATCCCTTTTTGACCGACGCCAATACGCTTTACGTGGGAACCCGGGGCAACTCGGTTTCGCACCTGCGGACGGCCATTGAAAACGGCTTCGACTTCGCGGTCGTGGGCGCGCCGCTGACCATTGCCGACGGTCTCAAAGGCGGAGCCTCGACCCCGGTGCCCATCGACATGGAATACATCAAGACGGCCCACATCGGGTCGGACCTGGTCGATGCGGACGTCTTGATCAGCGTGGCCCACTTCAAGCTGCACGAGCTGTCCGGTTTCGGCGGGGCCATCAAAAACGTGGGCATGGGCGGCGCTTCGAGACGGGGCAAGATGGACCAGCATTCCGGCATTTCGCCCAAAGTTAAAAACAAGGCCTGCATCGGCTGCGGCGACTGCGTGGATCACTGCGCTCAGTCGGCCATCACCCTGATCGAGGTGGAAGACAAGCAAAAAGCGTACATCGACCCGGAGAAATGCATCGGCTGCGCCGAGTGCATCCTGGTCTGCCGCCAGTCGGCCATCAATCCCCAGTATCAGGCCGACGTGCCGGTTTTCATGAAAAAAATGGTCGAATACACGGCCGCGGCCCTCAAGAACAAGCAGGGCAAGGCCTTTTTCATCAACTTTTTGACTCAGATTTCACCGGCCTGCGACTGCTACGGCCACTCCGACGCGCCGCTGGTGCGCGACATCGGCATCCTGGCCTCCACCGACCCGGTGGCCATCGACCAGGCCTCGGCCGATCTGATCAACAAGGAGTCCGCCCTGCCCGGCACCTGTCTTCAGACCTGCACCGGCCCGGGCGAGGACAAGATCAAAGGGGTGTACAACTATATCGACTGGACGATCCAGTTGGATTACGGCCAGCAGATCGGCCTGGGTTCCCGGGCCTACGATCTGGAGTGGCTGGAAAACAAGTAGCCCCCGCCGAGTCCCGGCGGGCCGAGTAAAAACTATAAAAACGTGGGCCAGTCACCTGTTTCCCGTTTTCCAGGAGAAAACGGGGAAACAGGTGACTGGCCCACGTTTTTACTGTCGGATGTTCTTCAATAAAAACGACCATGCCCTTTCTTTTACGGGTTCCCGAACCGATGCCCGGGAACCAGCGGAAACAAACCGGTCTCAGCTTTTATTCGTCCGCTTCGGTCTTGATTTCTCCTTCCGGGTCCCGGTTCAGGCCCAGGCATTTGTCGGCGAACTCGCACCACTGGGCACAGCCCAGGTCCAGTTTGGGATTGGGGAAGACGTGCCCGCAGCCCGGGCAGCGCCGGGAGGCGTCGTTTTTGAAAAACTCCACCTGGGCGTGACAGCTGGGGCAGGTGATTTCGAAAATATCGCCCGGTTTCCAGAACGCGGTGTCCTGTCCGGGACAGATGGTCGCCGTCATGGGGGCCTCCTTTCCGGACGGTCCGTCGCCCGCTGAACATGAGCGGGGTCAGGCCGCCTTTTCCACGGTTTCCTCGATCACCTCGCCGTTGACGTCCACCTTGACCAGGCGCAGGGGAATCGATCTCCCGCTTTCCTTGATCGCCTCACGGATCAGATGAACCAGCCCGAAGCAGCAGGGCACGGTCATGTAGGTCACGGTCAGGCTCCGGATGCGGTTGACCCGGAAGATTTCGGCCAGCTTGCCCTGGTAGGAACGGGCATCGTCGAGTTTGGGGCAGGCGATGATCAGGCTCCGGCCCGGGAGCCAGTCCCGGTGGAGACCGGTCAAGGCGAAACCGGTGCAGTCCGCGGCGACGAGCAGGTCGGCTTCGGCGAAAAAGGGCGCCCGGGTCGGCACCAGGTGGAGCTGGACCGGCCAGTTGCGCAGGGCCGAAGCCAGGGCCGGCCCGTCCCCGGACGCCTCCGATCCGACGGGGGTCAGTTCGCGGACGGTTTCGCCCGGACATCCGCAAGCCAATTGGGGCAGGGGTTTCAGGCCCCGGGCCTCGGCCGGGTCTTCGGCGGACAGGCGTTCTTCCACGGCGGCCTCGTCAAAGTCGGGGGCCTCCCGCTGGATGATCCGCAATGCCCCGTTGGGACACTCGCCCAGGCAGGCTCCCAGCCCGTCGCAGTATACGTCTCCCACCAGCCGGGCCTTGCCGTCAACGATCCGCAAGGCGGACTCGGCGCAGCCGCTGACGCACAGGCCGCAGCCGTCGCATTTTTCCTCGTCGATCTGAATGATATTTCTAACGGCCATGGAACACCTCCTGGTCCCTGTTTTTAAATATAAGATACCAGAAGGGTTGCGGCCAGACCTTGACCTAGATCAAGCGGAGAAAAAGGGGCGACTTTTTTATCAAGATATCGGCCTTCGGCCCGGAGCGCTGCGGGAACTCCCCGGGCCGGCCCCGGAGGTCAGGGCGCGGTTTCCAGGATGCGTTTGAAGCGCTGTTCGCCGGCGTGAACGATCCGGGCTTCGGCTTCGGCCAGCAGTTGGCCGTCCTGGCTCAGCAGCTCACCCCGCACGCGGCTGCCGGAGTGGGTCGTCTTGATGATTTGGCCGACCAGGGTCAGTTTTTGGCCGAGGCGCACGGGCTTGCGGAAGCGGACTTCGAGGGTCGTGGTCATGCAGTATTCACGGCCCAGGAGTCCGGTCACGGTCCAGGCCGTGACTTCGTCGAGGAGCAGGCACTGGAAGCCGCCGTGCATCAGGCCGTCCCAGCCGATCCATTCCTCGGGCGGATCGATCTCCGCCGTGATCCGGTCGCCGTCCTGCTGGTGGAACTGGAGGTGCAGGCCGCGGGGGTTGTCCGGGCCGCAGACGAAACACTTGCTGGCCGGGGTGTCCGGTGGGGTGAACAGAGGCTGTTTCAAGAGTCGACTCCTTCTCCGCGCGCCACGGCGGATATTCGCTCGTAGTCGTCGTGGACCAGGCCGGCCAGGTCCTCGAGGACGGGCTGCCCGGCGGCGATATGGTTGAGGATGTCCAGGACGTGATCCCGGGACAGGCCCGGACGGTAGGGCCGGTCCTGAATCAGGG
>Ga0180009_10008240_pt1 | contig 10393 bp, 8 predicted proteins | sample OS_PC_MetaG_FD_123537 | JGI IMG/M metagenome (GOLD analysis project Ga0180009, IMG submission 123537) | Groundwater microbial communities from the Aspo Hard Rock Laboratory (HRL) deep subsurface site, Sweden - OS_PC_MetaG | ecosystem: Environmental > Aquatic > Deep subsurface > Groundwater... | reverse complement strand
TTAACCAAAGCATCGCGTTAGATAACAAGCAGTTACGGCTTATAGCAGCACCTTCATGCTGTTCGATGTAACGCCCCCTAATGCACTCAGACAGTCATACTGCTGCGAATCGACTCACCTTCACCGCCTATTCCACAAATCAACTTGGCTTTTGTAGATAACCAGATTGAGTTATATCCCCATCGCATCCGCGACCTTCGATCGATGAAACCAGGAGCTTTCAAAGGCAAGTTCGGATGCCTTGGCATGTTTATAGAATAGATGGAGATCGTACTCTTCCGTAAAACCCATTCCGCCGTGGACCTGCTGAGCGGTCCAGGTCGCTTTACGATAGGCTTCGTTGCACCAGGCTTTGGCCATGGAGATCTCCTTTTCGCAAGGGATGTTTTCACTCAACAGCGAAGCGGCCTGACAGGTAATCAGCCTTGCCGATTCCAGATCGGTGGCCATATCCGCACAATAGTGCTGGATAACCTGAAGACTGCCGAGAGGCCGGTCAAACTGGTGCCGCTGCTTGACGTATTCAACCGTCATCTCCACCACCCGCTCCATCCCCCCCAGCATCTCTCCGCATTTTAAAATAGTGGCTTTCGGCAGGATCTTGCTCAAATAGCGCTCTCCTTTGCCGGGTGCCCCGACAATGCTTTCTGCAGGTAATTTAACGTTTTTAAAATCAACAGCAAATGACTTTTCCACGCTCATCGTGTCCAAAGGCGTTTTCTCCTGCCCGTCGGCGTTTCTTTCATTTATAAAAAGCGTGGATCCGCCTGCCTTTGAATCCTTGACATTCGCACAAACGATGATCCCGTCTGCCACATGGGCATAGGGCACCAACAGCCGGGTTCCATTAACAACATAGGCATTGTCCCGGGTCTTGGCGGCTTCGATTTTCGGATCATTTGCATCATATCTTCCGTTCTCGTCCAGAAGCGCCGTTGTGAAGATCTTCTCCCCCTCGATGATAGGCCGCAAATATTCATCCTTTTGCTTCTCATTCCCTGCCTCGTCTATTATAAGGCCGGACAGAACGGTGCTGCAAAGAAAGGGACTCGGGAGGAGAACTCTCCCGATCTGTTCGAAAAGAATAAACAGATCGAAAAAACTCCCGTCAAATCCTCCATACTTCTCCTTATGAATGAATCCCAGCCAGCCAAGTTCGGTCATCTCTTTCCAGATATCTTTCGAGTAACCGACCTCATCTTTGATTAATTCCCTGACCAAGGAAGAAGGGCATTTCTTCTGCAGAAATCGCTGAGCGCTGTCTTTCATCAAAACGGTTTCTTCATTCAGATTGAAATCCATAACAATCACCTCGAGTTTCTATGATCTCGGTAATCCCAACCCCCTGAGCGCAACGATATTTTTTAAAATCTCTGTTGAACCGCCTTGCAGCGTATAGCTGGGGCCCCATAAATAACAGGTGGCCAGATCCACCGGGAATGGGGACCATTTGGCGTCCTCCCGGATCTGGCTGACGGGCCCGACGATCTTTGTGGCAATATCATTGACCCGCTGCTCATGTTGCGTGCAGAATGCCTTGGCCATGGCTGCCTGGCTTGAGGGTTTTTTACCCTGATCGATTATCCAGGCGGTATGATAGCAAAGCAGCCGGCCGATGTTATGTTCAATTTCCAACTGGGCTACCTGATCTCTCGCCCAGCAATAGAATTCTCTCGATTCTCCCTCTTTGCTCATCTTTTTTACGTATTCTATCAACAGGTTATATATCGGATAAGTCTGTAACAGACGCTCCATCCCGGTGCGCTCATAATCCATTTGGGCCATGATCTGTTTAAAACCTTCATTTTCTTGGCCCACCAGATATCGCTGTTCTATCCTGACATTATCGAAAAAGACCTCGTTGAAGCTGTGCTCGCCGGCACCGTTGATGATGGGCCGCACGGTGATGCCCGGCGTTTTCATATCGACGACAAACTCGCTGCATGCTCGATGCTTGGGAATTGCTTGGTCAAAATGAGTTCTGGCCAGCAACCAGCCCAAATCGGCGGTATGGGCCTCTGAATTCCATATCTTCTGACCGTTTATAATATAGGCTTCCCCTTCTTTCACCGCTTTGGTGGTTACCGCACTCAGGTCGGATCCGGCATTCGGTTCACTGAAAAGAAGACAAAACTGTATGCCCTCGTCCGCCGCTGCAATACGCGGAAGAAACGTCTCCCGCTGCCAGTCCGACCCAAAAGCGATAAGGGCCGGCCCGACCTGCCGGTCCGCCAGAAAATGATAGCCGATGGGAGCCTGGACCTTCATCAGCTCTTCATTCAGTATCATTTTATCAACGTAACTGCGCCCTTTACCCCAATATTCCTTGGGCCAGGAAAAACCGATCCAGCCCCTTTCCGCCATCTTAAGAGAAAATTCGCGGGAACAGGGTGCAACAAGCCCCCTGCTTTGAGTAGAGAATGTGCCTGCCCGGAGTTCTCCTTCCAGAAAATCATGAACTTCTTTGCGGAATTCTTCCTGCTCCTGGGTAAACGTAAACTTCATTTTTCCAACCTCCTGTGGGAGATGAACATGCAATCCGCAGTTGTTGGAGATCTGAAATGACGGGTATCGAGGGCGGCGGCATGCTCAAAATAAATTTATACCGTTTCAGACCACCGGATACAAGATCAAAAGAGCCCTTTTGTATCTGAGGGTTTCATTTGACCGCCCGCAAACCTTGCCTCCGATCCTTGCCCTGCAGTCTGCTCTTTTTTTTATGCTGTTTTTGTATTACAGAGGTTAAGGGGTTCAGCGTTTGACAATACCCGGTTAGGGTTTTTCAACCGTGAACGCTGAACCGCTTAACCTAGGATATATATAGACCGCTTTCAGAGAAAGGAATCGCGATATGGAATTGAAAAACAGAATTGCTGTGGTCACAGGCGGCGGCCAGGGAATCGGCCAGCAGATTGCGCTCCGTTTGGCCCAGTCGGGCGCCGTTGTCGTCATCGCCGATATCAATGAAGAGGGGGCGCACCAGACCCAGGAGATGATCGCCCAGAGCAGCGCTCCGAAAGCGACGGTGGTTTTCACAGACATCCGTCAAGAGGCGCAGGTGACAAAGATGATCGAAACGACCCTCGGCATTGACCGGCGGATCGACATTCTGGTCAACAACTCGGGGATCATGGGGCCGGTCAAGTTTATCGAGGACATCACCGTCGAGGAATGGGAAGACACCATGGCGGTGAATCTACGGGGGATGTTTCTCTGCTGCAAACACACGATTCCGGTCATGAAAAAACAGGGCCATGGCAACATTGTCAACATCTCTTCCATTACCGGAAAGCGGGCCTTGACCGAAAGGACCCCCTATGCCGCCAGCAAAATGGGAGTGATCGGCCTGACCCGCACCCTTGCGGCTGAGGTGGGGAAATGGAACATCCGGGCCAACTCCATCTGCCCGGGCGCCGTCACCGGCCCCCGGTTCGACAAAGTGATAGAGGGCATCATGAAGTTTTCAGGGAAGAGCCGGGAGCAGGCCCTGTCGGAAAGGGCATTTGCATCCGCCCTCAACACCTTCGTCGATCCCAAATACGTGGCCGCCGTGGTGGCGTTCCTGTGTTCGGATGATGCCGCCATGATTACCGGCCAGGACATCAACGTATGCGGCGGCTCGATAATGTATTGAGCGGTTCGGCCGCCAAAGGGAGAAATGACATGCCAAAAGAGATATACGGCAATCAATGCCTGATTGTCACACCGTTGAAAGAAGATGAAAGCGTGGATGCCGAGAGCACCCGGAAACTAATCGATTATGTGATCGAAAACGGCGTCCACGGCATTCTCGCCCACGGAAGCACCGGTGAAGGGTTTCTCTTTGATACGGATGAGCGGCAGGCGTTCATGGATCTGGTGGTGGGGTATGTTGGCGGACGGGTTCCGGTTGGGTTCGATATCGAGTCCTCTTCCACATCCGTATCCATAAAACTGGCCCGATATGCTCAAGCGGCCGGCGTGGATTACCTGTTCACCACGCCGCCCTACCGTCATCCCCACAAGGGTCCGGGAATTTTTGAGCACATCAAGGCAATCAATGACGCTACAGATCTTCCGGTTTCCATTTATGACGGGGGTGCAGGCATTGAATTGGGTCTGGATCTGTTGAAGAAAATCGCAGACACCTGCGAGAAAGTGAAGTACTGCAAAATCTTTTTGGAGAAGCCGGAAAAAATAAAACAGATCGCCGAACACACAAACGGCAGGATCGCGCCGTGGGCCGGACATGATCGTTTGTCCTACCTCATGCTGTGCTACGGGGCACCGGGGATGACATCGGCTGCCAGTTGTGTCATTCCGCGCGAGAACACGGAGATGTTCAACTTCATACAGGCCGGCGAACTCGACAAGGCCAGAGACATTTATCTTTCAACCGTTTGTCCCTTAAACGCCATTGCCTTTTATACGGTTTCAGACTTTATTGCCGGCTACAAATTCGCCCTTTACGCGATGGGGATCATCGCGTCTCCGACCGTACGAAAGCCCTTGATCCAATTGGATACCCTCATGCAACGGGAGCTTCGTGCCGCACTGAAATTCATCGGCAAACTTTGAGGGGGCGGACAGGAATCGGTATGATCCGCCGGATCTGCGGAACGCCCTCCGACATCTGAACGTGAATATGCTGAAGCCAGTTTTCAACCTCGTGCGGAAAATCATCGCGCCAGTGAGACCCCCTGCTCTCGGTTCGCTTCAACGCGGAAACAGCTATCGCCCTGCCTGTCAGGGCCGCATTCCTGGACTCTATAATTTTACATAGGCCGCCGGGGGTGCGGCCCTTATTCAATTCGATCGATTCCAGGACCGCATCGATCTCCTCAACAGCTTCCGTCAAAGACTTTTCTTCCCGGACAATACCGACCTTTTCCCACATGATTGCTGCCAGTTTCTTTCTTGGGGAGTCAATGGCCGGGGTCGTCTCCGATCTCGAATCAAAGAAACGAATCTTTTTTTTCACCGCGTTTTCCGCCAGGGTTTTGAAATCGGTCGGGTGCTTCGCGTTCGGGCGGTGCGCCAGGGCCGATCGTGCCGCTGCGTCTCCCAGCACCAGTGCCTCGCAATAGGCGTTTCCGCCCATCCGGTTTGCTCCGTGGGTGCCGCCCACCACCTCGCCGGCTGCGAAAAGCCCTTTCAGGTCGGTTCGGCCCGCTTCATCCGTTGCGACACCCCCCATGGTATGATGGCAAGTCGGGCCCACCGACACCGGTTTTTTATCAAAGGCCAATCGTTTTTTAAACGTCTTCACCATAGCAGGACCGTTGGGTATTGACCCGAAATCGGTTTCTCTAAGATCCAACTGAAGTGCCCCGTCCATGCCGTTTCCCATCCGTATCTCTTTAAACAGCGCCCGAGAGAGACGGTCCCGGGATACCACGGCCACCGGTTTGTCTTTAATCTGATACTTTTCTTTGACGTCTTCTCCCAGCCGATTCAGGATGGGGCTCAGGTCGGCAAAAGCAGCCGGAAGCATCATCCGGGCGCGCCCGGTTCCGGCATAGGCAGTGGGATAGAACTGAACGAATTCCATGTCGATGAGCTCCAGTCCGGCTTCCAGCATAAGGGCATATCCGTCCCCGGTAGCGCCGGGAGCATTGTCGGTATGGGCATAAATGGCGCCGGCACCGCCCGTTGCCAGCAGCACGGCATTGGATCTGAACCCGATAATTTTCCCGCTCTGCTTGTGGAATCCCACGGCACCGCGGCATTCATCACTGTCCACCAGGAGGTCCGTCACCATGATGTGTTCGAAAAATTCCATCTCCGCTTTCCGGCAGGCGTTAACAAGGACGGATGAAAGATGCGGTCCTCCCAAATAACCGGATGTTCTGCAGCGAAATCCGGTTTCATGAAACTGGCCCTTAAGACCCATTTCAATCAGATTCCTTACCCGGGACGGGGCGAGGTTGACCATGTGTTCGACCATGACCGGATTGTTGATCATCCGACCGCTTTCCATGGTTTTCTTGAGATGGGCTTCGACAGGGAAGGTATCCGTAGCAAAGGTAAACAGCCCGCCCCCAAGGCTCGTATTCGTCACCTTTCCGACAGCCGCCTTTGAAACCACCACCACCCGCTTGCCGGCGCCGGAAGCTTTCAACGCGGCGCTGAGCCCGGCAATTCCGGTGCCGATGATCAGAATATCCGTATCAATGAGGTTAATGGATTTTTCCATCCAGCCGGATTCCACCAGGATACCGCCCATGAGCCTTTCGGATTTCAGCTCTTTGTAATACCGCTTTGGTTCCCCAAGTTTTCACTTTTAAAGCAGTTCACAATCCTTCAGGGCTTTTTCGATTTTCAACTTTTCATCGTCCGCCAAGGGCAGGAGCGGCGGACGAACCACGTCGTTATCAAGCCGGCCCATCATGACCTGAGCTGCTTTGATACGGGTGTAGACGTCGCACTGAGGTTCGCTGTAAATTGCCTCTGTCAAAGGCATCATACGTCGATGTATTTCCCGGGCAGCCATTAAATTGTTTTTTTGAATGGCAGCATATAGTTCGACCACCCATTCTGAATAGAGACTGCCTGATCCGATAACCACACCGTCGGCGCCTATCGCAATGGATGCAAGAAGCGACATATTATTTGATGTGAAAACCCGGATATCTTTCTCAAGGGACTTGAGCGCCCGATATTCATGGTCATACCGTATCCAATCGTTCACCGATAATTTTACAGCAACGACATTTTCAATATTTGTCAACTCCAACAGCCGATTTGTAGGGTAATTGGCTTTTGATGTAGTGGCGTATTGAAAAATCCACAGGGGAATATCCACCGCATCGGCAATGGCCTTAAAGTACCGGTAGGGAACGTTTTCATTCTTCCCCCTCAACCATGATCCCGGCGGCAAAACCAGCACTGCGTCTGCTCCGGCGTCCAATGCATCCTGTGAATGCGCTACTGCATCCGGCGTATGCTCATGATGGATTCCGGAGACGACGGCAACCTTGCAGCCGATCTCGTCAACGACGATTTCAACCACCTTTTTTCTTTCCGCCCTGGACAGCGATACGATCTCTCCTGCATGTCCGTTGCACAAAACCCCCTCGACACCTTCTATCCCGGCGATATATCTCACAAATTTTCTCAAATTATCTTCATCGATTTCGAAATTTTCCATGAACGGCAACACCGTTGCCGGGATAACCCCCTTGAAAACGGTCTTTTTCATTTCTTTCCTCCTGATGACGGATAAACCATCGGTCACCTTCGCCCCCCGCTTCCGCCTGCGGGTCTTTTCTGCCGGCGAGGCCGGGAACCCCGCCGTGCTTTTCCCCTGGCGGGAGAATCGAGATTTCTGCTGCGGGGTTTTCGCCTTTCTATTTCAGGGACCGGAGCAGGCGGGGTGAGCCATTCTTTCTCCGGCTCGATACAACTCAGTTTTCGGTCAATGAACTCCTCGACGGCGGGGATATAAAAGGAGTCATCCTCATCGGCAAAACTGATGGAGGTCCCGCTTGCACCTGCACGGCCGGTGCGTCCGATCCGATGCACGTAACTTTCAGGATCCCGCGGAAACGAAAAATTGAAAACATGGTCCATGGCTTCGATGTGAATACCCCGCCCGGCAACGTCCGTTGCCACCAGCACCCTGATCTTGCCCGCCTTGAAATCATCCAAACAACGCATCCGCTTTTTCTGGGGAATTTCACCGGAAAGCTCCGCGCAGTCGATCCCGTAGCGCGTCAGCTTATTTGCCAGCCGGAACACTTCGTCCCGTCTATTGCAAAAGACCAGCACCCGGTTCAACTTTTGGGTTTCGATGAGGTTGAACAGCAAAGTGAATTTTTCCTTTGCCGTAACGATGTAGACGATCTGATCCACGGTATCCACAGCGACTTGCTCCGGCTCGATTTCAACCGATATGGGGTCGCGCGTCCACTGGGAAGCCAGGCGGGTGATTTCTTCGGTCAGTGTCGCGCTGAACAGCAGGGTCTGACGGTTATCTTTTCCAGGTGTGCTGTAGATGATTTTTCGGACATCCGGGATGAAGCCCATATCGAGCATCCGGTCGGCTTCATCGATAATCAGCATTTCAACCTTTTTCAGGGAAATCTCGCGTTTTTGCTGAAAGTCGAGCAGCCTTCCGGGTGTTGCCACTATGATATCGACCGGCCCTGCGGCCAACTGCTTCTGTTGCTTTTTGTAGTCCATGCCCCCGAATACGGACACCACCCGTTGGGAACAGTATTTGGAGAGCAGGATCGCCTCCTCGGCAATCTGGAGCACGAGTTCCCGTGTGGGTGCAAGAATCAGTACCCGGGGTGTGCCGGGTTGTCGTTTCCCCTCAATGGGATTGTTGAGCATCCGGGTAATAACGGTGATGAGAAATGCCGCTGTTTTTCCCGTCCCGGTTTGTGCGCGCCCGCTTGCATCTTTGCCGGACAGCGTGCTGGGGAGGATATCCGTCTGGATGGGGGTACAGTATGTGAACCCAAGATCACTGACGGCATGAAGCACCGGCGCGGGTAGGTTTAAATCGTGGAATCGGGTTTTGCCTTCAACCACGGGAACCTCGTATTGTGAAACGGTCCACTTCCTTCCTCTGCGCCGTGGCGGCCGTTTGGGTTTGGAACGTTTTTGGGAATCAGAGGAAGGTCGTTCTGAAATCGGCGCCTCCGCTGTATTCGATGCTTTATCTTTCTCGTTCTGGCGCCCGGGGTTGGGAGTTTCTGATTGTTGTTTCTCCGTACCGACGATAGCATTGATAATTTGGGCGGCTTTTTGAAAAAATTTTCTCATATTAAAACGATGTCTCCGCCAAGTGTCCGTTTGTACCGATTCCCCGCTGGTATGGACAAGTGATTTTCAAATATTGGATAGTATAATCTAGACCGGACATTTTTCCTATAGAAAAGGAATATTGTCAAACTCAATGCTTTATGCGTATGCTCTTTTGCACCGTGTGAAAGACTTCGTTAAGGAATTCTAAAGATCCGGTCGGAAAAAATTGCACCAACTCCGGATTAAAATGTGGTACAGAAATCAGAAGCAACTCGGATGGTCAATAAGGAAACAATACAGATGAGGTGGTGATATGGCAATTAATAAGGTTTTTATTGTGGGTTCCGGTTTAATGGGAAGCGGCATCGCTCAGGTATGTGCACAGGCCGGTATTACTGTGAGTTTAAACGACGTCAGCCGGGAAGCATTGGATAGGGGTTTAAAAAACATTGCCTGGTCGGTGGCCAAGTTTGTCGAGAAAGGCATACTATCGGAAGACAAAGATACCATTCTGGAAAGGATTCTGCCTGTCACCGATTTTTCAAAAGCTGCCGAGGCCGACATGGCCATAGAGGTTGTTTTCGAAAGGAAAGACCTCAAACAGGAAATATTTAAAAAACTTGATCAAGAATGCGGACCCAAAGCAATGATAGCCAGCAATACATCTGCAATTCCCATAACCGAGCTTGCCGCCGTCACCAGCCGCGCTGAAAAGGTTTTGGGTCTCCACTTTTTCAGTCCGGTTCCCATGATGCAGGCCGTAGAGGTGATTCGGGGTGTTTCTACCAGCGACGAGACTGCCCGGGCCGGTAAAAATTTTGTTCTCAGGATCGGAAAGGAACCGATCATGGTCAACCGGGACGTGGCAGGCTTTGTCATCAATCGGATTAATTATCCTTCTGCCATGGAAGCCATGCGTCTTGTGGAACAGGGGGTGGCGACAGTGGAAGACATCGACAAAGGATTGCGGCTGGCGTCCGGAAGAAAAATGGGGATATTTGAAATCGGTGATATGGTGGGTCTTGAGGTGACCCACAGCGCAATGATGGCAATGTATGAAGAGACCGGAGATCCCCGCTGGTATCCCCCGCTGCTTTTACGGCGCAAGGTTAAGGCCGGTCATCTGGGTCGGAAAACCGGCAAGGGATGGTATGAATATAATCCGGATGGAACCCGTAAAGAATAGAAGAGAGACTCATGGGATATTTTAAGGTTAATCAGAAAGACATTTTCTTCATTTTAAAAGACCAGCTCAACTACGGTTCATTATGCGCACTCAGCCGTTATAAGGATTTGAACGAAAAGACACTCGACTTGCTGGTGAAAGAGGCCATCAGCTTTGCAAAGGGTGTGGTGGATCCTCTGCAGGAGATCGGGGAAAAATGGGGCGTGAGATTTGAGGATGGAACGGTCTCATGCCCTCCCGAGTTTAAGACGGCTTTCAGACAATACGGAAGCGATGGATGGATTGCAGCTGCAAGAGATCTCGAGTATGGGGGACAGGGCTTTCCCCACATGATGCGAATCGTCATCAACGATTTCATGTACGGTGCGTGTCAGGCCTTCAACATGGCTCCCAGCCTCACCCATGGCGCCGCACACTTGATCGAAAGTTTTGCCACTGAAGAACTCAAACAGCGCTATGTTCCGAAAATGTTTC
>Ga0180009_10008239_pt1 | contig 10393 bp, 7 predicted proteins | sample OS_PC_MetaG_FD_123537 | JGI IMG/M metagenome (GOLD analysis project Ga0180009, IMG submission 123537) | Groundwater microbial communities from the Aspo Hard Rock Laboratory (HRL) deep subsurface site, Sweden - OS_PC_MetaG | ecosystem: Environmental > Aquatic > Deep subsurface > Groundwater... | reverse complement strand
TCCATTCGAAAATTGCTTGATCTGGATCGCCTACAAGCATGATTTCACTAAGTCCATGTTTAATTAATAAATCAATAATCCGCATCTGAATATCTGATGTATCTTGTGCTTCATCAATTATCAGTGTTGGATATTTATATGCTAATGCTGAGGCAATTTGAGGATATTTTTCAAGTATCACCATCGAAAAATAACTTGCATCATGTTGGGAAGAATACCCCGCTTTTAAAAGGGATTCCTTTGCATTTAGTATTTTTTGAATTTGTTTATCTCTGTTCCGGTTATTCCGAATAGAAGTCAGGTCTTTTATCTTTTTGTTTCCATTAATATCAATCCATACATTACAGAAGTGTGATTCATGCCAATTTCTTCCATGCCAAGTACCGTGTGGTTCACCAACCAATTCCGGCCTCTTTCTACAACCCAGTACAAGATGCCCGAAAGGGAGAAATATATTTTGATTGATAAAGCTATCAATTGTACCAAGAAAGTGGGGATACGAAATGCCAGAAAACACTCCGAAATGGCTCTCAATTTGATGTTTAATTTCCTGCCAAGCCGCATTCGTAAAGGAAATCGCAGCAATGCCCTGATGCTTTTTCCCCCATTCCTCGATTAAACGGACAAGTCGCGCAGCAACGGAATAGGTTTTCCCACTCCCAGGACAAGCCCTGACTACAAACTTGCCTTTCTTATCAAAGACAATAGATTTCTGAACATCCGACAATGATTCAAATATGTTACTCACCCTTTACTACCCACCGAATAGCTTTTTGAATATATCCAGGCACCGTGAAGTTATTTCGAATACCTATATTTTCAGTGAGTAATACTGAAAGCCTGTGTGCCAATTCTGACTTGGCTTTATTGGAGGTCACTTTATCCACAAAATTTCTTGCATGTTCTTCAAGCGAATTGCCTTCGGAAATCTTTTGTGCAGCTCTCGGATGCATTTCACTAAAAATTGAAAGCAGTACATCTTTGTTTCCAGACTTAAAAAGCTCAAACTCAAAGGTTTCTTCTGCAAGTTCAACCTTTAAATTGTTTTTCTCAAGCTCTTTTGCTTTCCTTGCTCTGGATGCTATATCTTCCGTCTCTCTATCTATATCATTATCAGTAATAATTGCGCATCGGCACCGAAGAGCTTTCTCAGGTAATTCAGAATTGAACAATTTGCCGAAATGTTCAAACGCAACTCCATTAATGTTCACAATTTCGATTCCATTTTTTTCTAAGTCATAATTTTCGCCCATGTTTTTTGAAAAAACTGGCAAAAGCAGTGCTTCAGAAATCCCCTCGACAAGAATAACACCATTTGAAAAAAAGAGCTGCGACTTTGTGACATCCAGAAATTTATGTAAATATTTCCTATTATTCTCATCAAGATTTGAGTTGATAAGAGGAAGAGAATAAATTGAGTTATCTTGGTTTTGTAAAACAATAAGGGAATCCAATCTCGCTTTTGCTGTGATTGTTGGCGAATGTGAGGTTATGAATATCTGAATGCCTTTATCATTTATTTCATTTAGATAAGCGAAAAGAATATTTTGCAGTTGAGGGTGGAGATGTGCCTCCGGCTCTTCAAGCAATAAGGAAATATAGGCATCTGTTTCAACCTCCTTGCGCCTCGTCAAATTACCCAAGACTACAGCCATGTATATAAGGTTGTTATATCCTAGTCCGTATTCGATTAGATTGAAGTACTTTCTTACGACTGTCGTACCTTCAGGGAGTTCATTATAAATCGGAATTTGAATTCTCAGAGTGTCTAATATCCTCCTAAATTCAAAAGGAAGAAACTCGATTTCAACACTATATTGCTTACCCAGTATTGAGGTTTTCTTTATATGTTCATTAACTGCATCCTTTCCAGTGTTAATAAGGCTACGCCAGTCTGTATCATTTTGTAAAAGATTGTGGACCTTGCCAGCAAGATGTTGCTGCTTGTCAGAATCTTGTTCAATATTAGAATATAAATCGCCGAGTATATTCCCCCTAACGGGTCTCAGGCTCTGAACAGCGTCTCTTAAGGGTCCTAGGTAGACAGCGTATATTAGTTCAAGTACGTCAGAAACTACAGATTGTCCCTCATTGTCTCCACCCCAGATTTTATTCTTAACTTTCTTGATTCCTCTTTTCTCGTTAATGAAATATCTGGAATGAAGTTGTAGCTCTTTCTTCCCATCTGCCCCCACGGATAACATATCATAAAAAATTCCAGCCTTTTCGTCGTTTACGATTTCAAAGACCAAGTCAAATTCAATGTCTTTGAGTTCGAAGGTCGGATCTGATGTATCTATATAGAAATCATTCGGGGTGACAAAAATATCACGATACTGATTCCCATAACTAAAGCATATCCTTAATGCATCAATAATTGCCGTTTTACCAGAATTGTTTTCACCAATGAGAATATTTACCCCTTTGTGAAAATCGAGCGTTAAGTTTTTCAGGCATCGAAAATTCTTTATTGCAATTTTTTTTAGGAACATCAATTCACCTCCTCACAGAGTGTCCCATTGCCCAGAGTGAAACATTCCTTTTTCATCGCCATGCTATTCATAGAAGCCCTTTGTGTTTAGCTTTTCAACATGCCGTTGTCTGCACAACCTCCAAAAGCGGCTCCAGCCCCGCCTGCTCGTCCTTTCCCTTCCAGACAATCTGAGGGTCAAGCGACGAATCGCGCGGATAAAGCACCTTCTTCGGCTTTATCTCGTCTTCCCTCACAAAATCCTGAAGCTCGGCAGTCGGGATGTTTTTGAGCTTGTCTTTATGCCGGGTGGATTCGACGGGGGTTGCAGATTTCTTGTTCCTATTTTTTGGCGGCATAGTTGGAGTTTATCCTGCCTTTTTCTTCTCGGAGTAATCTTTAGCTTTTTTATAGATGTCCTCGACGCTCATGCCTTCAAAGAGTGCATCCTGAAGTTTTAAGTAATCCCTTTTCTCATAGGTGATCTGGGACAAAAAACGCATGGCATCCACCTCGCCAAGGTTTTTAAATAAAACGCTCAGCCCTTTTTTTCTTATCTCTATGTCGCTTGTCATCTCCACCATTTTAATTCACCTCCATATCTTCAATAAACCTTAGTGGGTTTATTATCTTTATATTCATATCCCACGATGTTGCCTTTCTTATTAGTTTATCATCACAGGTCAAAAAATATTCAGCCTTTCCTTTTAAAGCGCAGGCAAGGTGCATAGAATCCCTCGGTTTAATTCCTTTTGATTCAAAATTGTTTGCAGCGACAAGAATGGAATCATCAGGATATATCATCTCAAATGCAAGGGAAGCAGCCATTTCAATCTCCTGCCGTATGTCATCATGCGGGTTCATGCTGTTTTCATAGTCAATCATAAATGACCACAAAAGTGTAAGTTCTTTGTTCTTGATTTTCTGAAAAATAGAAAATATCGCTATGGTCTCAAGCCGTATCCTTACCTGCGACTGATCGTCAAAAGGGCGGTTATAAATATTCATGTCCAGATAAATTCTCATTCAACCTTTACCGATTTATGAATTTATTTTCTTAAGACTTTTATTCCCCTTCCATCTGGAGATAAACTGTATTCCCTGTCTTAATCTGGCTTCCGGGCTTGGGTTTCTGTGATTTTACGGTTTCTCCTGCGCCTGCGACATTAAGTTTAATATCGAGTTTTTCCGCAAGCTGCTCAGCCTCCTGCTTTGTATTGCCCTGAAAATCAGGGCAATAATAAATTGCCTCATAATGCCCTGAACTGACAACAAGCGTAATCTTTTCAGTAATTTTCTCGCCCGGCGCCGGTTTCTGTGCGATAACCCTGTCTTTCTCCGCAGAGGTTGAATGCACACGGATAACCTTAGCTGCTTTTAAACCATTCTGTAAAAGTACGGATTCCGCCTTATCCAGAGATTCTCCTACTACTGAGGGGACGGACTGGACTCTCGGCCCTTTGCTTACAAACACTCTTACACTGCGCTGTTCTTTAACCCTGCTTCCGAAAGGTAAATCCTGTCTTATTATGTGCCCTGCCGGAACATCCGAATCATAATCTTCGCCCTCTATCTTCAGATTAAGCCCCTTCTGGCTCAGAAGCTCATTAACCTCAACAAGGCTTTTACCTGAAAGGTCAGGGACATCCACCGTCCTGCTGAAACTCAACAATTTGAATGTAATGTATGCAAAAAGCAGGACTACAACTGTAAAAGCAAAAATATAAAGGGGAATCTTTATTATGTTGCCTATGTCTTTCAAATTTTGACTCTTAATATCAGATGCATGATTCACGATTCATGATGTATGATCCTGCATCCTGTATCCTGTATCTTGCATCCTGCATCAGTTAGTCCTTCTCAACCGCTTTGCTTATGCTGACGATTTTGTCTTCTGCGTCAACATCCATAAGCTTGACTCCCTGCGTATTTCTCCCGTGCAGGGATATGTTGTCTGCGGTAGTTCTTATAAGCTTGCCGGAATTCGTAATCATGACTATCTCATCCTCTTCTCGCACTTGCATAAGGCCAACTGCCTTCCCGCCTTTCTCTATAACCTTTATAGATATTACTCCCTTACCGCCTCTGCCCTGAACACGGTAATCTTCTATCTTGGTCCGCTTGCCAAGTCCTCTTTCCGTGACTGTCAGCAGCGCTGTTCTTTCCTCGGCAACTTCCGCTGAGACAACCTCATCACCCTTAACAATGCGTATGCCCCTGACTCCCTTTGCAGTTCGCCCCATCTCGCGGACATCCTCTTCATTAAAGCGGATTGAAAGTCCATTCTTTGTACCAATAATGAGATCACTCTTGCCGTCTGTCTTTTTAACTGCAATAAGTTCGTCTCCCTCTTCAATCGTAACTGATATTATGCCCTTGCCTCTTGGGTTGCTGTATTCTTCAAGCGCGGTCTTTTTAACCGTCCCGTTCTTTGTGAACATAACAAGAAATCCCTCTTTAAAATCCCTCACCGGAAGCGCAGTTGCAATTCTTTCGCCTTCTGATAATTGAAGGAGATTGATAAGCGCCTTGCCTTTTGCAGCGCGCCCTGCTTCGGGAATCTGATAAGTCTTGAGCCAGTAGAGCCTTCCGAGATTGGAAAAGAAGAGCATGTAGTCATGAGTTGAACCTATAAAAAGCTGCTCAACAAAATCTTCCTCTTTTGTTTCCATTCCGATAAGCCCCTTTCCGCCCCTGCGCTGGCTCCTGTACGCAGACAACGGATTTCTCTTAATGTACCCTGAATGAGAGATGGTGATAACCATATCTTCTTCTGTTATGAGGTCTTCAATTGTAATCTCTTTTAACCCCGCAATAATCTCAGTCCTTCTTTCATCAGCATACTGGTTTTTTATCTCATTCAACTCATCTTTGACTATCTTTGATACAAGGACATCGCTTCCGAGTATTGCCTTCAGCCTCTCAATCTCTTTTAATGTCTCTGTGTATTCATTTATTATCTTTTCACGCTCAAGGCCTGTGAGTCTCTGCAATTTCATGTCAAGTATTGCCTGTGCCTGAATCTCAGACAAAGGATAATTATTCATGAGTCCGTGTTTTGCCTCATCAGGCGTCTTTGACTTTCTTATCAATGCGATAATTGCGTCAAGATGATCAAGGGCAACCTTGAGTCCTTCCAGTATATGCGCCCTTTCTTCTGCCTTTCTAAGTTCAAATCTTATCCTTCTTATGACAACATCACGCCTGTGCTGCAGAAAATGGCTGAGTATCTTCTTTAAAGGCAGCACCTGAGGCTGGCCGCTTACAATGGCAAGCATTATAATTCCGAATGTGGATTCCATCTGCGTATGTTTGTAAAGATTATTCAGGACTACCTCTGCCATCTCGCCCCTTTTAAGATCAAGGACAACCCTTATGCCGTCCCTGTCAGACTCATCTCTTATCTCGGATATGCCCTCTATTTTTTTCCCTCTTACAAGCTCGGCAATCTTTTCTATCAGCCTTGCCTTATTCACCTGATACGGAACCTCCGTGATTATGATATTTTCTCCGCCTCTGTATTCCTGCTCAATCTTCGCCTTTGCCCTGACCTTAATAAGCCCTCTGCCTGTGGTGTATGCATCAACGATTCCCTGAATTCCATGAATTAAACCGCCTGTAGGAAAATCAGGCCCCTTTACAGCATTCATCAGGTCATTGACAGTCACTTCTGGATTATCAAGGAGCATAATAAGCCCGTCTATTACCTCGCCGAGATTATGCGGCGGTATATTGGTCGCCATGCCGACGGCAATTCCCGAGGAGCCGTTTACTATAAGATTCGGCACTCTTGACGGAAGCACCAACGGCTCTTGCGTGGTCTCATCGAAATTAGATTGAAAGTCAACCGTCTCCTTATCTATGTCCGCAAGGATTTCTTCCGAGAGTTTTGCAAGCCTTGCCTCTGTGTAACGGTATGCGGCAGGAGGGTCTCCGTCTATGGAGCCGAAGTTGCCCTGTCCGTCTATCAGCGGGTATCTCATGTTGAAATCCTGCGCAAGCCTCACAAGTGCGTCATAAACAGCGGTATCGCCGTGCGGATGGTATTTCTTTAAAACCTCTCCGACAACACCGGCGCACTTTGAATACTTCTTGCCCGGAAGGAGACCCTCCCTGAACATCGCATAGAGTATTCTTCTCTGCACAGGCTTAAGCCCGTCTCTTACCTCAGGAAGCGCCCTGCCGATTATTACGCTCATGGCGTAATTAAGGTAGGACACCTTCATTTCTTCTTCAATGCTTACAGGAACCTTTGCCATTTTTCCCTCTTCTTACAAGAAATAAATGCTTTCAATGCTTCAGAAAAACGTTGTATTTTACCATAAATAATATGCTAAATTGGCATATATTATATGTGCTAAAAACTTTGCCTAAGGAGGCTGTGTCTGTCAATAGTTCTTGGCAGGCATGTGTGTTGAAAAAGCCTTACGGCAGCACCATTGTAAAGACATATATGATAATAATGAAGTATTCATATTTGAATCCCAATAGATTAAAGAACCCATATAAGGAAACCTCGCTGCGTTGTAAGGGTTTTTGAGACATACATGCCTGCCACGTGTTCATGCCTTCGGATTTTTGCTTCAGGACCTGTGATATTCCTGAATGGATTTTATGCTTATATTTTTCCTGCGGAGCATATCTATTGCATTGACAACCGCCCTCGCGCCGGAAACGGTAGTAGTACAAGGCACCCTGTACTGGAGCGCGCTATGCCTTATTGAAAAAGAATCCCTCTGGGCCTGTGCATCGCTCACTGTATTAATGATGAAATTCACTTCCTTGTTTTTGATTAAATCCACGATATGAGGCCTTCCTTCCTTTACCTTATTTATTACTTCAACTTCTATTCCTTTGCCGCTGAGATGCTCTGCAGTGCCGCGGGTCGCTATGACCTCAAAACCCATTGCGTGGAGTTTCTTCACAATATCGCATATCCCGTCTTTGTCTTCATCCCTGACGCTTATCACAATCTTACCTGACGTAGGTATCCTGTTGTTGGATGATAACTGAGCCTTTGCGTATGCAATACCGAAATCCTCGTCTATTCCCATCACTTCTCCTGTGGATTTCATCTCAGGGCCGAGGATTGTGTCTACATCGCTGAACCTGTCAAATGGAAACACGGCCTCTTTAACAGCAACGTGTTTTATCTCCTTTTCAGTTGTCAGCCCGAGTTCCTTCAATGTTTTTCCGAGCATTGCCTTTGCAGCAAGCTTTGCCAGAGGAACGCCTGTTACCTTGCTTACATAAGGTATTGTTCTTGACGCTCTTGGATTTACCTCAAGGATATATATATCGTTGCCCTTGACTGCAAACTGAATATTCATAAGCCCTATGACATTGAGCTCACGCGCTAATGCCTTTGTCTGCTTTTTAATCTCAGCAACGATATCTTTATTCAGAGAATAAGGCGGCAGGGAGCATGCCGAATCACCTGAATGTATGCCTGCCTCTTCTATGTGTTCCATAACACCGCCGACAATTACATCAACTCCGTCTGAAATAGCATCAACATCCACTTCAACAGCGCCGTCCAGATATTTATCAATGAGAACAGGATGCTCAGGTGAGGCCTTTACAGCCCCTTTCATATAATCAAGAAGTGAACTCTCATCATAGACAATCTCCATAGCCCTTCCTCCAAGCACATAAGAAGGTCTCACCATAACTGGATACCCTATCTTCCTTGCAATCACTACGGCATCTTCAGGAGACATAGCAGTGTCGCTCTCTGCCTGCTTGAGATTGAGTTTATGGAGAAGTTCTTTGAATCTCCTCCTGTCTTCTGCGCGGTCTATTGAGTCAGGCGAGGTGCCGAGAATCTTTACGCCCTCTTTTTCAAGAGGCACTGCAAGCTTTAAAGGAGTCTGTCCGCCGAACTGAACTATAATGCCTTCAGGTTTTTCAACATCAATAATACTCAGCACATCCTCTATTGTAAGGGGCTCAAAATAGAGCCTGTCAGCAGTGTCGTAATCGGTGCTGACTGTTTCAGGATTACAGTTGATCATTATAGTCTCGTAACCAAGCTCCTTCAAAGCAAAGACTGCATGGACGCAGCAGTAATCAAACTCTATCCCCTGTCCTATCCTGTTAGGACCTGATCCGAGAATGATTACCTTTTTGCGCTCGGTTGGATTGATTTCGGATTCAACTGATGCATGATGCATGATGCATGATGCATGATTCTTTTCATCCTGTATCTTGTATCCTGCATCCTGTATCCTGTAAAACGGTTTTTCATACGTTGAATACATATACGGAGTATATGCTGCAAATTCTGCCGCGCATGTATCCACCATTTTATAGACAGGTTTTATTCCGGATTCATTCCTCAGCTTTCTTATCTCCGCCTCTGTCTTTCCTGTAAGTTTGGCTATACGCCTGTCAGAGAAACCATATTCCTTTGCATCTTGTAAAAGAATTCTGAATTCGGAGTTATCCCCCCTCCCTAACCCCCCCTCGAGGGGGAGGGTTAGGGAGGGGGTGTTGCTGACTTTTTTAATTTTTTCTTCCATCTCCACAATCTGCCTTATGTTGTTCAAAAACCAAGGGTCAATCCATGTAAGTTCATAAATTTCATTAACAGACATTCCGTTTCTCATAGCCTGCGCAATATACCAGAGCCTGTCTGCATTAGGCATCTTGAGTTTCGCTTTAAGTTCTGCTGTGCTTATGTCCATTTCTTCAAAACCGTAGCTTCCAATCTCAAGGCTTCTTATCGCCTTCTGCAAAGACTCTTTAAAAGTTCTGCCTATGGACATAACCTCTCCGACAGATTTCATCTGTGTTGTGAGCGTGGGATCAGCGGCAGGAAATTTTTCAAATACAAATCTTGGAACCTTTGTCACAACATAATCAATCGCAGGCTCAAAGGATGCAGGCGTTTCCCTTGTTATGTCATTCGGAATTTCTTCAAGCGTAAGCCCCACTGCAAGCTTTGCAGCAATCTTTGCTATAGGAAATCCTGTTGCCTTGCTTGCAAGCGCAGATGACCTTGAAACACGCGGATTCATCTCTATAACAACCATCATGCCGTCTTTCGGATTCAATGCAAACTGGATATTTGAACCTCCGGTGTCAACCCCGATTTCCCTGATGATCGCTATCGATGCATCGCGCATCCTCTGGTATTCCTTGTCTGTCAGGGTCTGGGCAGGAGCAACAGTGATTGAGTCTCCGGTATGAACTCCCATCGGATCAAAATTTTCTATAGAGCAGATGATAACGACATTGTCCTTCATATCCCGCATCACCTCAAGCTCGTATTCCTTCCATCCGATAACCGATTCTTCCACCAGCGCCTGATGAACAGGACTCAGCTTCAGTCCCTTGTCAAGAAGCTCTGTGTATTCTTCCATGTTATACGCAATTCCGCTTCCTGTTCCTCCGAGAGTGAATGAGGGCCGTAATATTGCGGGAAAACCTATATGTTCAACAGCGTCAAGCCCTTCTTTCATAGTGCTGATATGCGAGCTTTTCGGCACCTCAAGCCCGATTTTTTGCATTGCCTCTTTGAAAAGCTCTCTGTCTTCAGCCTTTTTTATCGCATGAAGTTTTGCGCCGATGAGTTCAACCTTATACTTTTCAAGCGCGCCGCTTTCAGCAAGCTCAACAGCGAGGTTAAGCGCAGTCTGCCCGCCCATCGTCGGAAGCAGCGCATCGGGTCTTTCTTTTTTTATTATCAGTTCAATAATGTCTGCTGTTAACGGCTCTATGTAAGTTGCATCAGCAATCTCTGGGTCTGTCATTATAGTTGCAGGGTTTGAATTTATAAGAACTACTTTGTAGCCTTCTTCCTTCAATGCCTTGCACGCCTGAGTGCCCGAATAGTCAAACTCACACGCCTGTCCTATGACAATAGGGCCTGAGCCGATTAATAAGATTTTTTTGATATCAGTTCTTTTTGGCATAAACTAT
>Ga0180009_10008238_pt1 | contig 10394 bp, 8 predicted proteins | sample OS_PC_MetaG_FD_123537 | JGI IMG/M metagenome (GOLD analysis project Ga0180009, IMG submission 123537) | Groundwater microbial communities from the Aspo Hard Rock Laboratory (HRL) deep subsurface site, Sweden - OS_PC_MetaG | ecosystem: Environmental > Aquatic > Deep subsurface > Groundwater... | reverse complement strand
TTAAATAATTACATTTCGCCTTATGAATCTACCGTAACGGGAAGACTTAAGGAAGCGGGAGCTATTCTTTTAGGAAAAACCAACATGGACGCATTCGCACATGGTTCGTCCACGGAAACATCTGATTTTTTCCCAACCAGAAACCCTTGGAACATAAAAAGAATGTCTGGGGGGTCATCTGGAGGATCCGCTGCGGCCGTCGCTTCTGATATGTGTATTTTTGCAACAGGCACAGAAACAGCAGACAGCATAAGAACGCCGGCTTCTTGGTGCGGTGTTGCAGGCCTTAAACCGTCCTATGGAAGAGTAAGTAGATACGGTGTCATTGCTATGGCTTCGTCTACTGATAGTCCGGGTATAATAACAAAAACAGTTGAGGATGCAGCCTTTGTTTTAAAAGTAATTGCCGGTAAAGATATAAATGACGCCACAACTTCCAGCGTACCAGTGCCGGATTATTTAAGTAAGGAATTTACATTAAAAGGACTAAGAATCGGAAAACCTAGATCGTATTTTAAATTAGAGATGGAAGAGGGTGTAAGAAAAAGAATTGACGAGGCCTTAAAGATTCTGAAAGATTTGGGCGCGGAGATTATTGACATGGATCTACTGGATCCAAAATACTCAATCGCAGTTTATACGATAATTCAAAGATCTGAGGTGTCATCAAATCTAGCGAGGTACGATGGAATAAGATATGGAAATGATAGAAGAAGCTTTGGGTTTGAAGCCAGGAAAAGAATAATGCTTGGGTCTTACTCCTTAAACGCAACATTAAGCGGTGCCTACCAAAAGGCCCAGAGAGTAAGGACCTTAATAATTGAGGATTTTAATAAGGCTTTCGAGAAAGTTGACTTATTAGTAGCGCCCACTCTTCCCTGTGTTGCTATGAAATTAGGTGGGGGTGAAAAATCTTCAATGTTTGGAGAATTAATGGCTGTGTTGTCAGAACCAAGCGCTATCGCGGGAATTACGGGAATCAGTATTCCCTGTGGTTTATCTGCAGGTCTCCCTGTGGGAATTCAGTTTATTGGAAAAATGTATGATGAAGATATGATCTTAAACGTGGCTAAAAAATTTCAAAACGAAACGGAATTTCATAGGTTAAAACCAAAACTATGAACATATTTAATTTACTATTTGGCGGAAATAAAACATCAAGAAGAACAGTTACGCAATTAACTGAAAAGAATATAGTATCCGACTGGAGGAGTATATCGATTTTGATATCTCAAAAAGGCCCGTCTTCTTTGAAAAACGCTTTAATTACCGCGGACAAAACTTTAGATAATGCCTTAAGGGACATGGTTGACGGAGAAACAATGGGGGACAGGCTTAAAAATGCCGAAAACATGTTTGATCGGAATTTGTATAACAAAATATGGGAAGCGCATAAGATTAGGAATAATTTAGTGCACGAATCGGGATACGAACCTCCCCATTTTGTTATTACTGAATCAATTCAAGTTTTAAAGACTGCTTTGCAGTCGTTGGGTTTAAGAATATGAAAAAAGTAATTTTAATAACCGGTGGGTCTGAAGGACTCGGAAAAGAAATAGCTCGTAAACTTCATATGGATAATGAGGTGGTCATAATTTCAAATAAGAAAGAAGAACTTGATGTTACGGCAAATGAACTTAGATGCGGGAAATATCTTTGCGATATTACAAATGTTGAACAAATAAAAAAAGTAATTTTAGAGATTGAGCAGAAGTACGGGAAGATAGATGTGTTAGTAAATAACGCCGGTGTTTGGGTTGGTGGGGAACTTGACGAAAATAATTACGATGACATTGCAAGAGTTTTGCTTGTCAACTCGGTAGGAACAATAAACATGACAAAGTCGGTTCTTCCCGTAATGAAAAAACAAAAATCAGGAAAGATTATCAATATAAACTCCATTGACGGTATTGAGGTTAAAGCCGAAAGAAGTATTTATATAGCCTCAAAATGGGCAGTTACAGGCTTTACAAAAGCTTTAAGCAAAGAACTTGAAAAATACAATATCAAGGTTGTTGGGATCTACCCCGGACTTATGAAAACTAATCTGTTCAAAAATGCGGATGTAAGTAGGGATTTGAGTGAGGCAATGGATCCGGAAAATGTTGCAAGGATTGTTGAGGCGGCGGTTTTGTTTGATGATATTAATCTAGACGAAGTAGTTTTTAGAAGAACCGGTTATTAAAATGACTGAAAAAGAATTACTAAAAGATAAATATAAGTTAGTACTGGGGCTTGAGGTGCATCTTCATCTAAGTACTAAAAAGAAGATGTTTTGCAGCTGCCCAGCAGAAATTTGGGAAAAGGAGCCAAACTCGATTACTTGTCCGACATGTCTTGGACTTCCCGGAGCCTTACCGGTTCCCAACAAGGAGGCTATCAGAAAAACGCAGTTATTGGGTCTTGCTTTAAACTCCCAAGTAAATAAAAACACTTGGTTTGATAGAAAACATTATTTTTATCCCGATCTTCCGAAGGGCTACCAAATAAGCCAATATAAAAATCCTTTGTGTCTTGGGGGTTACATCGAACTTGACTTGGGGGGCAAAGCAGAAATCGACCACGTCCACCTTGAGGAAGATGTTGCCAAGTCCCTTCATTTGAAAGACAAAACACTCCTTGATTTTAATAAGTCCGGAATTCCTTTAGTTGAGATAGTTACTAAACCTATTTTTACTGAAATAAAAGATGCGGTTGAGTTTTGCAAGAAAATTCAAACGATAGTTAGGTACCTGGGAATCGGAAATGTTGATATGGAAAAAGGACAGATGAGACTTGAGGCAAACATATCATTAAGAACCCCCCAGATGGAAAAAGACGGGAAGCTTGCTGACTATAAAGTAGAGATCAAAAATATCAACTCGTTTAAGTTCATGGAAAAGGCGGTTCTTGCTGAGATACAAAGGCAGGTAGAATTATTTGAAAATGGGGAAATGCCGATACAAGAAAATAGGGGATATGATGAAAACTCCAACGTTACAGTTTCACAAAGAAGCAAGGAAGAGGCGAACGATTACAGGTATTTCCCAGACCCCGACATTCCACCAATGGTCTTTGATGACAATTACATATCGGAATTAAAGGGTGAGTTGCCCGAGCTTCCCTACCAATTAAAAGAAAGAATCGTAAATACTTATAAAATTCCAAGTAATGTAGCTTTAAGACTTGTATACAGCTTGGGACCTGAGATTATTAAAAAATTTGAAGTATTGGTAAAAAGTGGTCTTGATGCTAATAGAGTTGCAAATACTTTAATTAACAAAAAAGAATCACACGGTCTAAGTGAATCGGATTTTAAAAAGTTTATTGGGGTGGACAAGGAAGCTATTTCAAAAGAAGCCTTAGAGGAAGCTGTAAAGAACGTTTTGGAAAACAATGAAAGAGCCGTTTTAGACTTAAAAGGTGGTAAAGAAAGCGCGTTAATGTTTCTTGTGGGGCAGGTTATGAAAGAAACTAAGGGAAATATTGATCCGCCAAAGGCTAGGGAGCTTATCAATAAAGCAATATTTGGATAATGCTTCAATTTCCATAGCTAAATTAAAAGAAGGAACACTGATAGTATGGAGCAGATGGAATTAAAATTTGATCCCGAAAATCCTGACTATACTCATGTAACTAACGAGGAGCTTGGGAATAAAGCATTGGACGAGTTAGAAACTAAAAAGGTTGTAGGAGTTGACATTGAAGGAACCTCCCTTGATCCTTATGACGGAATTTTACTCACTGTACAGATAGGTACGCCTGAGAAGACTTTCATTTTTGATGCCAGGGAGTTGGACTTAGGAAAATTTAAAAGATTCAAAGATTTTTTGGAAAATTCAAAAATAATAAAGATCTTACATAACGGAAAATTTGATTATAAGCATATAAAACAGCATCTCGGAATTTCTGTTTGTAACATTTACGATACGATGCTAACGGAAGTAGTTTTGAACGCCGGGATTGGGAGAGGCTACTACAGTTTAAGGGAACTGGCTAGTAAGTATGCTTCTTTTGACCTTGAAAAAGCTGTTAGAGCAACCTTTGAAGGAGTGACCGCGCACACTAAGCTTACGGAAGCGCAGTTGAAGTACTCAGCCATTGATACCTTAATTATGTTTCCAATTTTTGATGAGCAGATCAAAAATCTTAAAAAAGAGAGTTTGCTGGATGTTGCAAAGCTAGAATTTGCTACAACTAGGGTGGTAGGCGACATGGAGCTTAACGGGGTACACGTGGATGTTAAAAAATGGAAAGAGTTAATTAAAAAACTTGGAGAGCAGAGAGATAAAGCAGCAAAAAGATTTCAAGCAGCTATACGTCCTATGTTCAAATCAAGCTCAATTGACCTTTTTGGGAATCTTGGAGACTCGATAAATATGAATAGTCAGGTTCAACTAATGGACCTTTTTAACAACAAAATGCATCTTGGACTCCCCTCTACGGGGGACGCGGTTTTGGAAGGTTATAATAACCCGGTTGTGGACATTCTCAGAGAATATCGCGGCTATGAGAAACTGGTTTCAGCATTTGGTGAAACACTTCTTTCCAAAATTAATAAAAAGACAGGCAGAATTCATCCGGATTTCAACCAACTTGGAGCTGCAACTGGAAGATTTTCTTGTAATAACCCAAACTTTCAGCAGATACCGAGACAGACAGGGGATATTCAGTTCAGATCGTGCTTTACTCCTGAAGCAGGACGAAAACTTGTAACGACAGATTATTCCACGATGGAAATGAGAATTATGGCTGATCTTTCGGGAGATGCCGCTTTGATAGGCGCGTTTAAAGAAGGAGTCGATGTTCACTCTCATACTGCGGCTTTGATGTTTAACCTTAAACTTACTGATGATTTTGCAAAAAAGCATCCCTTGGAAAGATTTGCCGCTAAATCAATAAATTTTGGACTTATGTACGGAAGGGGCTCCAATAGTTTGGCAAAGCAAATAGGAGTTTCGGCTGAAAGAGGCAAGGAATACCTTGACAAATATTATAGACTCTACCCTGGAGTTAGGAAATTTTTGGATGGAGTTGCAAGGCAGGCTGTAAGAGATGGCTGGAGCACGACTCCCGCCGGTAGAAAACGATGGTACATTAAACCTGAAAAAGATGATCCAGAGTACCAAAGAAAAATAGGACATATTGAAAGACAGGCAAAAAACCACCCGATTCAAGGAACTAACGCTGACGCTATTAAGTACGCACTAGTTTTTATGAATGACAAAATTAAGGAAAAAGGTTTTGACGTGAGGCTTATTTTGACGGTTCACGATGAAATTGTAAGTGAGGTAAGAGCTGATCAGGCCGAAGAATGGTCAAAGATACAATCACAGGAAATGTGCAGAGCTGCGGAACTGTTTATAAAGAAGCTACCGGTATTATCAGAGCCTTTTGTAAGTGATGTTTGGGAGCATTAGTATATAGGTCTTGCACTCACGTGCTGAGAGTGCTAGTATTCGTAGTATGGTCTTATGTCACAGATGCGGGCAAAGACCCGCCAGAATACCAATAACAAGAATTATTGACGGTAAACAAGTCTATATGGCTTTGTGTGAGATTTGTTACCAAGAGGTAATGCAAGAAACTTCAGAAACTGCCTCAAAACTTGATAAATTTGGCAAAGATTTAACTCAAATGGCGCGTGAGGGAAAACTAGATCCGGTTATCGGAAGAAAAGACGAGATAGATCGGGTAATCCATATTTTATCCAGAAGGACAAAAAACAATCCTGTTTTAATTGGTGATCCCGGGGTTGGAAAGACAGCTATTGTAGAAGGTTTGGCTCAAAAAATAGTTGAGGGAATTGTTCCCGAACCATTAAGAGGAAAAAGAGTTTTTATGCTTGATTTAGCATCAGTCATTGCCGGAACTTCACACAGAGGTATGTTTGAAGAAAGACTTAAGGATATTATTCAGGAAGTTATTAATTCCTCAGGTCAGATCGTTCTTTTTGTTGATGAACTTCATACGGTTGTTGGAGCGGGCAGCGCGGAAGGTTCAATGGATGCCGCAAATATCTTAAAACCTGCGCTTTCAAGAGGCGAGCTTCAAATGGTTGGTGCAACAACAATTGATGACTACAGAAAATATATCGAACGAGACGCTGCTTTGGAGCGAAGGTTTCAGCCCATAATGGTTAATGAGCCAACTACCGATCAGACGGTAGAAATATTAGAAGGTTTAAGGGAAAGGTATGAGAAACACCACAATGTAAAAATAATGGATTCGGCAATTGAGGCGGCAGTAAAGATGAGCGATAGATATATAAGCGACAGATTTTTACCGGATAAATCTATTGATCTTATTGACGAAGCTTGCGCACTAGTTCGGCTTTCTCAAGTTAAAGAACCGGAAAACTTGAAAAATGTTGAGGAAGAAATTACTGAGATAAATAAAAAACTCAAAAAAAGAGATCTTACTAGTGAAGAAAAATCAAAACTGAAAAAAAGAGTAGAGGTTTTGGAAAAGGTGAAAGCTGAGCTTTTGGAAATATGGACAAAAACGAAACTTGAAGAAATTCCTGAAGTAGGAGCCGAAGCAGTAAATAAGGTTGTTTCCAGAGCAACCGGTATTCCCCTTGAAAGCTTAAATGTTGCTGAAAGAGAAAGACTTTTGAAACTTGAACAAACTATTGGAAAAAGAATAGTCGCACAGAAAAATGCCATTTCCATTTTGTCCGAAGCTGTAAGAAGGGCAAGGGCCGGTCTTAAGGATCCAAAAAGACCAATTGGAGCATTTTTGTTCTTAGGACCTACAGGCGTTGGAAAAACTGAACTTGCAAAGGCATTGGCTGAAGCTTTGTATGGTGATGAAGATATGATGATAAGAATTGATATGAGTGAATACATGGAAAAACATTCGGTAAGTAAGCTCATCGGGGCTCCTCCAGGATATATCGGATACGATCAGGGAGGACAGTTAACCGATGTTGTGAGAAGAAAACCCTTCTCAGTCATTCTTTTAGATGAAATTGAGAAAGCTCATCCGGATACATTTAATACATTGCTTCAAATAATGGAAGATGGAAGACTAACTGACAGCAAGGGAAGAACTGTAGATTTCAAAAACACTATTTTGATCATGACTTCAAATGTTGGATCGGAATTTTTGAGGAGATCAGAAATAGGTTTTGACAAAGGTGTAAAAAAACACTCCGAAAGCAACGAAGACTTTAACAGGAGAGTCCAGGAAATCTTGAAAGATTCGTTCAGACCCGAATTTCTAAACAGAATTGATGAAATTGTAATTTTCTCAACTTTGTCACCAGAAGATATTAAAGAAATCACAAAAAGGCTTGTTAAAAAGACAGAGGAAATGCTTAAAGAGCAAGGAATAAGTGTTGAAATAGCGGATTCTGCTATCAAATATCTTGCGGAAACCGGTTACAGTGAAGATTATGGAGCAAGACCGTTAAGGAGACTTATTCAAAAGGAGTTGGATAATGTTTTGTCCGGTATGATAATCAAGAACGAAGTTACAAAGGGCGATAGAGTTAAGGCAAGCTTTGGAAGAAACGGACTGAATGTTAATGTACTAAAACCGGCAAAAGTTGCTGCAAGAAAAATGTAATTGAAAAAAGTACCTAAATTTGTTACTCTTTCACAGCTATGGCGGAAGAAAAGAAGGATCTGGGAAAAACTGAAGAAAACGCAGAAGAAACAAAAGAAGAACCTGTTGATGAAAAACAGGAAGATTCTTCGATTTCCGAAACACCTGCAGAGGAAACCACCGTTAAAGGTGAGAAATCCGAAGTTGAGGAAGAAGAAGTTGTGGAGGAACCGGTAAAATCAGGTCAGTCAAAAATTGAGGATTTTAGAGTTGGGGATACGGTTAAGGTAAACTATAAAATTATTGAAGGCGATAAAACAAGAATCCAACCATACCAAGGAATTGTTATAGCAAGAAAAGGTACAGGTATTTCAAAAACATTCACTGTCAGAAAAATTTCATCTAACAGCATCGGAGTTGAAAGAATATTTCCGCTCTCATCCCCTAACATCGAGTCTTTAAAGGTGGTAAAAAGAGGAAAAGTTAGAAGGGCAAAGCTATATTACTTAAGAGAAAGAATCGGAAAACAGGCTACAAGAATTAAAGAAAGGGTTATTAAAAAGTAGCTTTAAAGAACTTATCTCCTCACACTCCTCACACAATGGTAGCCCCCCTTTTTATTGAAGGGTCTTTTTTATTCCCTTGATTTGATAGATAATAGTGCTGTGAAAAATCTCTATTCATTTTTGTCTTCAAAGACAGCATTTGCACTCGCATGTGTTTTGTTCCTGGTCTGCTCGTATTGGATTTATAAAAACGTAACGTTGGGGGATCTTATCGGAACCCAAACTATTTATAACAGGTAAAAAGAGAGCCATCGCCTTATAAGGATATTGCCATAGGTAAATTGAGAGATATGTGCTACAATCTTAGGCGTGCTCTTACGAATGATAGAAATCTTGACTTTTTAACTCAAAGCATTTCCCATTTTCTAAGAGACTTGTTTGTATTTTGTTTGTACGGAAGGTGGTGTGTTAGTTTGACAAAATTATACGTAGGTAATTTACCTTACAGCTATAACGATGATAGTTTAAAAACATTATTTGCCTCATACGGAAATATTGTTTCCGCGACTATTATATTCGATAAAATGAGTGGAAGATCCAAAGGATTTGGATTCGTAGAGTTAGAAGATGATGCATCTGCTCAAAACGCGATTAAGGACTTGAATGACAAAGACATGGAAGGAAGAAATATCGTAGTCTCAGTCGCAAGACCAAAGGAAGAAAGACCAGAAAGATCTTTCAGAAGATAAGCTTTTCTCTTATGGGAATACTTTGATTCGGAGGCTCCGCAAACGCGGGGCCTCTTTCGTTTCTTGTTAATATCTGGACGTTTAGGTATATTTAAATCATGCTTAGTGTTGATTACAACGATAAAAACTATGATTACACCAGATATTGGGAGGGTCGTGACTACGAACACACGGCTGAGTTTATAGCTTTGAAAAAGCTTCTTCCAAAAAATATAGATAGCAGTAAAAACGTTATTGATATCGGGGGTGGGTTTGGAAGGCTGATTCCTATTTTTAAGGATTACTTTGGGTCAATTACTGTTTTTGATTGTTCCCAAAGACTTCTAGATTTGGCGAAAGAAACAGGGAAGCAGCTGGGTATAAATGTGAAAACTATCCAGTGCGATGTTTACAAACTAGCGTCCTGCTCTACTGAGAAGTTTGATTACGCTGCAATGATCCGGGTTTCCCATCACCTGGATGATTTACAGAGTGTTTTTGAGCAAATTTATGGGGCACTGAACGATAACGGGGTTTTTATATTAGAAATAGCCAATAAAATGCACTTTAAGTCAGTTTTACTAAACTTGTTTAAAGGTAACCTTAAGTACTTTAGTCGCGACTCAGTTAGCGTGGCAACAAAAGATGTCACATTTCTAAACCACCATCCTAAAGAAATCGAAAAGATGCTTAAAGAAGCCGGTTTTAAAATTGAAAAAAAACTCTCAGTTTCAAATTTTAGGGTTTCTTTTGTCACAAGGTACTTCCCGGTCAAAATTCTCTTGAGGTTTGAAAATTTAACTCAGGGAATCCTGTCTTACTTTTATTTCGGACCTTCTATTTTTTACAAGTTGGTTAAGAAGTAACTATTCAAACTTAAAGAAGTACCCTACCCGAATTCTTGAAAGTGAGTACAGGTTACTTAATGATTGGGTTGTTCCAGAAATATCCGATACGGCTGAGGTATACGAAGCATTTTTTACCATTTGAGTTATTTCGTTGTTAAATCCGCCAAAAGGATATGAGAATGATTCTACTTTTATACCAAGTTTTGATTCCAGATAATCTTTGCTTCCAACAATCTCGCTATCAGCGTGGGCGGGAGTAATAGATCTTAGATCGATATGGCTCATTGTGTGAGCACCCACCTCTACTAGTCCGCTTTGGGAAACCTCTTTAATCTGCTCGTTGGTCATGTAGTTTTGATAGTTAACAAATCCAGTAATGACAAAGACAGTTGCTTTAACACCCGTTTCTTTTATTACAGGGAAAGCATCGGTGTAAAAGTCCCTATACCCATCGTCAAATGTAATTGCAACAAATTTCCCTGTCGGCGGGGTTTCCATATGAAGAAGCTTTGGGATTTCTTTAATAAACACGAATTCGTACCCTTGACTTTTGAGTTCGTTAATTTCCCTTTTTAATTCCGTTGGTGTAATCGCCATGTTTTTTCTCAGAAAATCATTCTTATCTGTAACAATCTCAATATAGTGGTACGTAATTATGGGGATATTTAATGAATAGGGTTTTTGGTCGGATTCTACATTTTGTGACCGTTTAACAAAATTTCTTAGGTTGAAACCTGAGATTGCGAGCAACTTAATCACGAGAAAGGTTGAAAGAACAATAG
>Ga0180009_10008237_pt1 | contig 10398 bp, 10 predicted proteins | sample OS_PC_MetaG_FD_123537 | JGI IMG/M metagenome (GOLD analysis project Ga0180009, IMG submission 123537) | Groundwater microbial communities from the Aspo Hard Rock Laboratory (HRL) deep subsurface site, Sweden - OS_PC_MetaG | ecosystem: Environmental > Aquatic > Deep subsurface > Groundwater... | reverse complement strand
TTTGCAGAGAGGATTCAGAGATAATCAAGCAATTTCTTAATGATATGGAAAGAGGCATGAATATTTCTACAGGCAGCAAAAAGGGGGCTAGAAGCTATATTCGACTTAACACATTGAGGGACAAACTCCTCTTTTTCTCAAAACATTTCGATAAGAGATTTGGCATAAAGAGGATTACTGAAATAAGCGAAGAGCAGATTCATACATTTTTTACAGAAATGAGGAATGGCGACCTGAAAAAACAGACTGATGGTGGGACCTACAAGTCTGCTGCATTCTTTGTGAAGGTTTTCAAGGCATTTTGGCATTGGCATATAAAAGTCAAAAAGAAAGAAGGGATAGCGATTATTGATATCACGGTTGATCTCGATACAACTACTGATAAACCCAAATGGGTTTATCTTAATGAAGATCAGGTCAAAAAGTTGTGTGATAATGCCAAATTAGAATATAAGGTTCTCATAATGTTCTTATTCGATACTGGAATAAGGTCTCCCACAGAGCTTGTTAATCTGAGAGTTGGAGATTTTTATGAAGACTTCAAAAAACTTCTGATAAGGGAGGAAACTAGCAAAACCTTTGGCAGAAAAATTAATCTGATGCTTTCTTCTAAATTAATCAAAGACTATGTAAAAGAAAAAGGCTTAAAGGACACCGATCAGATCTTTGCGATTATTCCTGAAACTGTCAATAAATACCTCAAGAGGCTAGGGGAGAAGGTTTTAGGTGATGTAAGCAGTCTTGCTGGCGAGAAATATTCTAAATTGACTATGTATGACTTCAGGCATAGTTCCGCTTGCTACTGGCTTTCGAGATATAAATCAGAATCAGCCCTAAAATACCGGTTTGGATGGAAGAAATCAGAGATGATCCATTATTATACCGAGCTTCTCGGAATGAAGGACACAATAACAGAAGAGGATCTTCTGGTGGATGTAACTAAAACAGAAATTGAGCAAAGACTGACCAAAACGGAAAAAGAAAAGGAGATTTTACAAGAGAAAATGAATGCTATGCAGAAGGATCTCCAGATAGTCATATCCACTTTGCAAAAACTGGAAAGAGCGAAGGAAATAGATGAAATTGAGTTAAGGATGCATAAAAGGGTTTGAAATAGTTTACGCGCCCTGAGCGTACGATCAGAAAAACTCCTGCGCTTCAATCATTAGCTATTTGCGCCTTGTTATATTTATCGTCGCTATTCTTTATAAATTCATCTGATTGCCAACGGGTGATTACAACTTTTTTGTTGTCAGTTACATTAGGAGAATGTTAACAAATTTGATGTTATTTTTTATATTTTAAATAAACTCAGAAATAATTATTTTTTCTTCTTTTTATGTTGAGATGCAAGCTTAATTAACTTCTTTATCTTACTTTCTTTGCCTTTTTTGCTTGCGGTTCTTCCCTTTTGCTTTTTTGGCTGCTTGGATTGTTTTTTCTTTTTAACCATTTTGAATTTTGATATAGTCTTTAAAACGGACTCGGTGAAGAAGTTCCTTAAGCTTTACTCTCGGCGTCAATCTTAACCTACCGAATGCTTTAAAGGTTATCTTCCTCGTCCCACATTCAAGCTTAACAAGCACAGGTTCCATACGACGAGTTATAGTCCGTTCGTCGCATTGATAGCTGAGCGCTTGACAGAGGCTGTTGTGGCAACATCCTTTTCAGGACAACCGATAATAGTTTGTATTATTTATCCTTTTAAATATTTCCGAGCATTGAAAAGTGATAAAAGTAAAAATAAAGATCGTATCTATTAGAAAATACAAAAAAAGAACGCTCTCAAAAGATTGTAGATAAGGAACGGATCCAATAAAACCTATTAACACTCCTATCAAGGAAGCCTCTTGAAAAATTTATAAGTACTATAATACTTCTATTTTTATGGGATCTGCAAATGAAATCAAAAAAGTTGCTTCAGAGTCTTTGAAAGAGTGGCATGTTGCTCTTCATGCAAAAACTCTTATGTCTGGATTTGCTCTTTTTTGTCTTGGCATATTTATTATGTTCTTCCTTAAAGACCATCTGGGCTTCGGCCTTAGTCTGATTATAATCGGAATTATTTTCATCTCAGTCGCAGCGTACTTTAGACTGATGGAGCGAAGCGAAGAGAAAATAGAGGAAGATGCAATGGAAAAATTCATTTTCAGATCAAAGATTACGAATGCTCAAAAAAAGAAATATCTCTCTCTATTCAAAAAAGAACTAGAAACCCTTGACAAAGAAGATAGAAAAAATTTCATGATGCTTTTCAAAATCGGACTTTCTGTTTCTGCAGTTATTCTTTTAATATGCCTTCTCAGTGTTTGGCTATAGGATCCTGGGGCTTCGATAATCTCTAGGAAGTCGAACTCAAGTCCGTAGGAAAACCAAGGTTTTCCTGACGTTCACTTTTCCTTTAATTTGGTAGAAAACGTTGGTAAGAAAGGAGGGTTGATTGTCAAGGGGGCTTCGCCCCCTTACATTGTCGTCGGTCATGCCCTGTCCGGAACCACGGACTGACCACTAGAATCTTCTTCTTGGTCTGCTGTATCCGGATCGTTCACCGCTTCTTCCGCCCGATCTTCCATGTCCGCCGCTTGAGCTTCTTTCTCTTCCGCCCTCATGGCTTCTGTGTTCTCTGCCCCTGTGATCTCCTCCAAAACTTCTTCCCTTGCTTTCTCTGTGATAATTGCTTCCTCGTGATCTGTCTCCGTATCCTTCGCTTCTCGCACCATAATGTCCGGATGATGGTCTTGCCTTGGCATATGTTCCATCTGCATTTTTAACATAACCTGAATGTCCGCTAGAAGAACTTCCTGCTGAATGATAGCTTCTCTCAGAACTTGGTCTGTCTCTGCTATAGTTTCTTCCACCCCCATAACCTCTGCCAGAACTTCTTCCCTGATAGCCCCCTCTGCTCTGTCCTCCGCTTCTCACGCTTTGATATCCTCTGCTTCTTCCACTATATCTGCTTCCGCTCGATCTTCCTTGATCTCTTCCGCGTCCGCCCCTGTCAGCATAGTGTTTTCTTTGGGCGATTATCTCAATATTTGCAGGAACCTCCATTCTCTTTATGTGGATTTGACTGTCATTTAAAACACTTCTCATATTTTCATAATCTCTTTCAGTAAGAAGGCTTATTGCCTCTCCTTCTTTTCCAGCTCTTGCAGTTCTTCCAATTCTGTGGATGTAATCCTTGCTGTTTGGAGGGATATCATAATTGTAGATATGAGAGACCCCTTTGATGTCAAGACCCCTTGCTGCAACATCAGAACATACTAAAACATATGTTTTTCCTGAGTGGAAGCTTTCTAAAGTCTTTGTCCTTTTGTTTTGTGACAATCCACCATGTATTGGTTCTGCTTCTATTCCTGCACTGTTCAGATTTCTTGAAACGAAATCTACTCCATGTCTTGTGTTGCAGAAAACCATAACTAATCCCGCTTTTTCATGCTTCAAGAAATGAACGAGCAATGAAAATTTTCCTTGATTTGCAACTTCGTAATAGGTCTGCTTTAATTTTGTTGGGTCTACTTGCTGTCCTGCTAAAATTTCCACAGGATTATGCATATAATCGGTTGAAAGTCTTGTTATCTCCCTTGAAAGTGTTGCTGAGAAAAGTAATGTTTGTCTTTTCTTGGGGCATTGAGAAATTATCTTTCTAACATCATCTATGAACCCCATATCCAACATTCTGTCAGCTTCATCAAGAATTAATGTTTTTACTTCTTTTAGATTAAGGGTATTTCTTTGAAGGTGATCTAATATTCTTCCAGGAGTCCCCACAACAATGTCTGCTCTCCTAAGATCATGGATTTGCGGCTGTATTGAAACCCCGCCATATATTGAAACAATGCTTAATGGATTATATCTTGCGAATTGATGCAGTGCTTTCTTTATCTGTTCTGCAAGCTCTCTTGTTGGGGTTAAAATTAGAGCCTGTATTCCTTTTCCTTTTTCACAATTTTGCAATAATCCTGTTCCAAAGGCAAGTGTCTTTCCCGAGCCTGTTTGAGCTCCACCCAGGATATCCTTTCCTGCAAGAACTAGGGGAATTGTTTTTTCTTGTATTTCTGAGGGCTCTGTAAAATTATGCTCTTTAAGAGCCTTTATCAGAGCCTCATTAACTCCTAACTTTCTGAAGCTTTCCATATTATTTAACTATGCTAGAAAAAGAACAATCTCCGTATGCTCCATTTAATGTGGGCATCTTCAGAAGCTATGCTTCTGGATCATTCCTTTCTGTCATCGATACATCTATTATCTACAGTGTACTTATAAACCCTTGTAATCAGTGACAACCGCAGCATGCACAGCATGATTCCTTCTTTTTCTTTGCTGCCTTTTGCTTTTTCACGGGCTTCTTCTTTTTATTTACCATATAATCTCTGATGATCCATAATTTATAAACATTAATCAAGAATTAATGGATTTTTCCGTCTTGCCAGTCTTTGATTATTCTTCTGTATGTCTTGTCAAGGTCGACTTTGTTTCCTTTTAGTAAAAGATTGAATTTTCTTCCCAATTTCTCCCCAAATTCTTCATAATCTGCCTCATAATCAATGCCATAGAATTTTTCCATAGCATTTCCATGCTTTTTCATTAAACTTGCCACAACAAGTTCGGGATCTTTTGTTTGAGAATATCTTTCTGCTCCTATTTCTGCCTTTTTGACTATTGATCTTCCAAGAAGATTGTCTTCCACTGGCGGAACAACCCCTGGAGTGTCCAAAAGAAGAATATCTTTTGTAAGCCTTATTTTTTGCGCCCCCTTTGTGTAGTTTGCTTCAGAAGAAGTCGGTGCGGATCTTCTTCCAGCAAGATAATTTATCAAAGTTGATTTTCCAGTGTTTGGATATCCAATTACTCCAACGTGCGCTCTTGGGAATTTTATGTTGGCTTTTGCAATTTCCATCTTTATTCTTCTTAATAATTGCAGTTTTCCTCTTCTAAGTTTGGATGAGACAAAAACATAGGGCTTGACATTGTTTAATTTTCCCTCCCCCACCATTATTTTAGTATCCACAAGGTCAGATTTGTTGAGGATAAATATTATTTTCTTTCCAGCATCAGTTATCATCTTTTCAAGAACAGGAATTCTTGTCTGTTCTATGAATCTTGCATCCAGAATTTCGAGGACGATGTCTGATATCACTATGATTTCCTTGGCGATTATGTCAAATGCCTTTCTATGGTCATTCGTTATATTGTTTTCAGTTATCATCGTTCCCATAATAATATAGCCTAAGAATCGCTTTATATACCTTATTTTAGAATTATTTAAACAACCCCTTGAACCAAGAAGCTATTTTTTGAAATATTGTCTTTTTCACGGCCGTTTCAGTCGATATATTTTCTTTCAATGCAGGAGGATTATAATCTTTCAAGAAGATTCCACTAGTGCATTCATCTCCGGCAAAATTTATTTCTCCCTCAATTGCCTTAATTTTTGAATAATCTCTAGAATCATCATATGTTCTTATGGAAACTTCTTTGTTCACAAGATATAATTGGTCACAGGTGATACCAAATTTCTCATCCGTTTGAATGGCTGAAACGCTTTTTATTTTTGATTGCAGTAAATAATATGCTGAGAGTGTTCTTTTGGTTGGAAAATTACACGAAGATGATGGTTGTAATGTGATATTTTTCACATCAGCAGTAATATGGCAAGTTGGGCTTGGAGCTGCCGGAACTGCCGAGACCATTGAAATGAGACAAAATATCAAAATTGCAAAAACAGAAAATAAAATGATCTTATGTTGCATCTTTTAATTAATTTGATTTTCTTTAAATATCTACTGAATTTTAGGAGTATAGCTTCATTATCTTCTTTTTGAAAGAATTGAATGTTCCTTTTCTTATTTCTTCTTTGCATTGTCTCATGAGATTCTGAAGATAGAAGATGTTGTGATAGGTGCAAAGTCTCATCCCAACGGTTTCCTGATTTTTTAATTGATATCTTATAAATGATCTGCTGTAATTCTTGCACACAAAACAATTGCAGTTTTTGTCAAGAGGTTTTTTGTCTTCGAAATACCTTAATTGTTTTATTCTCAATTTTCCTTCTGATGTAAAAATTGTTCCGTGTCTTGCATTCTGAGTTGGAAATCTTGAATCGAACATGTCCACCCCCTGGGAAACGGCTTCTACGATTTCATCAGGGCTTCCAACACCCATCAAATAAACTGGCTTGTTTTTAGGAATGAATTTTCTTGTGAACTTTACAATCCGGTATTCCTCGTTTTTTGGTTCTCCCAGTGCAAGGCCGCCAATGGAATATCCGTCAAAATCCATTTTCACCATTTTCTTTGCGCATTTTTCTCTCAAATCTGTAAATAACCCTCCTTGAATTATTCCCCAAAGCAATTGTCTTTTTTCTTTTGGCAATTTTTTCTGAAGTTTGTCATGGTGAATCTTGCATCTTTCAGCCCACAGCACTGTTTTTCTTACTGCTTCTGTGATCTTTTTTCTGTCCCCTTTAACCGAGGGCATTTCATCCAAGCACATTGCAATGTCCGAATTTATATCGAGCTGTATTTCCATATCTTTTTCAGGAGTTATGAAAATGCGTTCATTTGAACTTGGATTTTTGAAAAAAACCCCCTTATCATTTGACTTTTCATAAATTTTATCAGAATACATTTGAAATCCTCCTGAATCTGTGGCATTTATCCCATTGTAATTCATAAATTTCCCGATACCACCCATCTTTTTTATGAGTTTCTCTCCGGGATTGAGATGGAGAACAAAAGTATTTGAGATAACTGCTGAAACGGGCATGGTTTTGAGATCCTCGCTTGTTAGAAATTTAACCGACATCTTTGTAGCAACCGGCATGAAGAACGGAGTTTCTATGGGTCCCTTCTTTGTTTCAATTATTCCTATCCTCGCCTTTGTCTTTTTGTCTTCCTTTATTATGCTAAAAAACCCTTTAGATTTTTGGCATCCTAAGAATCTCAATTCCTGGATGTCCTGAAGCCTTGCTTCAGAGCATGACAAAAATCTTTGATTTTTAATCATCTTGAATGCCATAAATATTGGAGATAAACAGTGTATAAAAGCGTTTTCTAATGTTCTAAAATAATTTTATTTTGAATGTTTCTTGATAATCTTCTCTGCTCGTGTTATCATATCTTTTTTTAATCCGATAAACACTCCGCCATCTTTGCTTCCAACAAAGGAATTCTCTCCGGGCTTGATAATGTCATTAAGTTTGTCCAATTCAATATCCACATGGGTAATGCTTGCATTTGATTTTCCCTTCTCATGAATATACACATTTGCTTTTCCCAGCAGAATTTTTCCTTTTCCTGGTCCGCTCATTTTTTATATATTCCTTAATGAGGTGTAGAATTTAAACCTATTTCTTTTTCCTATGCCGGGCCAGCAGGAATCCGATTAGTATAGAAAAAATAAGGCGGTTCCCAAATATGCGGGAAAATTGCTTTCCGGATTTGGAAAAAAGAAAAGCGTTAATATTCCGATGATTAAAATGACGGGGATGAGATAATCGGTCTTCATTTAATCTCATTATAACATTGTTTGCATACCCTTATTGGCTTCCCATCTATGGGCTTTTCTTTCATAGTATTATTATTTTCAGAGCAACCGCATAGCCTGCATTTTCGTCTTTTATTATTTATTTTACCTATTCCCTTCTTCTTTTTTTTTGCAAGTTTCTTCATGATTAATATAGGGCAATCTAGAATATAAACCTTGCTTAGAATTAAACAGGAGGGTTTTCGTTTAATTTTTCTTCCCCTTCTTTTTCTACCTCTTCTTCATAGGCGGTCTTTTGTTCAGGCGTTAGCTTTGTCCACAATGGAGGACAGCATAAAGAATAAGCTATTGCCCCGGGCAAAATCTCAACTTTTGCTTAAAATATCAAAAAGATTCTTCTTAAACTGTTCAAAATACTCAGCTTTGAATGTAGCTCCTGCTGCCGGAGCATGGCCCCCTTTAGAACAATTTGGAATATCTCTTGTTGTTTCTTTCAGAAGATCGTTGCAGTCAAACTTTGAATCAGACCTTCTTGCGCTTATTTTCACCAGACCATTTGATTCGGAGTAGAATATCAAAATCTTGTCAGGAGTGTCATCACTTAATCTTGTTGAAATTGATGAGGTCAGATTGAACTTGCTTTCCAAATTGTGCATATATCCCCAAGAATGGATTTTTCTATTGCTTTTGAAATCGTCTTCTATTCTTTTAACCTCAAGGTCAATTTCATCAGAATATTTCTTCAAGAGGTCAATATCTTTTGGAGAGTTTATTCTTTTCATCAATTCAAAGCATTCTTGTTCTTTATCTCCAAAATATATTGCGCTATTAATTAATACATTTGAAAGTTTTCCCAATTCACTTTCCCAGAAATTATCTGATTTTTTGAATTTGTATTTATCCTCTATTTTTCTTATGAACCCTAATGCTTTTGGCAAGTCATATTGATGATCACTTATCAAAGCGCATGCAACTAAAAAATCTTGATCGAAAGTTTTTATTTTGTTGAACAGATTATATGCTGTATGGGCTGCTGAAAAACTTTTTTCGCTCAAAAGGAAAGCAGTTCTTTTGGAATTGAGGTCATATTTTGCTTTATGGTGGTCTATGACTAGGATTTCTGAAATATTCTCTAGAGGTTTTAAATCGTTTTCAAGACCATCCATATTCATATCCAGAAAAATTACCTTGTTCAATTGCTCTTCCTTTGATTTTTTAATAACATCTAAAACAAAGGGATGTTTATATTGCGCAAACCCCAAATGAGAAGGAAATGCTGTCTTGCTCGCAACAAGCGCAGAAACTAATCCATCTAAGTCATGATGAGCAACAATAGCAATTTTGTCTTTATCATTCAATCTAGAAGCAAATTCTTCAAATTTTTTCTCTGACCCGTATATAAATTTCATTTTATTTTTTTAAGTATTCTTCAACCTTTTGTTTTAAGAGATTATATCTTGTTACAACTCTTGGAGAAGATAAAAGGTAATCTCTTGTTGTTGGATGCTCTTTTTTATCTCTTCCAACTTTCCTGTCTATTCCTGAAGGGATTATTGTCCCATAGGGAAATTGCTTTCTTGTCAAATCTGCCTCTTCACTATTTATGCGATTAAAATAATGGGAAACCTCTTCTCCGTTTGGAAGCTTTGCAGTGGCCCAGATTATCTCTCCTCCGAGATAATCATTAACAACTAATGAGGTGGGAACGCATTGACCCCATGAAAGATTTTCAGCAGTCCATTTCTCCAGACCAATAGTTGTTTCCTCGCACCAGCATTTTTCTAAAATATCTTCTAATTTGCTTATTTCCATTTTTAATTTTCCCAGGAACAATCCATTAATGTAGGCTATAAAAAGCTGTCGCAAAGCACCATCTCATTTTAGAACAATCTTTAATCGGGCTATAGCTTCTTCAGAATTCGTTACTACATAGCCCATTTTCTCAGCGACCCTCTTTCCATAATCTGGCTTTAACTCTTTGGGCCAGATTATGGTTAGCTCATCCAGGGGCTTTGCCAAAAGCTTTGCTGATCCGCGCCTTTTGCTGTAGAATATGCCTGCTTCAGGACCTACTCCTGGAAACGGAAATGATGGGACAAGAGCAACCATTGCAAGTGAATTTTCAAGGGCATTGTAATTATCTTCAAACCATTCCCCGGTTTTTTGAGAATCTTGACTTTCAGGATCAAAAAGATTTTTTCCGAGAAAGGCGTTTTTTATCTCAGTTTTATAGGGGAAAGGCGCAAATCTCTCCCAAGGCCCTCCCAAAAACAGATCATATTTCATAATTCAACAAGGAGGATACTGGTTTTTAAGCATTATGGTATGGGCAGTATCTCCGATTATGCATCCTTGGATGCATAATTATTTTTAGAAGTTCAAATCAGAAGAAGCAGTAAGCTTTCCACCTGCAGACCAAAAATATTTCTGCAAGAAGACTACTTCCTCTAATTTTTAGTCCATTCTTTAGACACTTCACTTAATTTTATTATAAATTCCTTAAAAGGAGCTTCTTCTTTGTAGAAGCAGATCCATTGAACTTGAAGGAATTGCTCAAATAAAAACAAAAAATATCTTATTTTCATGTCTTTTGATTTACACTTAATCCTGGCTTCATCTTGAACTCTGAAACCCGTCTCGATTCTCCATCTTTTTTTGTATTCTGTAACAATATCTCCTAACAAAACTTCCTCGACGTTGGTTGCAAAGATCCAATCATAATTTTTATCTGATCTTGGATCGTAAACCTGTTTTAAGAAAGCGAGATATGTAGACCCTTTCTGTGTTGACATATCTTTTTGAAATGTGTAGTCTTTGACAAAGATGGTCTTTTCATCTTCTAATTCCTCAAAGAAGGGTTTATACTCTTCTCTTTTTGGAACAAAAATCAAATAAGGATAATTTGATTTT
>Ga0180009_10008236_pt1 | contig 10398 bp, 9 predicted proteins | sample OS_PC_MetaG_FD_123537 | JGI IMG/M metagenome (GOLD analysis project Ga0180009, IMG submission 123537) | Groundwater microbial communities from the Aspo Hard Rock Laboratory (HRL) deep subsurface site, Sweden - OS_PC_MetaG | ecosystem: Environmental > Aquatic > Deep subsurface > Groundwater... | reverse complement strand
GTTCGTGCTCTCATCACTCATCTGCCAGCCCTCTCAGGTGGATGGGTTCTGGGGTTCAGGAAGACTTTGCCGCCGTGGCTGCTCTCACCGTATCGGCAGGACAATTTACGTCTCCTTGTTCAGGCTGTCCAGAAATTCAGCATTGTTCTTCGTTTTACGCAGTCGGTCGATGATACGCTCGGTGGCGTCGGTAAAGTTAGTTGAATCAGAGGCAATCATGCCGACCATGCGTCGCAGCAGCCATATCTTGCTCAGGCTGTTTTCTTCAATGAGGAGTTCTTCCCGGCGTGTGCCACTGCGCTGGATATCCATGGCTGGGAAGATACGTCGCTCTGACAGCCGCCGGTCGAGATGGAGCTCCAAATTACCGGTGCCTTTGAATTCTTCATAGATGAGGTCGTCCATGCGGCTGCCGGTATCAACAAGGCAGGTGGCGATGATGGTGAGGCTGCCGCCCTCAGCAGTGTTGCGGGCGGCGCCGAAGAAACGCTTGGCGGGGTGAAGCGCCGAGGGGTCAATGCCGCCGGAAAGAGTACGACCGCTTGAGGGCATCGCCAGGTTGTAGGCACGGGTGAGGCGGGTGATACCGTCCAGGAGGATAAACACATCCTTCCCGCTTTCCACGATGCGCTTGGCCCTCTCCAGAGCCAGCTCAGCGACGCGCGTCTGGTTCTCTACCATCTCATCGAAGGTGGCGCCGATAACTTCCCCTTTCACCGAGCGTTTCATATCGGTGACTTCCTCAGGGCGCTCCCCGATAAGGCAGACAAGCAAATGAATATCGCTGTAGTTGGTCGACGTGGCATTGGCAATAGCCTTGAGCAGCATTGTCTTACCTGCTTTGGGTGGGGAAACAATCATGCCTCTCTGACCGCGGCCGATTGGTGCGATCATATTCATCAAACGCGTGGAAAGCTCACTGGCTGAATGTTCCAGGTTGATGAGCCGGTCGGGAAAGGTAGGGGTGAGCGAGCCAAAGTGAGGCCTTTCTTTGGAGTGGTCGGGGTTGATGTTATTAATAGACAGTATCTGAAGGAGGCTGTAATATTTTTCATTGCTTTTTGGCAGTCTGCCCTGTCCGACAATCATATCGCCATTGCGCAGGCCAAAGCGGCGAATCTGTGATGGGGAAATATAGACATCGGCTTGATTGGGCAGCAGCGTATCCTGCCTGAGGAAACCGTAGCCGTCACTCATGATATCCAGGATACCGCGGCAGAATACGTGGCCTTCCTGTTCAATATCTGCCTTGATTAATTGTGTGACCAGGTCTTCCTTGTCCAGGCTCTCTGCCTCGCCGATGCCCTTTTCCTTGGCCAGTGTTAGCAGCTCGGCTTGCGTTTTGCCTTCCAGGTCTTCCATGTTCATCGTGTCACCTCACTTCCGTGCCCCTTTTCTCGTCGGATGGGGATTAGTTATCGTTTGATAGTTTGAATTAATAATCTTAGATATATTGAAAAAGCTCTGCGTGGCTGACAAATCGTTGGCTGCGGATTGCTGTCTCGAAAAGAAGTTCATTGCATCCTCACTGTTCTGCGGAAAGAGGCAGGGGTGGCTGCGCACCTTCGCGCAGCACGTCCTTGGCCACACCGACGAAATCGCGGAAAAGCGGGTGGGGACGGCTGGGTCGGGAACCAAATTCAGGGTGGAACTGGCAGCTTACCATCCAGGGGTGATTAGCCAGTTCGCAGATTTCCACCAACCGATTATCCGGCGAGAGGCCGCTATAGACCATGCCGGCTTTTTCCAGCGTGGCGCGAAAATCATTATTGAACTCATAGCGATGCCGGTGGCGCTCATGAATCAGGCTCTGGCCATAGGCCTGTGCGGCATGGGTGCCGGGAGCCAAATTGCAGGGGTAATTGCCCAGGCGCATCGTGCCTCCCTTTTCGTGTACCTTTTTCTGCTCCGGCAGGATATCAATCACCGGGTAGGGCGTATCGGGGTCGAACTCGGTGGAATTCGGCTTCTTTGACCTGAGGGCATGGCGGGCAAGTTCAATGACCATTACATGCAGTCCCAGACACAGGCCAAGGTAGGGAATTTCATTGGTCCGCGCGTAGCTGGCGGCTCTGACCATGCCTTCAATACCCCGGATGCCGAAGCCGCCGGGAACGATGATGCCCTGCGCCGACCTGAGCAGCGAATCGCAGCCATCACGTTCCAGGTCTTCGGAGTGCACCCAGGAAAGGTTCAACCCTCTATTGTGGTAGAGGGCGGCGTGGCACAGTGCCTCACGCACCGAAAAATAGGCATCGGTTAATTCAACATATTTGCCCACCAGCGCGATATTTACCGGCTCGTGGTCCGTTTTCAATCGTTCCACAAGGTTGCGCCATTCTTTTAAATTGCTTCTTTTGGTCGGCAGGTGAAGCTTGTGCGCGAGTAATCGCCCGAGACCCGCTTCATCCAGCAAGAGAGGTATTTCATAAATCGTGGATACGGTCGGCAGAGGAATAACTGCCTCTCGTTCCACGTCGCAGAACAGGGATATTTTATCCCTAATACCTTCCGGAATCGGAAGGTCACTGCGGCAGATAATGATGTCAGGCTGGATACCCATGCGGCGCAGCTCATTGACACTGTGCTGGGTGGGTTTTGTCTTCAGCTCCTTGGTCGCGTTAAGATAAGGGAGCAGCGTAACGTGAACGTAAAGCACATTGTCCCGCCCGACGTCGTTGCGCATCTGCCTGATGGCTTCAAGGAAGGGCTGGCCCTCGATATCGCCCACCGTGCCGCCGACTTCAATGAGGATAACGTCCGCACCGGACTTATCTGCCAGGCTTTTAAAACACGACTTTATCTGGGAGGTGACGTGAGGCACAACCTGAATCGTCCCGCCGAGGAAATCCCCCCGTCGCTCCTTGGCAATGACTGCGCTGTATATCTGGCCTGAGGTAACGTTCGACTCCTGGGTTACTTCAACGTCAATGAAGCGCTCGTAGTTACCCAGGTCAAGGTCAGTCTCGGCACCGTCCCGGGTGACAAACACTTCACCGTGCTGGTAAGGGGACATCGTGCCCGGGTCAACATTGAGATAGGGGTCGAGTTTCTGTGCCGTGACTTTGAGCCGACGACTCTTCAGAATGGTGCCCATGGAAGCGACGGTTACACCCTTGCCAACAGAACTAACTACACCACCAGTTACAAAGATATACTTTGGCATACAGGAAACCAAATTTTACAAAACAATCAAGAAAAACCTCCGCTTTTCTTGGCAGCATGTTTATTGAGGTTGGACTTTGACAACAGAGGGCACCGATTACAGGGGGACGTTCTTGTTAATTTATACAGAAATAACGTTAGCTGTCAAGTTTTTGATGGGGAGTTTCTTTTATTATAAAGATACAAATGCGTGTTGTCAAGTTAGGAGCAATTAAAACTTATGGTAGTGAGGCGGGCGGTTAATCGTGCTATAATCTATATGGACTAAGCACTATGGCTAAAGGAGACAGGCGCCGATGGATGAGTTAAAGGTATTCACGGGCAATGCCCATCCGGAGCTGGCCAAGGAGGTGGTCAATTATCTTGGCATACCTCTGGGGAAGAACGAGGTATTTCAGTTCAGCAACGAGAATATCTTTGTCCGCATTCTGGAGAATGTTCGCGAGCGTGATACCTTTGTCATTCAGCCATTGTGCTCACCGGTTAACACCAACCTCGTCGAACTGTTGATTATGATAGACGCCCTCAAACGGGCTTCAGCCAAGCGAATTACGGCGGTCGTGCCGTACTATGGCTACGGGCGAACCGATAAGAAAGACCAGCCTCGCGTCCCCATCACCGCGAGGCTTATTGCTGACCTGCTGACTGTAGCCGGCTCGGACCGATTGCTGACCGTTGACCTGCATGCGGCGCAGATTCAGGGTTTCTTCAGCATACCGGTGGACGAGCTGACAGCTCTGAATTTACTGGCTAATTATTTTAAAGAAAGCAAATTTAATGACCTGGTGGTGGTAGCCACCGATATCGGTATCACCAAGCGGGCGCGGGACCTGGCCGAGAAACTCAACGCGCCGCTGGCCATTATGGAGAAGCGACGTTTCGGTAATGTAGGCCAGGCGGAGACACTGAACGTCATCGGTGAGGTGGAGGGCATGACCGCGCTCACCGTGGATGATGAGATAGATACGGCGGGGTCTCTGGTCAACGTTGTTGAGACGCTGATTGAGAACGGTGTCAAAGGCGTATATGCCTGCTGTACTCATCCCATTTTTTCCGGGCCAGCGATTCAGAAAATCGACTCCTGTCCGGTAAAGGAAGTGGTCGTGACCAATACCGTTCCGGTGAAGGATGAGAAAAAAGTGGACAAGATAAAGGTTCTCTCCATGGCGCCACTGCTCGGCGAGGCCATTCACCGCATTCATACCGGGCTGTCCATAGGAGCCATGTTCGAGTGAGCAGCGGTGACAAAGCATAAAAAGACGGTGGAAATATACCGGGCAACCAGCGAGGCTGAAGCCCGGATTATCAAGAGCTTTCTGGAGAGCAATGGCATACCGTGCCTGATGAAAGCGAACGCCGCCCCTTCCGTACACGCGTTCGCCATTGATGGCATGGGCGAGGTTGCCATCATGGTCTGGGAAGATGTGGCCGATAAGGCCAGAGAGCTCATCAGGGAGGAAGAGGATGCTTAAGTGGCTGGGCAGGATCATTGAGTGGTTTTTTAAGTGGCTGGGCAGCCTGGTCGATTCAAACGAAAAGCAGCTCAAAAAACTCCAGCCGATGGTCGAACATATCAATGGTCTGGAGCCAGATTTTGAGAAGCTCAGCGACGCCGAACTGCGGGCCAAGACGGATGAGTTCAGGGCACGTCTGAAGGACGGTGAGACGCTCGACCAGCTTTTGCCCGAGGCCTATGCCGCCGTGCGCGAGGCGGCCAAGCGGACTATCGGCCAGCGCCACTTTGACGTCCAGCTGACGGGGGGCATTGTCCTGCATCAGGGGAAAACCGCCGAGATGAAGACCGGCGAGGGGAAAACGCTGGTGGCTACCCTTCCCCTCTACCTGAATGCATTGACCGGCGGCGGCTGTCATCTGGTGACGGTGAACGATTACCTGTCCCGGCGCGACCCGTACTGGATGGGGACAATTTATCACCTGCTGGGATTGACCGTGGCCAGCATCTATCCGCAACAGACGCCGGACGAACACCAGCCATCGCGACTTTATGACCCGGAATATGATTCCGGAGAAAGCCGTTGGCAGCATTTTCGCCCTGTTTCCCGCAAGGAGGCGTATGAAGCTGACATAACCTATGGGACGAGCAGCGAATTTGGCTTTGATTACCTGCGGGACAATATGGTGGTGGACCTGTCACAGTGCGTGCAGCGCGAGCTGAACTACGCCATCGTGGATGAGGTGGATAACCTGCTCATCGATGAAGCCCGCACCCCTCTGATTATCAGCGGTCCGGCCGAGGAATCCGGCCAGATATACAACGTGTTTGCCCGCCTTATCCCTCGCTTCAAAGCGCAGATTGATTACATCGTTGACGAGAAGGAGAGGAACGTCAGCCTGACCGATGCTGGCATCAACACCATGGAGGCGATGCTGAAAAGGGAGGGATTGCTGAAGTCGCCGAACCTCTATGACCCGGCCAACTATATTTTCACCCGTTTTCTGGACAACGCCCTGAAGGCACACGTGCTTTTCAAGCGTGATAAGGAGTACGTGGTCAAGGACGGCGAGGTTATCATCGTTGATGAGTTTACCGGGCGGCTGATGTTCGGTCGGCGCTATTCCGAGGGACTGCACCAGGCGATTGAGGCGAAGGAGAACGTAAAGGTGCAGCGGGAAACTAAAACCTATGCCACCATCACCATCCAGAATTACTTTCGCATGTACGGGAAGCTGGCCGGGATGACCGGTACTGCCGCCACCGAAGCGGAGGAGTTTCATAAAATATACGGCCTGGAAGTTATGGAAATCCCAACAAATGAGAAGATGATACGTGATGACTTCCCCGACCAGATTTACAAGAACGAGCGGGGCAAGTTCAATGCCGTGGTGCGTGAAATCGAGCAGATGCACCGGGAAGGGCGTCCGGTGCTGCTCGGCACCGTTTCCATTGAGAAATCGGAATACCTGAGCGACCTCCTGAAGCGAAAAGGCATTCCCCATGAAGTGCTCAACGCCAAGCAGCACGAAAAGGAAGCCTCAATCATTGCCCGGGCGGGAGAACCGGGGGTGGTTACCGTGGCCACCAATATGGCGGGCCGGGGCGTTGACATTGTGCTCGGGGGGAGTCTGGACGGCCAGAGTGAAACCGAATGGCAGGAGAAGCATAACCAGGTGGTATCAAATGGAGGGCTGCACGTTATCGGCACGGAGCGCCACGAGGCACGGCGGATTGATAACCAGCTTCGAGGCCGGTCAGGGCGACAGGGCGACCCGGGAAGTTCGCGCTTTTTCGTTTCCCTTGAGGATGACGTGGTGCGGCGCTTCGGCGGCGAGCGCATTAAAGGCATTATGGACTGGGTGGGGATGGACGAAAGCATGCCCATTGAGAACAAGCTGGTGAACCGCTCCATCGAGGGTTCCCAGGTCAGGGTGGAGGGATTCCACTTTGACATGCGCAAGCACCTGGTCGAGTATGATGACGTGGTCAACAAGCACCGCGAGCTTATTTATGCGGAACGCCGGAAAATCCTTGACGGCACCGACCTCAAGACCAACATTCTGCCCATGGTGCGGGATGAGATACGGAATATGGTGGGCAGACACATGGCCGATGAGCACGGACTTGGCTGGGACGTGGAAGGTCTGCTCGCCGATGTGGCCACGGTCTTTCCTATACCTCCAGCATTGACCCCAGACTCATTACTGGAAACAAAACCCAAGCAGATTGAAGAGAAACTCACCGAGTTGGCGGAGACGCTTTATGATGAGCGGGAAAAGGAGCTGGGGCCGGAAAACATGCGGGTGCTCGAGCGACTGGTCATGCTGCGCATCATTGATAGCCTGTGGGTGGAACACCTGACGGCGATGGAGAATATGCGCCTCCAGGCGGGGTGGCAGACGCTGCGCCAGACGCGGGCGGTAGATGCCTACAAGAGCGAGGGCTACCGGCAGTTTCAGACGCTGCTCGAAACCATCCAGCATGATGTGGTGCATACCATCTACCACGTGAACATTGCCAGGAAAGAACCGTCGGCGCAGGCACCGTCGCCGATGGCCCAGGTGGTCGGGCGGGATGCTGCCAGCAAAAAGCAGAAAGCCAGGGTAGGCGGCAGGAAGATAGGGCGCAATGAACCCTGCCCCTGCGGGAGCGGTAAGAAATACAAACACTGCTGTGGAAGGTGATATGAGAGCATGATAAGTGAGGAACAGTTAAAGGAATTGCGTCAGGAAGTAAGCGGAGAGATGGACGGGTTGGCCAATCTGGAAAGGCCGCTCACCAAAGAAGAGGAAAAGCACCGGAAAAAGCTGCAGTTCAGGAAGTACGTCCTGGATAAGATAAAGGAAGCCAGGGACAAGAACCAGAAAAGCGACGAGCTTTACAATACCACCTACTATCAGATGCTGGTGCCGTGGGGCGAGAAACACCCTGTTCTGTTCTTCCTCTGGATGCGCATTATCAGGGCGAGGTGGTGGGGTGTAACGGCATATAATTACGGGGATGCGTGGAAGGGGAAAGAGAAATAAAGATGGGGAATTCATTATGGTAATAATGGAAATGCCTACAACAATACGTGAAGGTAACAGCCTTCATAGAGCGAAATTAAATATCGGTTATAAAAGAACCTGTGCTTGTAAAACGAGCCATATTAATTGTATGACAGCAAAGCAATGGCTTAAGAGTCAGCTTGGTGTATGGCAGTTTAATTATGAAGCAAGGGATATTCGCAAAAAAACTATTCATCCAGCTACTTTCCCTATCTCCCTAGCTAAAAAAGTTATTGAGTTGTTCACTCATGAAGGTGAGCTTGTACTGGATCCGTTTGTTGGCAGTGGTACTACTCTAGTTGCCGCAGGGGATACAAACAGAAGCGCTGTTGGGTTTGACCTGCAAGGGAGTTATATTGATTTATGTGAAAAACGCCTTGCTCAATCTAGTCTTCTTGCAGAAACTAAGCAGATAGCTGTTCAAGATGATGCCATATTCATACAAGAATACTTTGAGCCAGAAACAATTAGTCTTATAGTAACGTCACCACCCTATGCGAATCTTCTGAATAGGGTACGACAGAATAAGTCTAGAAGATTCAGAAAGAACGAGCAGTTGGGTAAAATAGAGCAATATTCTCAAGATCCCAGAGACCTCGGGACAATGAATCTTGATGAATATACAATAGCTATGGGTAATATATTCGAATCACTCTTGACGCTGCTCCGACCAAAGGCACATTGTGTAATAAATGTGCCAGATATGTGGTGGGAAAACACTAGAATCACGATACACGTTTCGCTCATTGAAGAGTTAAGAAAACGCGGATATGAACTTAGAAACATAATAATCTGGGATAGAACAAATCTTGTCAACAAGATTGGAATATTTGGCTGGCCAAGCAATTACATTACTATGGGTGTAACCTTCGAATACCTTCTAGACTTTTGGAGACCGCCGAAATAATGAAGCTATATACGAAAGAACAACTTATCGAAGCTGCACGTGAGGTTTTTCGGCAGGGTTGGCACAAAAGTGTAAAAGAAACTTACGGTGCACGAAATGATGGTGCGGTGGGAAATACATTAGAAATGTTGCTCGGTATAGAGGAAAACAATTTACCAATACCCAACGCGTCCGAGTGGGAGTTAAAAGGGCAAAGGTCTCGTACAAGTTCATTAATTACTCTAAAACATGTTGAACCATCGCCCACCGCTGTGGGAATCGTGCCTAACTTACTACTTCCGTATTACGGCTGGAAGCATAAACAAGCTGGTAAGAAATATCCACCAACGGAGATGAGTTTTAGATCAACTACTAGTGCAACAGACTATACTAGTAGAGGTTTTATAATAGTCGCTGATAAGAAGCAGCAAAAGCTGCGCTTTGTATTTAACTCTACGAAAGCCAATATAAGCGATCCAGGGGTTACGTCGTGGTTGAGGACAGTAGAAGGAAGGGTTGGCCTTGACCCTCTTGAACCAGAACCTTATTGGGGATTTGAGGACTTGAGATATGTAATTGGGTCTAAGATCAGGAATTGTTTCTACGTCGTTGCGGACAGTAAAGTAGAAGCTTCGAGGGAGTTCTTCCTTTATAGAGAGCTGCATGTCCTATCTGGTTTCTCATTTGAAAGTTTCATTAGATGTATTGAAGATGGTTCAATTCTTGTCGATTTCGATGCGAGGACTGGGCACAACCACGGTACTAAATTCCGGATGAAACAAGGCCATTGGAGGGATCTTTACGAAGATGTCCAGCGTGTTATCTAAAGCACAGCAATGAAATTATGAAAGCTAACGAAGGTGGCATGGCTAGGAAAGAGGCTCTTCAAAATGACTAACTCTGAAATCGCTCAAATCTTTCTTGAAATCGCGGAGCTTTTAAAGCTCAAGAAGGACAACATCTTCAAGATACGGGCGTATGAGAAGGCGGCGTGGGCTATAGAGGAGCTGCCGGTGGATGCGGGGCAGCTCGTGGCGGAGGATAGGCTAAAGGAAATCCCGGGGGTGGGGGAGGCGATAAATAAAAAAGTAATTGAGCTGGTGACCACGGGAAAGCTGGACTTCTACGAAAGGCTGAAGGCCGAGTTTCCGGAAAAAGAGGGCTCTGTTCGGGGAAAAGGGTAATAATGAAGGTTGCATCGGAACAGGCGACATCTTCGAAATCGCTTCTGGCCAGCGATGCCGAGGCCATCAGGCACCTGGAACAGGAGATTGCCGGCGGCAGGCACTGGTATGTCGCCCTGCTGGAGGCGATGGGGATGTGGAGTTCGGCGATAGAAGACCATCAAGGCAGGATATACCGATACCTCATTGCCGGGGAGGCCTTCGACTGGCTGCTGCTGGCGGAGCGACTCTGCGGGACGGTTGACGACCTTCTGCCGGTGGACGAGAAAGAAGCGCTCCTTTTCTACGCCAGACCGCCCCTGAAACTCAATCCCGAAGAAGTCAGGGCGCTTATCGGACAGAGCAAATACAACCAGTACCTGAACTACTTCTACGGCGTCACTGTGGAGGGGGCAATGATAATGGCCGTCGAGGAGGAGGTGCTCAAAGAGAGGCGGGTATCCGGCTTTAACAACGATAGTGACGTCAACAACGAGGCATACCGTCGGATTTATGGGGAGAGCAGGCAGGTATTGCTCAAGTGCTTCCGGAAGGAAGCAGGTTATCCGCAACTGAGGTCAATCACGCTGGCCGAGATGAAGGAATTTTCCTACTGGCTGTTCAAATATCGTGTTGAGCAGTGTGAGCGTGCCAAGGTGGCCAGCGATACCAGGAAGGCGC
>Ga0180009_10008235_pt1 | contig 10399 bp, 8 predicted proteins | sample OS_PC_MetaG_FD_123537 | JGI IMG/M metagenome (GOLD analysis project Ga0180009, IMG submission 123537) | Groundwater microbial communities from the Aspo Hard Rock Laboratory (HRL) deep subsurface site, Sweden - OS_PC_MetaG | ecosystem: Environmental > Aquatic > Deep subsurface > Groundwater... | reverse complement strand
TCGAAACGCCTTTTTTATGCTACGATACCGCAGGTGGTTGTCACTCATGGTTTGCTCCTCGCTCTGTAATGGGAGCTGTAGCTTACCATGTGTCAACCACTATTTTGTCCGGTAGAGAAAGGTTACGTATCCTTCCATTGGTTCGAATTTCGGGCAAAGCAATTCGGAACTCTTGAGGCTTTCTAGCCAGGCAAGATCGACCGAACGCTTGAGCGTATATCCGCAAACCAAGTGTATCGAATGTTCTCGTCTGCCAAACTAAAAAGGAGAGACTTTATGCCACAAGCAACCCGGTCTCCTTTTTCTCCCCAGGCGCTTCGATTTGAGACGCTCGTTGATCACGGCTACACCCCACCCGAGCACCCCGTGGGTACGAAATTAGGTTTCTTCAATGCCAATCCATTTTCTACAGGGATCGCAAATCTTGGTTATCAGTGCGTGGCGGATTATCTGATCCAGCGAGGCGTCAATGTCTATTTTGCTTTTGCGGATACGATGAATGGGCGCGCGTTTCTAAATTTGGATATTCCCCCGTGTGAGGTGGACCTCATCGCTATATCGGTGCCTTTCGAAGATACTTACCTGAATGTGCTCCGCATGCTCAAGGGCGCAGGTTTACCCATCTATGCGCGTGAGCGCGGTTCTGATTTTCCACCCGTTATCATCGGGGGCATGGCAATGATTAATCCTCTCCCGTTGCAAGAGTTCGGGGATGTGTTTGTCATCGGCGAGGGGCGAGAAACATTATACGAAATAGTTCGTCGTTTCGATCTTTGCCGGAAACACTATGACAAACAAGAATTCTTACAAGCCATCGCAGACCTGCCAGGGGTCTATATCCCCTCCCATTTCCATATTCGGCTGGACGCGGATGGCTATGTTGATGAGTTTCGGGCCATCTACGGTTCTGAGACGATCGTCGCGAACCCTCCGCTCCCACTGGATGCCTATCCTATTCACTCCATCTGGACAAGCCGCTATAGCTGCTATGAGTATGACGACTATTTCAGTCTCATGATCGCCATGGGCTGTAACATGAAATGTCCTTATTGCGTCGTCGGCAATACACAAACCGATAAATCCGGTCGTGCACTGATCAGCAATGCCGATCAGTGCGTAGAGATTGCGCTAAATCGGCGAGAACGGTATGGCACTAATTTGATCAAGCTTTTCTTTTCGTCGGCTTTTCACGGTAGTCTTCAGTCTAATGCCCAAGAATTGAAATCGCTTCTTGAGATACTGTTGGCACATGGCTTTCAAGCGCGAGTAGGCTCATTAAATATCGAGCAGGGCGATGACGAATTGTTTCGACTGCTAAAGGCACATGGCCAAACAAAGGTGACGTTTGCTCCAGAGAGCGTTGAATCGTTACGGCCAAGCATTAACAAGGAATACATCACCGATAAGAAACTCCATAACCTGGCGAAACTAGCCAGCAAGCATGATATGGATATGACCCTCTATACGTTGGGTGGATTACCAGGAGAGAACACGACGCACTCTGTCCAACTGGTGCAACTCCTACGTTCTCTCCGCCGCGAGCTCAAGCCAGCTTGTCGCCTGGAAATACACTACAATTCGACGATCATGAAGGCGCAAACGCCCTTTCAATTCTGCAGTACGGTGCGCCCCGAAACCATCCGCCGAAGATACCAGATACTCAAAGAAGGGTTAAGTGATCTAGCGAATATCCAGATCGTCTCGATCATTGACGATCCCATGTGTTACTTTCAACCGATCTTGGCATTGGGCGATTCTCAAGTAGGGCAAGTATTGGCCCACTTGTACACGAAGGCAGATGTCACCGAAGCCGATTGGCGGTCCGCATTTCCTGAATTGGGACTATCGGACCAGCATTACTTTCGTCCTAAGGACCCAGATCGGAGGCTACCCTGGGAACATATTGTTTATTCTAACCACTCCTTGCTAAAGCGCCGCCTAGTGAGCCTTGCAAGGAAGAGCGGCCCAAGCCCATCGTGAAGCGCCCCGTTATGGGAAAACTGGGCGAGACAGTATCTAACACAAGCGTACGAGCCGAATGTCGGCGAGCATCATTAGCCAAACAACTCGTCGGACAGAGAGCGAATTCAAATGACTTTACAGGTCCAGGTTATTAACAGCATCTGTTCCATCTCGCCTGACATATGGAACGCGCTCGTAGTCAGGTCCGGGGGCTCTGTATTTCACACCTACGAGTGGCTGCATCTGCACGAGAGTCATTCCCCAGGTGATTTTGAGCCGCGCCACATTCTAATCTATGATCAAGACCGCCTGGTGGCTGCTTCTCCGTTCTACATCTATCATTATTGTCCGCGCGTGGAATATTACAGGCGCAAGCCCGGCGAAATTACCCTGCCGGCCAACGTTCCCTTCCTGTTGTCTCACTCTTTCGCAGCTTTTGCTGGCCACCCGCTCTATGCTCAGGACCACCCTGCGAGCTTGTCAGTTCTGCTGGAGGCGGTTGATGAATTAGCCCATCAGGCCGGGACTCCTTATTACGGCTTCATTGGGGTACCGGGATCGAGTCCGGGGTTACTCGAACAACTTCGGAAACATGAGTACGATATACGTATGCTCGCTGGCGACAACATCTTGCCCGTTCGCTGGAAGACGTTCAACGCGTACCTCCAAGACTTGCCGCGTAAACAGCGTCACAATGTCAGAAATCGACTTAGTCACGCCCGGTGCAGTGGGGCCACATTCGAATGGGAGACAGAGTCTTTTCCTCCCATGGCGATCCAGGATTTAGTTTATGCAGTGTTGGACCGACATTCCACGCCTCGGAGTATCTTGCCGCCGCCATATCTAAATGGGATTCTGAATGATCTGTCGCGATATTTGCAGATCTCCGTGGTTCGATCGGCCGAGGGCCAGCCCATTGGCATCGCGCTGGGTTTGGTTTTTAATGCCACCTATGTCTTCTGGATCGCAGGGTTGAATTACGACTATCTGCGACAATACCAACAATCCGATTTTTTATATTCCAATCTGATCCAACACGCGATTGGCAAAGGTTTTGTTGCCTTGGATTTTGGCCGGTCAAGTTATGGCTTCAAGTCAAAGTATGGTTTTCAGGTTGTCCCACTGTTCAGCGCGCTGAAAACGACAGAGGAAAGGGACCGAAGTCTCCTGCAACGATGGGGACAAAAGTTAGAGGAAATCGAGTTGGCTAAGCTGAAGCAAGCCTTATCAACCGATTTTCAACCTGGAGAGCTTGCGATCGAAGGCTAAGGAGAAAGCGGCGCTATGGAAATCACTCGTAACAACAACCACATTCGGATGGAGCAGTTTTTGGGACTTGCCATCCTCATCCTTCCTGAAGAAGAGCTGGAGAACCTAAAGCAATGGACAGAGACCAATAAACAGTTTGATATCATCCAGATCAACAATCCAACCCGGGAGGCCATCACACGAACCCAAACTCAAGGCTTTATTTACAAGCCCCAATTCCTTTTCTGGACTATGGATACACCGCAAAGTGAAGAGGAGTATTTTAGCCTCATCGGATGTGGGCAGCGAAAAAACTTTAGAGTGGCCATAGACTATTGCAGACAAGCGAAAATCGTTAGCGTTCAGGAGCGAGAACTCAAAAAAGGCTCTTTTGAGCAATGGTTGCCGTTGTATCGGCAAACTATTGCGCAATTTGATATGGGTACGTGCCTTGTCGATGAAAGCAAATATGAGCGTGATGGCCCTCTGCTCAGTGGAGTGTTTATCTTTAAAAATCAAGAGATGCTTGGAGGCAACATTATCCAAAGGTACGAGGATGGACGGTTTGTTGCTCGGTTTAGAGGAGTGCATCGGGAGTATCGCCACCTGAGCCGTTTCCTCGACCTCAAGTCCATCGAACTGGCCCGCCAGATGGGTTATCCCAAGTTCTGCTTAGGCACCGATCCCAACCTCTATGGTTATCATGTGTCTCCGGGAATCTATCTGTACAAGAAGCACTTGGGGCTTCGTCCCGAACCAAAACGCAACTATGAACCTCAGTCTCCGGACATCCTTGAAAGGATCATTCATTTTGACAAGTTCGGCGACCTGGTCTTTCGTTTGGCATATATGCAATCAGAAAAATACGAGGGAATATTACATTTCAGAGGAGAATGTCGCCCAACGACAGTCGCTGAATTCAAGTCTCCCTACATCAACTCGGTACGCACATTCACTATGTAATTGATGGTGTTCTCACACGCTCGTAAGGGCGTTTAACATTAATCAAAGGAGGCAAAACCATGCCCAATCGTCGATTAATCCTACGGACGGCCGAGGCCGCTGCTCGCGGCCACCCGGATAAGCTTGCGGACCAAATCGCCGACCAAATCGTTGACACCGTCTTGAGCCAAGATCCATTGGGACGGTGTGGTGTGGAAGTAATGGTCAACGGTCACTTTGTCGTGGTAGCAGGCGAATTCAAGACCCGAGCTCGCTTTGATGCGCGGGAACTCGTACGCTGCTTGCTTGAGGAGATAGGATATTCCTCCCCCGAGCTTGGCTTTACCTCCGCCTGCCCAGTTCTCGTATCGATCCGAGAGCAATCGCCCGAAATCTCGGCGACTATAGACCGATCGGGAGACCAGCAAGCCTCCGACCAGGGTGTGATGTATGGGTATGCAACGAATGAGCATGAGAGTTTTATGCCTCTCCCCTGTCGGTTGGCACAAGAGCTTGTCCAATGTATGGATCAATTAAGGCTGTCGCAGGCCATTCCCTACCTGCGCCCCGATGGTAAGGCGCAGGTGACCGTGGCTTATGACGGCGATGGAAGACCGGTTGCGGTGACGACAGTCGTGTTGGCGGCGCAGCACGAACCCGATGTCGATATTGAAACTGTGCGCCGAGATGCAACCGAGCGCATCATCCGCGCCGTGATCCCCGCGCACCTATGGCGTTCGGATACGCGCATCCTCATCAATCGGCTCGGTCGCTTCACGCTAGGCGGCCCAGCGATTGATACAGGAGTCACCGGTCGGAAGATTGTGGCGGATACATATGGTGGACTAGCCACCATAGGGGGTGGCGCGCTCTCTGGCAAGGATCCATCCAAATTGGACCGCACTGGAGCTTATTACGGACGTTATGTTGCAAAGAATGTTGTCGCCGCGGGCTTGGCCCGCCGTTGCCAGGTCAAAATTGCTTACGCATTCGGAGAAGTAGATCCAGTCGCGACGGAAATTGATACTTATGGAACTGCCACGGTGGACGAGGAAGAGATTTTGACCTGGATCCAAGATAGGTTTCATTTCCGCCCGGGAGAGATGATCAAAGAACTAGATCTGCGGCGTCCCATCTATGCTCAAACCGCACGGTATGGTCATTTTGGTTGGTCGGAGTTTCCATGGGAGCGGATCATTTAGGAGGCATCTACTTCCGATCGGGCAACTGATTGAACAGGCTTTCGGAGGCAATTGGATATGGCGCGCATCTCTTTGGTCGACGTAGACCCATATATCAAACGCAAGACTTATGAATCGCTTGGACTAGGCACTCTCGCTGCCATTCTGAGACAGCGCGGAGACCAGGTTCAATTATTCAAAGCCTATGTCTCGGCAGAGCAGCCTGCGTCGCTCGAATCCGCCGAGAGACGCATCAGAGAGTTTCAACCTCGCCTGGTGGGATCAACGGCCTACAATACGAATATCAAACTAATAGATGTCTTGTACACAGCTCTGAAGCAATCACTCCCCGATGTCGTAACGCTGGTGGGTGGTATCTTTGCGACGTTGAACGCGCAAGCGATTCTCGAGGACAATCCCGCGATTGACGGCGTGGTTCTTGGGGAAGCCGAAGATACGATCCTTGAGATTGCCGAGCGAATGACGCGCGATCGGCCGACCGATCTCTCTGGAATATGCGGAATCTGGTGGCGATCCGCGGGTACAAGACCCGAGCTGCCCGCTCTCCGGTCAAACCTCGACGACATCCCTGCTCCGGCACGCGATATTACGCACGAGCATGCCTCCGCCGGCCAGGTCTTCACGAGCCTGGCTACCGCGCGCGGATGTTACGGCGCATGTTCTTTCTGCTCGGTCAATACCTTCTCCCAGGTTCAAAGGGGCCTGCGCTGGCGCGGACGCTCGCCGCGACTAGTCGTGGACGAGATGGAGAGCCTGGTCCGTAACCACCAAATCCAAGCAATCTTTATCGAAGACAGCAGCCTCGAAGATCCGCCTGCCCTTGGCAAACAGCGCATTCGCGAACTCTGTGAAGAGATTCTCCGACGCCGCTTACACCTCTTTCTTCGTTTCGAAGCACGCGCAGAAGGATTTCAGAAGGAGGACGCGGATCTGTTGGATTTGATGCGCCGAGCGGGGTTCTGCTATGTCATTGTCGGAATGGAATCCGGCAGCGAGAAGGTTCTGCGCGTGTATAACAAGCGCGCCCACTCATCTGATAACACGCAATGCTACCATTTGTTCACGAGCCACGGTATCTTCGTTTATCCAAGCATTATCATGTTCCAACCTTATGCCACGTTCGATGACTTACGCGAGAGCGCAGCCCTGTTATTCTCACTTAATAAGACCTATCGCTTTGATCTGCTAACCTCGAGATTAAGCGTCTATAGTAACACACCCATCTACCGTCGATTGCAGCGCGATGGCCTGATCGCGCCCGAGTTCACCTACCGCTCGGAGCTGAATTATCACTACGTCAATCCCGACGTGCAGAGGGTCGGGGCACAGTTGACGGCGCAGTGGAAAAAAACGGACGACTTTGTCATGCGCGAGATAGACTACCTGCTCTGTACCGGCAGGATATTTGCCGAGTCTTTGGGTCTCCAGCGCCAGTTCCAGGACCTCGAAGAAACAAGCGAAGAAGTCAAACGGCTGCTCTCAGCCAACCATTACACGTTTTTCCTCCGCAGCCTCGACCTTGCCGAGCGACAATGGGATGCAGAGTGCTTTAATCGTTGGCTCGATGATCTGGCTGCGCAGAACCGCCCGCACCTCGAGCGTATGCTCGCAGCTTATCAGTCCGTGCGGAAGGCGGCCGTCGACCACGGAGTTTCCCTTCCATTTTGAGCGTCTTAACTGCCACCCTAATCCAGATTGGACTTGGCTATCCATTTGCCCCTTCAGTCCCCGTTTTTTTCCCATTTCCTCATCCAATAAAAATCGGTTCTTCACCGCTGACTAAGAAAACAAAAACTTGCAAATTCCTTCAGATTCTTGTATAATTTATCAGCAAAGAGTTCATTTTCCGGTAGTGGTATTTGAGTAAGTGATGTGGTGCGGATGGCATCCCGCATACCCTTGATTTGGCGGGATAACATCCCGCCCCACAAAGCGCATCACTTACTTTGAGCCACCATCCATTTTCCCTAACCAATCTAAAACGAGAGCCGGCCAAATGAGTAAATCTCTCATACCAGCCCAGAGGCGAGAATATATCCAGAAATATCTGGCGACTCACAAGATCGTCCGAACGGCCGACCTGTATGACCTGCTGGATGCTTCCGAAGCGACGGTGCGGCGCGACCTGGAGTGGCTGGAACGCGAAGGCATTCTGGAACGCACGCATGGGGGGGTGATCCTCAGCCAGCGGATGACCTTCGAGCCGGAATACCGGCAGAGGGCGCAGCAGCATCCCGAAGAGAAGCGCCGCATCGGGGCGCTGGCGGCTGCGCTCATCGAAGAGGGCGATATTGTCTTCATCAACAGCGGCACAACCACAACCCAGGTGATCCGCCATATTCGTAATGACGCCGGAATCACCATATTCACCAATAATCTAAACGCCGCGCTCGAGGTGGGAGAGCCGGGTTTTCACCTCTACCTGGTCGGGGGGGAATTTCAACCCCGCTCCAACTCGCTGGCGGGACGCTTCGCCATCGAAAACCTGAGGCAGGTGTATGCCAACAAAGCGATCCTTGGGGTGGACGGGATCAGCCTAAAAAAGGGCTGTACCGTGCCATCCAATGCTGAGGCAGAAGTGATCCGGCAGATGATCGAGCGCACCTTGGGACAAATCATTGTTGTTGCAGATCACAGTAAATGGGGTGTAGTCTCCAACTTTCAAATTGCCACAATTGATGAGATCAACAAATTTATCACCGATGAAGAGTTCGATACCTCGGCCATTGAATCCCTTGCGGCTCACGCGGTGGAAAGCCTGATTGCCGCGGCAAGTCCTATCAAAACCTGATCACCGATTGCATCGGTTGTAAGGTCTTTTTTTGGAGGTAACCGGATGCCTTTCTTTACGAAAAAAAATCGCAAGAAGTCTACCCGTCTGTTCTTTGCAACTGACCTGCACGGCTCCGAGCGAACATATCGCAAGTTTATCAATGCAGGTAAATTCTATGACGTTGATATCCTTGTGATGGGAGGGGATATTACCGGCAAGCTGCTCATCCCAATCATCAAGGAGAAGAATGGTCATTACCGCGCCACGCTGCAGGGCCGCGTCGAACAAATCAGCACGCAAGACGAGTTGGATGATCTAATGAACCGGTTGGGCACCTTGGGCTTTTATCACCAGATCATGGAAGAGGCTGAGTTCCAGGCGATTTCAGCCGATGAAAGTGCAATCAACGAGTTATTCCATGAATTGGCCCGCCAGCGGTTGAGTAAATGGGTAGACCTGGCGGAGGAGCGCCTGGCCGGGACGGGAATTAAATGTTTCGTAACCGGCGGCAACGACGACGACCCTGAAGTGTTGGATTCAATAAAGCGGGAAGGTACACAGTCCTTTTTTGCCATTGAAGGTGATATGGTCTATGTGGACGATAACCACACCATGATCTCGGTAGGCTACAGCACCCCCACTCCCTGGAATACGCCGCGTGAAATTACGGACGAGAAGCTGGGCGAAATGATCGAAGCAATGGTGGCGAAAGTACCGGATCTCAGCCGGGCGATTTTTAATTTCCACGATCCGCCTGCGGATTCGTCCCTGGATACTTGCCCGATGCTGGATTGGGACAAGGATCCCCCACAGCCTATTATTCAAGGCGGGCAGATGGTCATGCACGGCGCCGGGAGCAAGTCGGTTCGACAGGCTATCGAGATGTACAAGCCGATGTTGGGACTGCACGGCCACATTCATGAATCTCAATCGGTGGCAAAGATCGGGCGCACAACTTGTATCAACCCGGGTAGCGAATACGGAGAAGGGATATTGCGTGGTTGCCTGGTGACCTTTGTGGAGGGTGAAATTCAAGGCTTCCAGATGACAAGTGGATAAACACGGAAAGGAGAAAACATTTGATCAAAGGCTGACAATGAAAGTGCGAACAAAAATTAGGAGGAAGATATGTTGAGATATCTGATGCCTAAGCCACTCATACCAATTGTATTCACATCTGTTTACGCCAAAGGAGTATAACTATGACTACATCGGTAGCGTCAAGACCAGAAGTCTTTACTCGAAAAGCATCCGGGCTTGTGCGCGTCATGTCCCCCTTCTCAGCCTTCGTCTACAACATCTTGACGATGGGCCTGATCTTTCCCTGGACATACCTGTGGGCGCCGGGCGCGCTTCCGGGCGGTAAAATGGTCTGGGGTATCCTGCTGGCGATGGTGATTGAAATCCCTATCGCCTTTGTCTACGTCTGGCTCTCCACGGCTTTGCCACGCCCGGGCTGGGTCGAGCAAAACCCGCACGATATAGTCCGCACCGTTAAAGAGGCTGTCGCGCCACTGCTGGAAAATTACGACATCGCCGCAGTCGGCTTCGACAACCAGGGCGAGACATTCATCGTCTGGGACAAGGACACGGGCGAGCCTGTGACTCCCGCCATTGTCTGGCAGGACACGAGAGGCGAATCTGTCTGTAAAGCACTCGCCCTTCGACTGGCTCAGGACACCGCATCAAACGTGGACCCGAACCTGCTTCGCCAAAAGACGGGACTCCTGCTCGATAGTTATTTCTCCGCACCGAAACTCAAGTGGGTGTTTGAAAACAATCCAGAGATCCGCAAGAAAGCACATGAAGGCAAATTGAAATTCGGCACAACAGAGACATGGGTAATCTGGTCGCTGACAAAAGGCAAGTTGCATGTCACAGACTCATCTACTGCTTCGCGCACACTTTTATTTGACATGAATAAATTTGAATGGGATGACGAATTGCTCGCATTATTCGATGTTCCGCGCAGTATGCTTCCCGAAGTGAAACCATCTGCTGGATATATCGGTGATGTAGATTTTGGGGGCAAGGGCAAGCCATTACCTTTACATGCTTTATTGGTTGATCAACAAGCCGCATTGTTTGGTCAGGCTTGTTTCAAGGCGGGGGAGATGAAGTGTTCGTTTGGCACAGGCAGTTTCTTATTAATTAGGACTTACGCAAGACGCATTTGAACGGCAGGTGACTTGAGTTGCTGGCGCAAATAGTCGTCCAAAAGGTCATGCTTTACGCGGTAAATAGTTCGATGCGTTTCAACAGCCACCTGTTT
>Ga0180009_10008234_pt1 | contig 10400 bp, 10 predicted proteins | sample OS_PC_MetaG_FD_123537 | JGI IMG/M metagenome (GOLD analysis project Ga0180009, IMG submission 123537) | Groundwater microbial communities from the Aspo Hard Rock Laboratory (HRL) deep subsurface site, Sweden - OS_PC_MetaG | ecosystem: Environmental > Aquatic > Deep subsurface > Groundwater... | reverse complement strand
GGAGCTTCTGTCAAAAAATCGATTAAGATTCTCGACTCATTTTTTAATTATTTAGTACAAGCAAATTATTTAATTGGAAATCCCCTTGCCATTGATCGACGTCGAAAAAAACGCGATCACACTGCAAGCCGTATAGTTGATCGTTATCTTGAATTAGATGAGATAAAAGCGGTACTCACCGCCCTTTCCAAACACCCTACTCCAACTGATCAAGAAGTGTTCAACGTTGCTAGAGCTCGATATATCATTCTCCTACTATTCTACTCAGGTATGCGGATCTCAGAGGCGAGTAATCATACCATGGGTAACTTTATTCAGCGTGAAAACTGCTGGTTTTTAAGCATCATAGGCAAAGGGAGTAAGCCCAGAGAAATACCACTACCGGATGAACTCTTAGAGGCTCTAAAGATTTTTCGAGTAGCCAATGGACTCAAGTCCCCTCTTCCCTTATTTAAAGAAATCGTGCCATTAATCCCGAATGTCGATCATATCAGCCCGATTACTGCGAGAAGAGTTGATCAAATTCTTCATTGGGCTTTTCATTTAGGTGCGAATGAAATTGAAAAAGATTTTCCACGCAAAGCCTCTAAACTTCGAAGCGCTTCCGCTCACTGGTTACGACACAGTTATGTCACCTATCTTCTTAATTCGGGTGCTTCATTGAAAGTCGCACAAGAAAATGCGGGGCATAGCGATGTAGGAACAACCATGCTCTACACGCACGTCGTTCAGACGGATCGCTATGAAGCCACAAGGAAGTTGTCGATTGATGAGGATGAAAAAGAAAAGTAAATGCGTTAATTCATATTTACCCATGTTTAAAGGTATTGTGTTCTGCATTCGGCTGTACAAACTCGAGTGCAGCTGCAACAAGCTCATCCATAAACTCAAATTGATGAAAAAAAGCAGAAACGTCATGTTCTCTACCTGCAACTTTAGCTTTATTCAAAGAAATTCGTATCTGGTATTTTCCTCTCTGTTCATATTCATATAAGAGGACATTATCTGCTGCATCCTGAAAGTGTGTTGCAAATTTTAAACAGTCGTGAACAAAAGTTTTTACGTAGAGTAATTGCTCATCTGTTATTCTAACAGCTTTAAAAGGAAGTTCTGCTTCTATTTTTGCGTATGCAATAACCTTATCTGGAGAGACTGAATGAGGAATCAAATGTTCATTGTAGGGTGTCCACCACTCAGGCGGAAGAAGATTTTTAGCCCTAAGTTCTCGATATTCCGCTATTTTAACAGAGGTAGAATCCCACTTATCAGGTAGACATCTATCCCTAAAGTATGCATCATGCAGATCGGCATCTTCAGATACTTCGATAGCGACCCAGTTTGCATTACATGACGGATGTTCTTTATAGCCAAAAAAAACATTTTCCTCTCTGTGACCTTTAAAACCAGGGAGATAAAAACCACTATGAGGAAGTTCAACGGGTGCGAGCTTACCTTCTTGTCTAAGCAATGCTTTACATTTCAAACCTTCTTTCAAAAAAAGCTCAATTGATGCACCAGCTTTTTCCCCATCCTGGTCATGACCCATTTCATGAAAAAGTAAAGTCCTTCTATTACTCTGTAAAGGCAGCTGTGAATGTCTACTAGAACGTATATTACCTAACTCAGTTGTAGACTTTATTGTATTTTCCTGATAGTAGGAATTTCTTAGACTTTCCTCCGCTTCCTTTGTAATCATCGTTTCTTGTATATCGCGTTCTGGAGATGTTTTAGATCTAATATTTAAAAATGATAAAATTTTAGGAATAGCGTCCCCTTGCTTACCAGGGCAACCAGAACAGTCATCTTCATTTTTAGCAATAGGACCTATCCCAAACCCATCCATTATTTGCAGCATTATAGGACTCAATCTAACGGCTGCTTCCTGTGAATCACCTATGCCCATTAATATAGTGAATTGCTTCAGCGCATTCTCAAAAACTTCAGGAGAATCACTAAACAACCTTTCCTCTTTTATTTTTATTTTCATTATAATGCCTCTAAAATAAGAAAATGTAATAATACCAACCGAAAAAGCCTGTTTTTCATTACGATTGAATTATAATTAACCAATGACACTATAACTTTGATTTAATCTTTTGCAAGCTATAAGATTGCTGACCTAAACGATTAAAAATATTAATCTTCTCATCAGCTATAATCCTAATCAATAACCATTCATCCTCCCGCTATTTCCAGCAACTCACTGATATTTAATAAGCTTTTTTTGAATATTGCTCACAAATCACAAAAGGACAATTTTTATGAACACAAAATTAAGTACTATAGATGAAAGTAATATTAGCAATAAGATTTATACCATTCGGGGTTGTCAAGTGATGCTAGATCGCGATCTAGCTAAACTATATCAAGTTGAAACAAGGACTTTGAACCAAGCTGTAAAAAGAAACAGGGATAGATTCCCGTCTGATTTCATGTTTCAGTTGGATGAAGAAGAATTGAAAGCTTTAAGATCACAAATTGTGATCTTAAACGATTCCTCGAGAGGACAGCACAGAAAATATTTACCCTATGTTTTTACTGAACAAGGCGTAGCCATGCTGGCTGGGGTTTTAAAAAGCCAGATTGCGGTTAAAATTAGCATCCAAATCATCCAAGCCTTTGTTGAATTGAGAAAAATGGTTATGAACAATGCCCTCTTATTTCATCGTATGGATCGCATTGAGAAACGACAAATTATTACAGAGACAAAACTCGAACGAATTTTTCAAGCTATCGAAGATAAAAACATCAAACCTCAAAAAGGGATATTCTTTGATGGTCAAGTGTTTGATGCCTATTTATTTGTTTCCAACCTGATTAAACAAGCCAAGAAATCAATAATTCTGATAGATAATTATATTGATGAATCCGTTTTAACTCTGCTTTCTAAAAGATCAAAGAACTGTAAAGCAATAATTTACACCAAAAATATTTCCAAAAAATTGCAACTAGATCTCGAAAAATACAACACTCAATATTCACCAATCGAAATTAAAATTTTCCAGCATGCTCATGACCGTTTCCTAATTTTAGACGATGCTGAGGTTTACCATATTGGAGCATCTCTAAAAGATCTCGGTAAAAAATGGTTTGCATTTTCACAATTCGAAAAGGACAGCGCACTTAAGATTTTTCAACGACTAAGCAACATTTCAACAAACAATAAAACTAAAGTTTAGTCGCTCAAATGTCATTACTATTAGAAGCAATTGAAACCAGTACTCAGCTCACAAAACTTTGGATATCTCCTGAAGAATGTCGAAAACATATTCAAGAAAAGTTTTTTGATGATAAAAATTAATGGGATTCACGACTTGAATTTTTTTCCTGCTCAACAGGGAAGACTTTCCAGCCATGTTTTAAATCCAGCAATAATTCATAATCATGGAATTTGAGTAAGCTAGAACGATGGCCGACACTCACATAAGTGATTTCGCTATTCATGAGTTTGCTATAAACGATCTCTTCATTATCTTCATCTAAAGCACTCGAAGATTCATCAAGAATTGCATATTTAGGATTATTCAAGAAGAGACGCACAAACATAATGCGTTGTTGTTCTCCTAATGATAAAACATCCGCCCATTTAAGCACAGTATCTAATCCCCCTACTCGATCTGGTAAGTCAGATAAATTTACCTCTTTCAAGGCTTCGAATAATTCGTCATTCGTAATATCAGAATCTAAATTAGGATAAATTAACTGTTCACGTAAAGAACCTAAAATCATATAGGGCCGTTGCGGTAGAAACATTACATCTTTCATATTCGGTGTAATAATTTCGCCCTCTCCTATTCGCCATAGTCCAGCAACTGCTCGTAATAGAGAACTTTTTCCACAACCACTGGGACCTCGAATAATTAATCTAGCCCCCGGTTCAATCGTTAAATTTAAATCTTCTACTAATGTTTTTTTGAGATCTGGTGTTTGTACCGTAACATTTTTAAAATCAAACTTACCATTTTGATGATAATCCACCAGTGTCGCCTTTCTTGGTGGTTTTGCTTGCATTCCTGTGACAAATTTCGCCAAACGTTGGATATTTGCACCATAGGTACTTAGATCAGGAAATTGGGCAATGATAATGGATAAGTCCGTTAAAATTTCAGTAAATACCGCAATCGCTTGTACTAATAAACCAACATGTGCCTGCCCTGATAAGATACGTGGCCCAATGATTATAAATGGGAGCAATACACTAAACAAAATATAGGTTTTTGACGCAAACATGATATTTCGCTTTATTTTTATTAGACGAAAAAGATTTTCGATCAAAATATGGAAATTTCGTTTTAATAATGACCCTTCATGAGGTTCGCCTTTATAGAAGGCAATCGATTCAATATTATTTCGTACATGGATTAAGTTATAACGATAATTCGCTTGATATTTAATATTTAAAAAGTTGACTTTCACTAAGATTCGCATGAACCATAATATTATAACATTACCCACAAAGGCATAGGCAACCACACTCAAAACTAATAGAGGAGAAATTGTCCATAACACTCCTGTAAAAGTAATTAAAGTAAAAATACTAGCACCGACCGTTGCGAGCAGTTGGATTGATTCTTGCGTAAAAGCATTTAAGTCTTCGGCCAAACGTTGATCGGGGTTATCTACGTCAGAATATAATCCCATATTGTAATACGCTTTATTTTTTAGATAGCGATCTAATAAATTAATATTAAACCAACGTCGCCAACTGACCCCAAGCTTATCTACAAAATACAAACCAAGTGCTGTAATAATCACTGAAAGACTTAACATAACAACAGCTAATAAAACAAATTGATAAAAAAGCTGATAGTTTTGGGCTGATAATGAATTGAATAGCCATTTTTGAATATAGGTTTTATAGGCATCATTAAGCGAGAGCAAAATTAAAAAAATTACTACGATAGAAAGTAATCCCCAAGCTTCCCATTTTTTTTCTCCTTTCCAATAAGGAGTTAAAATAAAAAAAAGTTGTTTAAAGATATTCGTACGTTTTCTGGCCATATTAATTTAAATCCTCAATCGCAGATTGCAATCGATCTGTTTTAGCAAGCCGAGTTAAACAATTTAGCATAGTTGTGCCATAGAATATTAAATTATCAAAGTTATCTAAGCTCATCTTACCAGCAGAAAGATCAACCATAAGTTCATTTGGTTCAGGCAGTGATTTTTGGTTGATTTGCTCAATTAATAAATGTTCAGAATTTTTTTTAATCAAATTGGCATGTTGAACACTCCAAGCAATCCTTAAAAATAACCGTAAAGCAAAGTAGCTAATCAGTTTGTTTCTCATCAGATCATCAACAGTACAAAAATAGTATTGTAATAACTGATCGTGTGAGGTAACTGGGAAAAAGATGGCATGCCACGAGATATCTGCAAAAGGTTCACCGAGACCTGCGTCAGTCCAATCAATAAAATTAACTTTTCCATTATGTATAATAATATTATTTGGATTGAAATCCCCATGGATTAATACTGCAGAATTATTCTGTGCTTCATATTCATAAAGACGATTTAATATTGACATGAGATTCATATCTTCAAATAGTTGTACTGCCTTTTCAGACTGTTTTAGAGTTGTTTGAATAAAATAACTAACCGTAGGCGCTTTAGGAAAAAATGGTTCAGAAATTTGATGTACTTTTGTAATTTGGCTAATAATTAAATCCCGATTGGGGGCTTTTATCATATCTTCAATTTTAGCGGTTCGTCCTTCAAGAAATTCAATTAACAAAATCCCTTCTTTCGCATCATGGTAATAAACTTTAGGACCGATACCTATCTTGCCAACATAATCGGTAATTAGACATTCTTTTTCTCGGCTTTCTAACGACTGTTTGGGTGACATAAAACGAGCAAAATAACTTTTTCCTTCATGTTCAAAACGATAATTTTTTGCAAAGGAGAATCCTTTAGTGAGTAATTCAACCTTATTGTGATCTATAGGTTTTTTAAAATAGTATTGCTGAAGCTTTTCAAAATTTTTCATTAGCTCTGCTGACATGATTATCATCCCTGAAAATTGAGCGTTATATTATCAATGCGTTACTATGATGTCACTGGAAAATTAAGAGATACAACCCCGCAGCTACCATGGTTAAATATTCATTGATTTTTCATCATTGTCTGGCAATACGTTACATAAATCTCAAACAGTTTATCTTGGGGATAACGTGCCTGTAATTGTTCAAACAATGACAGTGCTTCACTAACTTTGCCTTCGTTGTACAAGGAAAGTGCTGTTTGAAAATCGACTTGACTCTCTATTTTATTTTTTCTCTGTTCCAGCGGATCAGAATCAAAAATTTCATATATCGCAACTGACAAGATCTTGCCCTTAACCTGAATGTTATCTAAAAAACGATACTGGTAATTGTTGGGATCAGAAAGACATTCAAACACTTGTTTGCTAATTAAAATTTGCGCCCCATACTTTTTTGACAAACTTTCAAGTCGTGAAGATATATTAACGGCATCTGATATCACTGTGCCGTCCATACGCGCCTCTTCTCCTACCGTACCCAACATCGTCTTACCGATGTGGATACCAATACCGATTTTAATTGGCGATAAATCAGAAGCTATAAGACGTTGATTAAATAACTCGAGTTTTTTCATCATAGATAAAGCTGCTTGAACTGCATCCTCAGCCTGTTTTGGGAAAAGCGCCATAATAGCATCACCGACATACTTATCGATAAAACCATGATGAGAACGAATTTCCGGACTAATATAACTAAGGTACTCGTTAATAAAATCAAAATTTTCCTTAGGGGTCATCTTTTCAGAAAGCGAAGTAAATCCGCGCATATCTGCAAATAGAATTGTCATTTCTCGTTGTACTTGATCACCAAGCTTGATGTCAAGAATACTTTTTTTCTGCAACAACTCGAGGAAATCATGAGGAACAAATTTTTCATAGGCAAACAAAATTGCCTTAAGACGCTGTGAATAGTTTTGAATAGATTGCGCCATAATGTTGAAGGTAAAACCTAAGTGCCCTACCTCATCGCGTGATTGTATATCTGCACGTACATCTAAGCGATTATTAGCAAAATGTTGTGCAACAGCATCTAATTGTCTAATTCCAGCGGTAAACATTCCGCCTAAAATAAGCGCAATCAATAACGCTACGCCCAAAGACACAATGGTAATGACAATAAATACTTTTTGTACTTTGCCAAGGATGCCTTGAATTTCTGTATCGCCAGAATCCAAACCCAAAAGAGCAATGATCCTTTTTCCATCATTACTAAAAATAGGAGAAAAAGCGCTAAGTGCATTAAATTTAAATACTCTATCATAGTAATATTTATCACCAACCACTGTTTGCTTAGTCTTCATGACCATGGGCACATTCGGCGCATTATCTATATAAAAGTCACTGCCAAAATGAGAGATTTCTAACCCCGGCACTGAATCAATTCTAGCAAGATCTTTCAGCACATCAGCATCAACAAGAAATATCACTTTATTTTCATTAATAACAACTAGCAAGTAGGCATAACGAAAAAAACCACGATCCACTTGCCGAATAGCATTCAACTGATCAGAAATTTTCTTATATTCTTTTGATCGCTCTATCGAAGCAACTTCTTCTTTAGTCAAGGGCAACTTAACTTTTGTTAATAGGTATTCTAGGGCATTTCTATCTATGGCCATGCTACCAACTTGAGCGGTACTTTTAACTCGATTTTGTAGTATTTTAAACAACTCTTTATTTAGTACGCTATTAATACTTATCGCCATAAATAAAGACACAAGAGAAATGAAAATGAAGAAAGTTAAAGTGAGTTTTAGACGAATACCTAATCCTAACTTAAATTCTGAAACTACAGGCTTTTCCGTTTCAGCCGGCTTTTTAGCTGCTCCCGTTTTTTCGACCGTTGACACTTCTTCCTTCATTCCCTTTAGTCTCCTTTTGTCTTAGTAACTCTCAACTAACACTTCAAAGTGAGCCTGAGCATGTGCACAAGCTGGACAAACAACGGGTGCTTCGATGCTTTTTAAATAATCGTTTTGCATGCTCTTTTTCTTGTTGAGCAGTCTCTTCAAAAATAGCGGAAATTTGAACGTATCCTTCCTTTTTTGCCTTACTTGCATAATAGGTATAACGATTTCGTGCTTGAGATTCGCCGGCGAAGGCTGTCAAAATATTTTTTTCAGTTTGTGAACCTTTAAGATCCATTGTATTACTCCTCAACCTTAGAAAATTCATCTTTACCGACACCACAAACTGGGCACACCCAATCATCAGGAATATCTTCAAAAGGGGTTCCTGGTACAATACCCCCATCGGGATCTCCTATTTCTGGGTCGTAAACATAATTACAAACATCACAGATATATTTAGTCATTTTTTATCTCCTAAAATAATTAAGAACATTTTTGTTCTTTGATTTGAAACGTCGGCGCATTCTCAGGCGATTTGCCCTTCAACACCGTATGATAATACTCATAAGTTAATGCAATACCCTCTTTCACTGTATTGGCATATTTCACTTCTCCAACAAAAATCGTATGAGTTCCCACATCAAGTGTTTTATTAACCGACACTTCAATATTAATCAATGCATGGGTCCGCAATAAAGGATTTCCATTGGTTCCAATCACATAATCAATATCATCAGAAAATTTTGTAAAAGTTTTGCCAGAACGAAACCCAAAACGACCAATAAATTTAAAAGGCGTTGATTGTTCTAGCAGTGAAACACCAAACGATTTCGATTTTTCAACTAATTCATGCGTTAACGTCTCTTTTGATAAACAAACCATCACTTGATTTGGTTGATTAGTTACCTGCATAACAGTGGTAACTATTTGCCCATTGTGAAGATTGTCAGCACTTGCTGAGACAACATACATGCCATATTGAATTTTGCATAATGCCTCAATATCGACGATATTTTTCACAATTGTTCACTCACTAATTTACCTAATAATGCACAAGCTTCTAACGCTTGATCATCCGGAACATAATTAATGGCAATGGGATCTCCAACAAAATTAACCCCTAACACTTCTAATTCTTTTGCGGCTAATTTAACTCCTTCTGGTGCCCATCCATATGAACCAAATGCTTGACCCATTAAATTTTTTGGTTTTAATCCTTTTAAATAGGTTAAAACATCCGCTAACGTTGGAAACATTTGGCCATTTAAGGTAGGCGTTCCAACTAATAGCGCACCTGCATCTAAAACCTCTGTCGCAACATCACTACGATGAAATTTATGTAATGGCATCACTTTCACTTGAATATCTTTCGAAATATTATCCGCAATCACGGATGCCATGATTGCTGTGCTGTTCCACATCGTATCGTAAATAATAACGACTTTTTTAGAAGCTTTTAATTCTGCCCACTCTTTCCATAACGACAAAATCCACTCAATATCATTTTTATTATTCCATAGCGGGCCATGATCAGGAGCGATCATTTTGATATTAAAATTTTGTACCGGTAAAGCAGCAAAAACTTTTTTAACAAAATTAGCATACGGCATTAAGATATTAGCAAAATATTTTTTTGCTTCATGCTCCATAATACAATGATCATTTTGATCGGAAAAAAGCTTATGGCATGCATAATGCATTCCAAAACCATCTTGTGAAAATAGAATTCCATCACCATGTAAGTAAGTAAACATACTATCTGGCCAGTGTAACATCCGCGTTTCTACAAAGGATAAAACAATATCATCGATCGTTAATTTTTCTTTTGGATTGACTTCTGTAATGACATGATCATCAAAATGAAAATGTGCCTTTAGTGCTTGTACGCCCATTTTAGAAGCATAGATTTTTTTGGGCTGAATATCTTGAATTGCCTGAGGAAGTGAACCGGAGTGATCCATTTCCGCATGATTTGAAATAATCACTTCTATCTTTGTAGGATCAATAATAGAAGCGATACGGGCCATCATCTCTTCATAAAACGGTTTCTTAACCGTATCAATTAATATAGGTGTTTTTCCCATAATAAGAAAAGCGTTATAGGTAGTTCCGCGGTGAGTACTATAGCCATGAAAATCGACAATAGAATTATCAATCGCACCAACCCAATAGACCCTTTCAGATACTTTGACCGCATTAAAATGTGACATTATCTTTCCTTCTTTTTGAAACACCATAAAATTCAAGATGGATATCATGAATTCTATGTCTGGTCATCAATATTTTCAATCTGACATCAAGCGTTCTTCAAATAAAATCCTGAGTGACTTTCAAATAACTAAAAAATCCCTTGATCTCGACATATCAGCCATTTCCCTGGGATAAAATCAGGGCAGCCTCATTAAAATTTAGCCATTAACACTGTATTTAAGAATTGGTCATCCCATCCTGCAAGCTTTCGCATCCGTTTTAGACTAATTCGTTTCATGTCTTTTTTCACTATCTGC
>Ga0180009_10008233_pt1 | contig 10400 bp, 12 predicted proteins | sample OS_PC_MetaG_FD_123537 | JGI IMG/M metagenome (GOLD analysis project Ga0180009, IMG submission 123537) | Groundwater microbial communities from the Aspo Hard Rock Laboratory (HRL) deep subsurface site, Sweden - OS_PC_MetaG | ecosystem: Environmental > Aquatic > Deep subsurface > Groundwater... | reverse complement strand
ATTTGATTCCCGGGCGGAGGTCGTCAAATGTTTGTGAATCCAGAACACAATCAAAAGGTTGCCTAATGTTCCGGGCTGACATTCAGGTTCCCGGCAGGGAACCATATGTCAGAGTCGGAACACCAGCCCCTGCTCCCTGCTGACCGCGCGAAGCGGCTCGTTCTCACCGCTGCGATTGTCTCAACCCGGCTTGCAGGCGTTGCAAGGAGTTGCGCAGATTTTCATCGGGAACCGCCGCCAGCACCTCGTCCGCCACGCCTTCGCCTGCCTGACCCACCGCCTTGATGGCCGGTGCTGCAGGTCTCATCGGCGCGCTCGCCACCGCGTTGGCCCGCCCTCGCACCTCTAGCGGGATCTGCAGAATGCGGATATCCACTACCGCCCGGTAGCCGAAATAACTGTTGATTCTTTCGACGATCTGCGCCGCGCCGTACTCGACATCCAGAGCCCTCGCCGGCTCGACCCGCAGCATCAGCGTCGCTCCCGGACGCCCCTCGCAGCCGGCTTCGACATCCCCTGAAACCGCCACCATGCGCGGCCACTTGAGCTTCTCAGGCCGCGTGTAGCGCGCCATATCCTGGCCGACGATCACCGCCCAGTCGGTCAACAGGGCAACTGTCGAAAATCCGTATTTCTCGAACGCCTTCTGCGCCAGTTTCGGCACGAAGCTGCCAACCGACTTGCCGACGTTGACCTTCTTCGCGCCGCCCGCCAGATGCTGCCGCAAAATGGCCTGGCGCACGCTCTGCTGCCGCGGCGAGATGCTGCGTGCGATCCGTATTTGCGGCTTGGACAAGCGCGTCATGGGAGGCAGACCTGGTAAAATTCGGCAACGGACGGACCCAGCGGCATGATCGTTTCCACTGAGCAGCGGGTATGGTTAACATTTGATAAATGATTCGCGCCCCGGCCCTGGAGGGCTGCATGTCGAGCGTTGCACAAAAACAACTTCCGTTGCGGCCGGCAGGACCGGCAACCGTCCAACGTCTGCTCGACTGGTACGACGCCGAACGCCGCGATCTGCCCTGGCGAACCGCCACAGGTGCACGCCCGGACGCCTATCGGATATGGCTCAGCGAGATCATGTTGCAGCAGACGACCGTCAAGGCCGTGACACCGTACTATCGCGAATTCCTCCTTCGCTGGCCGACGGTGAAAAAGCTCGCCGCAGCCGATCTCGACGAAGTTCTCGCCGCATGGGCCGGGCTTGGCTATTACACACGCGCGCGCAATCCGCATAAGTGCGCAATCGTCATAGCCACCCAATACCGGGGCAAATTTCCACAGACCGAGCGAGCGCTGATCAAACTCCCCGGTATCGGCCCCTACACCGCCGCCGCCATTGCCGCCATCGCGTTCGGCGAGAAGACCGCTCCCGTCGACGGCAATATCGAGCGCGTTGTATCGCGGCTATTTGCCTTGCAGCTGCTGCTGCCGGCCGCCAAGCCGGAAATCAAACGCTTCGCCCAGACGCTGGTCCCTGCGAGCCGGCCGGGCGATTTCGCCCAGGCCCTCATGGATCTCGGCTCCGGCGTTTGCACACCAAGACGCCCCTCCTGCCTGACTTGCCCGTTGCAGCCAGACTGTCATGCCAGCGCCAAGGGCATTGCCGAAGAACTGCCGCGAAAGTTGGCCAAACCCGCACGCCCGACCCGATTTGGCCACGCCTTCGTCGCGCTTCGCGAAGACGGTCAGATACTGATGCGCCGTCGCCCGGACGCAGGGCTCCTCGGGGGCATGCTGGAAGTCCCCTCGACGGACTGGCAGGCGAAAGGCACAGCTGCCGCCAAGGCCCTTCGCAGCGCGCCGGTGGACACCGAGTGGTGGCCGGTCCCGGGAACCGTAATCCACACGTTTACGCATTTCCGCCTGGAACTGAACGTCTTCCTGGCCGTAGTACCGGGCGACATCAGCCCCAACCTGTGGGCTGAACCCGGCCGCTGCCGGTGGATCCCGCGCCGTAAGCTCGAACAGGAAGCCGTCCCCAGCGTCATGCGCAAGATCGTCGCTCATGCCCTAAAATGGCAGGACGCATGAGCCTGGGAACGCGGGGTCGCTAATCCGTCTCGAACCGCCCCGAAAATCAGTTGGCCGCCAACGCCGGTTGAACGGATTGGCGACCATCGCATTCTTTGCGGAACGTTTCGGCTGCTACCGGATTTTTTTGACCAGCTGTTGGGTCTCCGGATCGTAGGAAATCTTCTTTGGAGTCGGTTCCTTGGCAAATGGCTGCGGAACCCCGTCGTCGAAGCCGTTCGAAAGACGGCTTTTCTTGCGCCCCACCGGTGAATCGTTTTCACGCACCACGCGGAAGCCGAAACCGTTGTTGGCGAACTTCTCGCCGACACCGACACGCATCGAGAAGTTGAGGTGCCCTTCCGCGCTGTACCACGCGCCGCCTTTGGCGACCCTGCGCTTGCAGTCGACGTTTCCGTCCGGCGCTTTGGCAACCCCCAGATAGCTGTTCGACCAGCAGTCCGCCGTCAGTTCCCAGACGTTGCCATGCACGTCGTGCATGTCGTTACCGTTCGCCGGGTAGCTGCCGACCGGGCTCGTCCCGGGCTTTTTGCTTTGATCGTCGCCGGACTTGAAGTTGGCAAAATCCCCGGTCACCACTTCACCCGTCAAATAGGCTTCCGTGATACCGGCTCTCGCGGCGTATTCCCATTCGACCTCGGTCGGCAGACGGTACGAAATTTTGGTCTTCATGGTCAGCCACTCGACGTAGGCCAGCGCATCCTTGAAGCTGACGCATACCGCAGGACTGTTTTGCGACTGCCTGAATCCCGGCTTCTCGAAGCTGACCGAGGATTTGCCCGACTTACAGCTGCTCGCCGGCTTATATCCCGTCTCGTTGCTGAACGCGCTGAATTGCTCGAACGTCACCTCGTACTTGCCGATTCCGAAATCCTGCGTGATCGCCACATCGCTGGCGGGAGCCAACTGGCCGGTCTTCGCCGACGCCGCGGCCTGCGAACCCAAGAGCGCCTTGCCCTTCTTGATCGGCACGATCTCCGGACAGGTCGGGCAATCCTGCTTCAACCCATCGGATTCGCTTACCTCCTCGGTCAAATCGGATTCTTCCCTATTACCCCCACCAGGCTCTTCGCCGGCCGAGCCCCTTTTCATATTGACCCCGCCGCTGCCGCCGCTGCCGCTATCGGACATCTCGGACGGCCCGCCCTTCGACTTATCAGCCGCGGTATAGCCGCCGTATTGGAACTCGCTGTCGTCCTCGATCAGGAAGAACAGCCCCAAAATGCAGGCAAACATCCCAAACAGCCCGAACCTCACATAGACTTTCATCTTGTCGTTGAGACCCGAGTCGACCAGCCACGCCAGAACCCCGACGAACCCGATCGACGCCGCGACGGCGATGAGAATGAACGTATTCAGATCAAGCATCGATAATTCCCCCTCCGCGCCGGAACCCTCGGCCCGCGGTCAAAAAAATTGATTTCCGGCCGGAGTATTACCGTCAGCCCGTCACCATCCGCTTAAGTCCTCGTGAAGATAAATTTAGAAACCGTCTCCAAACGAAACTGAAACCCCTGTGGAGAGGACGGCAGGCAATATAGTCGCAGGTTCGAAAAGACCCCATTTCATGCTTGTTTCCAACACCATGGTAGCAGTTCCGGTTTCTTGACACCCTCCGGCCCCGACTTTATGGTCCGGCCCGTCAAGAACCCTGCCGATTTTCCGCCCGAATCTGCGTTTGAGGCTTCACGAGATGTCACCCGCAGACGAAGGCTCCGACCGAAACGAAGGCCAGATCAGCCCCGAGGAACGAGCCGAATTCAAGCGCAGATCCGCTGAAATCGGCCGCCGGCTCGACGCGGCTCGTCCGGAATCGGGCAAGTCGAAATCCGCAAAGGGTTCGCAGGGCAAAGCCAGCAACGAGCTACTGGGTCGTGCGCTGCGCCTGTCGACGGAGCTTATTGGTGGAATTGTCGTTGGCGCCGGCATTGGCTGGTGGCTCGATACCTACCTGATGCCAACGGTGTTTGGCGTCAAAACCTGGCCGCTGATGTTCATCGTGTTCTTCCTGCTCGGCTCCGCCGCTGGAATGCTGACCGTGGTGCGCAGCGGTATGAAGATGAAAACCGGCCCAAGTGATCCCACCAAGGGAAAACCGGTGCCGGACGATGAAGACGGCGTCATTTAAGGGGGAGCACCGTGGCAGCAGACGGTCATGGGCACAGCCCGATCGAACAGTTCGAAATCAAAGAACTGCTTCCGATCGACATCTTTGGAATTGATGCATCGCTGACGAACTCCGGGGCATACATGCTCGTGGCGCTCGGCCTGATCTTCGGCTTCCTGTATTTCTCGACGGGCGGCAGGTCGCTGGTTCCGACCCGGCTTCAGTCCATCTCGGAACTGATCTACGAGTTCGTGGCTAATACCGTGCGCGAAAACGTCGGCAGCCAAGGCATGCGGTTTTTCCCGCTGGTGTTCTCGCTGTTCATCTTCGTTCTCGTCTTGAACCTGCTCGGCATGATCCCGATCCCGGGCGTGACCTTCACCGTGACCAGCCACATCGCAATTACCGCGTCCCTGGCGCTGATGGTGATTTCGATTGTTGTGTTCTACGGGCTCTACAAGCACGGCCTGGGATTCTTCAAGATCTTCGTCCCATCAGGCGTGCCGCTGGCGCTTTACCCGTTGCTGATCCCGATCGAGATCATTTCGTTTATCTCGCGCCCGATCAGCCTGTCGGTGCGTCTCTTCGCCAACATGCTGGCGGGCCACATCGCCTTGAAGATCTTCGCAGGCTTCATCGGTGTGCTGCTTGGCGCCGGCGTATGGGCGGTACTGGCACCCTTGCCCCTGGCGCTGACGGTCGCGCTGACCGCACTCGAAGTTCTGGTTGCCGTGCTTCAAGCCTACGTGTTTGCCGTTCTGACCTGCATCTATCTCTCAGATGCGGTGCATGGCTCACATTAGTCACGCCGACCCGAAACGCCTTACAGCCGAACCCTGAAGTCTATCGGACAACTCAACCCAATTGAACACAACGAAGGAGAACGTCATGGATCCAGCAGCAGCTAAGTTTATCGGTGCAGGCCTTGCGGCCATCGGCACGGGTGCAGCAGGCATCGGCCTCGGCAACCTGTTCGGCCACTTCCTGGCCGGCGCCCTGCGCAACCCCTCGGCCGCAGACGGCCAGCGCGGCACGCTGCTGCTTGGCTTCGCACTGACCGAAGCTCTCGGCATCTTCGCGCTTCTGATCGCGCTGCTGCTGCTGTTCGCCGTCTAAGACGAGCGGACGCCGACGACCGAACGATTGGGTAGCGAGGCGGCAGCAGCGATGCAGGCCGCCCCGCATCCAACACCACCGTACAAAGTGTTGGGGAAAAAGCCGCCAGCACAACTTGGGTCACCAGCGCAACTTCGGTCAAGTGCCGACATGGCGTTATTCCTTACGGCAACAAGCCGATTCGGGCCGTAAAACCCGATCTACCGATGTATCGCATTTTGCGACCCACGAGACCAGCGAGCCAGATTCAGAGCCATGGCAGAAAAATCCCACACGACTGGCACCGCGGGTGCACAAGGCGCCCAGGATCCCCACTCCGCGGCTGCGGCCGGCGCCCACGATGTAACCACCTCGACCGGCGCGCGCGGCGACGCCCACGGCGGCAGCACGTTCCCGCCGTTCAACTCCGAGACATTCGCCCCGCAGCTCGTCTGGCTGGTGCTGACATTCACGCTTCTTTATGTGCTGATGTCCCGCCTCGTGCTGCCGCGCATCGGCGAAATTATTGACGAGCGCCGCGAACGCATCCAGCGCGATCTCGACACCGCCGAGCGGCTCAAGACCGATACCGACAAGGCCATCGCCAACTACGAGAAGGCCTTCGCCGACGCCCGCGCCAATGCAGGTTCAATTGCCCGCGAAACCCGCGAGAAGCTCGACCAGAAGGTCTCCGCCAGGCAGGCCGCCGCCGATGCCGATAACTCCGCCCAAATAGCGGCTGCCGAAAAGAGCATCCAGGAAACCCGCTCGAAGGCGCTCGCGAACGTCAATGAGATTGCAGCTGAGGTCGCCGGCGCGGTGATCAAGCAGCTCATCAATACCGACGTTCCCGCATCCGACATCCGCGCCGCCCTGCCGGGCCGGGCAAGCTGAGGATATTGAAGAATGCGGGAAATCATCAATAACCCCGAATACTGGGTAATGCTCTCGTTCTTCATCTTTTGCGGCCTGCTGATGTACATGGGCGTGCCGAAACTGCTGGGTAAAACCCTCGATGACCGTGCCGACCGCATCCGCCACGAACTCGACGAGGCCCGCCGTCTTCGCGAAGAAGCCCAGGCGCTGCTGACCGAGTACCAGAAGAAGGCGCGCGAAGCCGAGGAAGAAGCAAAGAGCATCATCGACAACGCCCGCAAGGAAGCCGAGTCGCTGGAAAAGGAAACCGAAGCGAAGCTCGCCGAAACCGTCGAGCGCCGCAAAAAGCTGGCGGAAGAAAAGATCGCCCGCGCCGAGGCCCAGGCAATCAGCGAAGTCAAGGCTTCAGCCGTCGAGGCCGCTGTCGCCGCCGCCGAGAAGATCATCGCCGCCAAGGTCAAGGACGGCACCGGCAAGACCCTGATCGATGCCGGCATCAAGGCGCTCGACAAGCGGTTGAATTAGACCGGCCGGCTGCCGACCCGGCGACAGGATCGATCTGAGCGAACAAAAAGAAAAAGGCGGGGGCCGCGCGGCACTCGCCTTTTTCTATGGCCTTCCGGCGGCACAATCCATTACGAAACCAATGCCCCGCCTGTTGCCCGAGCCGGGTCGCAAGCGGACGCTTGCCTACCCTGCCCCCGGCACCTTTCGGTCGAAGGCTACGTGCATCTGGTATTCACCCGGACGCGCCCCCTGGGCGACATCGAAGGTGATCGTCCTCACAGCCGAGAAATAGCTGATCGGATTGTCGACGTTGAGATCAACCGCCACCTGCATGACATCGGCAGCAACACGCTCACGCTTGGCGTCGACCACGAATACGTTGATCGGGAACGTCGCCTGTCCGGACTGGCCGCGCGGACCCAGCAGAACCCGTCCCGAGAAACCGTATTTCACCGTTACCCGGCCGGGCTCGATGATGCACTCGCGTGCGGTCTTGGTGATTTCGCCACGGTGCTTGATCGCCAGTCCGTCGCCGATCCGCCCGTCTTCATAGATCGTGACGTTGCCTTCGCGCGTCTGCGGCACGAATTGGGGGCATCCATGAGTGATCGCACCCGTCGACAAGGCCCCGGCCCCGCCGTTCACGTCGGCCTTGGCGGCCGAGAGCAGCTGTTCTTCGGTAAGCGAATCGACTTTCGCCTGGTTCGATCCCCCGCCGAGGATGGTTGAGCCGAACCCGGAGGTCAGGGAGGGCATGCCGCATCCGCCGAGCCCGACGGCCGCAAGCGCGGCAAGCCCAGCCAGCGCGCTAGCCCGCCGCAGCGGTATAACTGGTTTTACAGAAGTCTTGGAGACGGGCACGGTGCATTGTATGACGCCGATGAAGTCCTCATAGTTTCCATGCCGTACCAGCGACTTGCCCGCAGTTCGGCGGACCCCGGCTCGATAATCAGTTGTCTTAGCCCGATTCAACCTTTAGCACCCCCAAGTGCGGCCAGCAAAGCGCCAGAAACGCCAAAACACCCCAAGATTCCTGTTAAACAAGGCAGAACGAGATGTCGGTAAACGCAGACACGGTTAACGCACCCCCTGTCAGCCCGCTTCCATCGCTCAGCGTCCTGCTTGCAGCTCCGCGCGGTTTTTGCGCCGGCGTCGACCGCGCCATCAGAATCGTCGAACTGGCGTTAGAGAAGTTCGGCGCGCCGGTCTACGTACGACACGAGATCGTACACAACCGATATGTCGTTGATTCTCTGCGATCCAAAGGTGCCGTTTTTGTGGAGGAGTTGGGCGAAATACCGGATACCGGCCAGCCTGTGATCTTTTCGGCACACGGCGTCGCAAAGTCCGTCCCGGCGGATGCCAGATCCCGCAATATGTTCGTCCTCGACGCCACCTGCCCGCTGGTCTTCAAGGTGCATTTCGAAGCTGTGCGCCACCATGAAGCAGGTCGGCAAGTCATTCTCATCGGTCACGCCGGCCATCCCGAAGTCATCGGCACCATGGGCCAATTACCTGACGGCGCGGTAGAACTCATTGAAACCGTGGACGATGTCGCCCGCTTGCAGCCGCGCGATCCCGACCGGCTCGCCTTCACCACGCAGACGACGTTGTCCGTCGACGATACCGCTGCGATTGTCGCCGCTCTGCAAGGCCGTTTCCCGACCATTGTCGGTCCGCACAAGGAAGACATCTGCTATGCGACGACCAACCGTCAGGCCGCCGTCAAGGATATCGCACCACGCTGCGACATTGTCCTCGTCGTCGGCGCGCCGAACTCGTCGAATTCGCTGCGTCTGGTAGAAGTCGCCGAGCGGGCCGGTTGTCCGCAGGGCCGGCTGGTCCAGCGCGCCGAGGACATCCCCTGGGATCTCATCCCTCAATCCGGCGGCACGGTCGGCATCACGGCGGGCGCATCGGCCCCGAAATTCTCGTTGATGAGATCCTCGAAGCGCTCGGCAGCCGCTTTTCCGTCGCCGTCGAACTGGTGACCACCGCGGAAGAGAACGTCGCCTTCAACATTCCCCGTGCGCTCCGTGAAGATTCGACCGCAGCATGAACCGACCTTGACCCAACGCGCGGCTCTCCACCTCCCTCCCAACGATTTTTCTGGATCAGTCAGGTCCCGCCATGGCCGTCTACACCGAAGTTAACGACGAAGAACTCGAACGGTTTCTGAAGCGCTACGCAATCGGCGAACTGATGTCGTTCAAGGGCATCGCCGAGGGCGTCGAGAACACCAACTATATGCTGCACACGACCAAGGGCAGCTTCATTCTCACGCTCTACGAAAAGCGCGTCGACACCGCCGACCTTCCGTTCTTTCTTGGTCTGATGGAGCACCTCGCCGGACGCGGCGTCTCCTGCCCGCTGCCGGTTCGCGACCGCGACGGCAACAACCTCAACGAACTTTGCGGCCGCACCGCCGCCTTGATCACATTCCTCGAAGGGTTCTGCATCCGCCGGCCGCAGGCCGTTCATTGCGCCGAGCTGGGTGACGCGCTTGCCCGCTTCCACCTTGCCGGCGACGGATTCGCGTTGGCCCGCCCCAACGCGCTTGGACCTTCCGGCTGGCCGCCGCTGTTTCAGTCATTCGCCGATCAGGCCGACGATGTCGCCAATGGTCTGCACGACGAGATTGCAGCCGAGATCGGTTGGCTATCTAGAAACTGGCCCAGGGCGCTTCCCGACGGCATCATCCACGCCGATCTGTTTCCCGATAACGTCTTCTTCATCGCAGACAAGCTTTCCGGCGTCATCGACTTCTATTTCGCCTGCAACGATTTCCTCAGTTACGACCTTGCAATCTGCCTCAACGCCTGGTGCTTCGAGGCCGACTATTCGTTCAACGTCACCAAGGCGCGCGCGTTGCTCAAAGCCTACGGCGAAGTGCGCGCATTGACGGACGCCGAACGCGCCGCAATGCCCGTGCTTGCTCGCGGCGCCGCACTTCGCTTTCTGCTCACCCGCTGTTATGACTGGCTCAACACGCCACCAGGCGCCATCGTCAGGCCGCACGATCCGGTAGCCTACCTGCGCCGGCTGCGTTTCCACCAGCGCGTATCCTCCATCGCCGAATACGGCTACGAGACATCCTGAAGCGACCACCGCCGACACCGGTCGCCAATCGACTTTTCGTTGCAAGAAGCCAACCAGGACAGCATGCCCTCATCGACCAAAAGACCTCACGTCACGATCTACACGGACGGCGCCTGTTCGGGGAATCCCGGCCCCGGCGGCTGGGGCGCGATTCTGATTTCGGGCACGCACCGCAAGGAACTCTCAGGCGGCGAACAGCTGACGACCAACAACAAGATGGAGTTGACCGCCGCCATCGAAGCCCTCGCCGCCCTCAAGCGCCCCAGCAAGGTCGATCTGCATACCGACTCGACTTATGTGCAGAACGGCATCCGCCAGTGGATCCACGGCTGGAAGAAGAACGGCTGGCGCACCGCCGACCGCAAGCCGGTCAAGAACGCCGAACTCTGGCAGCGCCTCGACGAACAGCGCGCCCGCCATGACGTCGAATGGCATTGGGTGAAGGGTCACGCCGGCCACCCGGAAAATGAGCGCGCCGACGAACTCGCCCGTGAAGGCATGGCCCCGTTCAAGTAGCAGGCACTACTTCCGTGGACAACCTACTGCAAGTCCACGTCTAGTGTGGCGTCGCGCCTTAATTGACCTGTTGGTGCCGCACAGGATTTGTCAATTGAGGCGCGCTGAACGCCACACTAAGCCATTGTTTTCGCTAGTGGCCTTCATGTCTCGCCTAAATCGT
>Ga0180009_10008232_pt1 | contig 10401 bp, 5 predicted proteins | sample OS_PC_MetaG_FD_123537 | JGI IMG/M metagenome (GOLD analysis project Ga0180009, IMG submission 123537) | Groundwater microbial communities from the Aspo Hard Rock Laboratory (HRL) deep subsurface site, Sweden - OS_PC_MetaG | ecosystem: Environmental > Aquatic > Deep subsurface > Groundwater... | reverse complement strand
GGGGGACAAGGAGAATGCTCAGGATGATGGTAGTACGCATGCCCCGTTCTCAAGCAAGCGGCTTGCCAACTTCAACGGCTTGTTATTACACGATTACCGATCCAGGGGGTGGAGGGGAGAGTGTCCAATCGGCAGGGGGCGCTGGCGACGCGTACAGCCACCGTTAGCGGGACCCGAGCATGTGGGGTGGAGTATACTTCCGTGACCATGCACCCGCACAGAGCATTGTTGTCCCTCACGTTGCTGGCCGGATGCCCGAGCGTCGATGGACCCGCGGACGCTGACATCCACATCGTCCTTCTCGACCGCGGTCCGGAGACCATCTCCCCCGACCTTTTCCGCGACCTGGGCACCGATGCACCCGACGCCACGGTATTCCTCGACGGCCCGCCCGACGTGGGGCCGCCGTCGGACGCCACGCCGACCCTGGCGACGGCCCTGTACGCCGTGACCTCGAACGTCGACTCCTTCGGGCTGCGGACGGTGGCCACCGACGGCTCCGGGAGCCCCACCCCGGTGGCGGGCTGGTCGGGTTTCATCGACCTGGAACCGCTCAGGCTCACGGGCCTGGATGAGGATCCGCCCGTCAACCGGCAGGTTCCTCACGTGACCGCCGCGGCCCACCCTCAGTTTCGGGGCGTCCAGCTCCCCGGCCTCGGGACCCTCTACTACTTCCATCGCAAGCTGATGGGCGACAGTGGGTTGCTGCTGGTCAGGCCGGACGGCGGGCTCCAGGTGCTGCTGGAGGTCCCCGGCCTCTATTCCGACACGCTGTCGGACCACGTGGCGCTGGCGCCCGACGGCAAGATCGGCGCGGTCGTCCAGGGCAAGGACAAGCCGCTTTTGTTCCGGACCGACGGTGGCACCTTCTCCAGCGGCAAGAGCTGGCTGCCGGTCGCCAAGCCGGCGGGGCTGACCCAGGTCCGTCCCGAGTCGCTCACCATCTCCGGCAGCTGGCTCTACTGCGTGGGCCAGGGCGTCGTAGGCGACCAGCTGTACCGCGCTCCCCTCGACGGCAGCGCGCCCCTGGCTCCGATCACCCTGCCCCCGAGCGGCGGCGCGCCGCCGGTCTCCATCGCGTCCCAGCTGCTGCTCGGAGGCGGCGGCAAGCGGCTGGCGGTCGCCGCCGGTGCCACATCGGCCCAGCGGGACCTGTACCTGATCGACGACGCGTCGGGGCAGGCCACCAACATCACGAAGTCGCCGGGCCAGGTGGCACCGCCCGGCGACCACTTCGGTCAGCCCTCCGGCGGGCTGATGGCGATCTCGCCCGGCGGGAAGCTGGTCGCCTTCGTGCGGACCGATCAGGGGTCCCCCGAGCTCCACGTGGCCAAGGGCGACGGGAGCGGCGCGGTGCATGTCACCACCGACGCCCGCTTCGAGTCCTCGGTGGCGGTGATCATCAATCTTCACTTCGCCGACGACAACAACCTGCTCTTCATGGCCGGCGTGACGATGTATCAGATGGACCTCTTCCGCTGGGACCAGGCGCAGGCCACGGCGGCCAACGTCACGGGCCATGGCTCCTCCGTGCAACCCTTCGCGGGGTACGGGACATTCTACCCCCGCGCCGCCTGGGTCAGCCCCAACGGCAAGTTCCTCTACTGGGTCGAGTACGACTACTCGGTCGAGGTCAGCGACCTGCGCGGGCTGGATCTCGGCACGCTCAAGCTGCAGAAGGTCACGACAAACGCCGAGCTGCCGGCCGGGGCCGACAGCTTCGCCGCCTGCCCCACCTCGGGAAAGCTGTACTTCGTGGCCGAGCCGAACCCGAAGCAGAACAACCGGGAAGTCTGGGAGATGGACCAGAACAGCGGCGGGCCTGCGGTGAAGCGGACCACCATGAGCACCACGTCAACCAGCTACTGGTTTGTCTACAACCTGACCACCAGCGTTGACTGCTCGCGTCTGAGCTGGAGCGCTGGCGGCACCTACGCCATGCGCCACCTGTATGCCCTGGACGCACAGACCGGGCCGCCGGTCACCGTGACGCTGGTCCCCAAGTATGTCGAGCCGACGCACGCCCTCACCCCGGACGGATTGACCCACCTGTTCGCCTCCGGCGGTTCGGACGGCAGCGCCACGCTGAAGGCGGTGGCGTCGGCTCACGGCGCCACCCCGCTGACCCTCGATCCAGTGGCCGGCGCGGTGCACATCTTCGCGGTCTACTGACGGGGCCGGGGCTTCTCGTTTCGCCACCGGCGCGATATCCTGACTCTGGTGGGTCGCTTGCCTGTCAGCCGTTGGCCTTCGCACCGGCTATGCCAGCGCGTGCTTCGACTACCTCAAGGTCTGGAAGCCGTAGCGCGGCCACGGCCTGGTCACCGGCAGCCCGGCCACCTCGACGCTGGACGCCAGCACCGCCGCTGTAGATAATGGCCGTCGTCAGCCGCAGGCTGGCGCACCACACCACCGGAGAGCGCAGATGGGGATCCTGGACGAGTTGAGCTCGGTCACCGGCGACAAGCAGTCGAACAAGGAGATGGTCAGGCGCTGTCTGCTGACCCCCCCGCTGCTCCACAGCATCGCGGAGGGGCTGCGCACCGGTTCCCCCAAGGCCAAGGTCGACTGCGCCGAGATCCTGACCGAGGTGGGACAGCGACGCGTCGAGCTGCTCTCGGACTTCGTGGCAGACTTCCTCGATGCCTCGCGATCCAAGAGCGCCCGCGTGGCCAAGCTTGGTTTCGTCGGGCTGGCGCTCGTGGTCGCGGCCAACCCGGCGGAGATCTACGCCGAGCGCGAGTACCTGCTGCAGGTGGCGCGGGAGGGCGGCGCGCTGGCGCAGAACGCGGCGGGGGTGCTCGGCACGCTGAGCGGCAACAACCCCAACTACCGCGGCAAGCTGCTGGGCGGCCTGATCCGCCTGCTGGTCCCGATCCCGGACAAGGACCTGGTCAAGTGGGTCAAGGTGCTCTCCCCTGCGGTGGAGGGATCGGTCGACGGCATCAAGCGCCTGACCACGGCCCTCGAGCCTCGCCTGGCCGGCCTGCCTGACGCCGAGCGCAAGAAGATGGACAAGCTGCTGGTCAAGCTCGAGCGTTCGATCGCCCGCAAGAAGTAGTCCGGGCGGGCGGGCGGAGCAGACAAGTAGTCTGGCGGGGGCTTCAGAACGCCTTGCTGACCCCGACGCCGATCACGTCCGTGGAGCCGCTGTAGCTGCCGCCGCCCACCGCCTCGGCGCCGGTGGGGTTGATCGGGTTGATCTGCATCGACTTGCTCTCGCGGAAGTCCACCACCCGCTGCGGCTTGAACTCGTGGGCGTAGAGCAGGTCGATGCGATAGCCGGACAGCGAGTAGCCCAGACCCATGGTCAGCATGACCTTGTCGCTGTCCATGGCCAGCACGGATGCGTAGGCGTTTTGCACCGCACCGCGCTCGTAGATCAGCCCCCCGCGCAGGGTGAGCGGAAACGGCTGCAGCGTGTGCTCGCCCCCCAGGCGCACGGCGAAGCTGTCGCGGAACGACAGCGGCATCTGCAGCTGCGGGACCTTGTAGCGGTCGATGCTCGGGATGTTGAGGATGTAGATGTCCTTGGGCCGGACGTCGATCGCTTCGAGGGTCGACCAGCGCTCATAGTCCAGCCCCAGCTCCACGCGCAGGCCGGGCAGCGGCCGCCCCTCGACACCGAGCCGCACGATCAGCGGCAGGGTCAACCTCATCTCGGCCGTGTCGCCCTCGACGCTCGACTTCTCGTAGACCGGGCTGACCGGCAGCTGCACCTTGACCCTGGCGTCGCCCCCGACCCAGAACGGCAGCTGCACCGACGCCCCGATGCGGATCATCGGGTGCGGCTGGTAGATCACGCCGAACTTGGCGGAGGGGTTGAACAGATCGACCAGCTCGGTCTGCGACAGGGAGTCGAAGTCGGGGTCCTCGGGTCCGCTAGAGAGGGCGCCGTTGTAGGAGGTGATGGAGTTGAGCGTGACGAAGCTCGCGAACAGGTTCTGGAGCGAGACGCCGACCCACAGCCCCTTGACCACCTCGTAGGCCGCCGCCAGGTCGAGCTGCAGGAACAGGGTGCCCTCGGTGCTGATCAGGGTGTAGCGCTGCGGGGAGTCGGTGTGGGCGGTGTCGATGCAGCGGGAGGGGCTGCCGGGGTCGGCGCAGGGCGCATAGCTCGGCTCGGGGTAGATCGGCACCGGTGAATAGGGGGCGCTGAAGGAGAAGCCGAGCGAGAGCTTGCGTTTCAGCAGGCTGGTCGCCAGGCCGATGGTCGGGATCGGCAGCACGCTGCTCCCGGCGGAGACGGTCGGCAGGAGGTTTCCGCCCGAGTCCACTCGCCGGTAGTCCATGTGCAGCAGCACGAACGAGGCGTCGACCAGGACATGGATCCCCTCGATGCCGCCGATGTTGGCCGGGTTGTACCAGATGCCGCCCGGGTCGTCGCCGCCGGCGGTGAAGGCGCCGCCGCGGGCCAGGCCCCTGACGCCGTGCCCCGCCATCGTCAGCCCGGCGGCGACAGCAGGACGCGACGGGAGCAACAGCAAGAGGATGAGACAACCCATGACTGGTGAGGTGCGCATGGTGGCTCGCGATTGAACGGTGGCTGTCAGTCGCCGGTGGTGCAGGGGCCGCCGCAGCGATTCTTGACGATCTCGAAGAACTTCACCAGCCCGGTCTCCTGGTCGGCCAGAAACTCCTTCGCCTGGCGCAGGGCCTCGCGGAAGTCGGGTCCGGTGTAGGTCGTATTCGTCCCCGGGGCGAGCCGGTGGAGCTCGGTGGCCAGGTCCAGCAGCGTCTGCAGCGGCGACTTGCCCGGGGACTGTTCCTTCGAGGCGTTGCGCAGGATCTTGGCCAGGCTCTGCTTCTCGTCCTTGGCGATGGCCGGCTTGAGGAAGTGCAGCGTCGCCTTGAACAGCTCGCGCTTCGGCTCGAGCACCTTGCCCATCGTCCGCATCACCGGGACGATGTCGGTGTCGTCAAGCAGCAGCTGCGCCATGTCGGCGATGCCGGTCAGCGAGGCGCGGAAGGAAGGGGTTTTGTTGACCTCATCGATCAGGTGCTCGATCAGATCGTACAGCGCCTTCACGGTCGGCTCGTCGTCGTGGGCGATGCGCAGGAAATCGGCCATCCGGCTCACCACGGGGCTCGCCAGCTTCTGCTCGATCGCCTGCGGCAGCTCCTGGCCGACCCAGTTGACCAGGTCTCCCTGCTTGCGGTGGGCGGCGATCCGCTGGCGCAGGAATCCCACCAGCACGTCGCCGGCCGGGACCAGGCGGCGATTCTTGAAGCGGGTCTTGGAGCCCGTGCCCTCCACGGAGAGGAACACGTCGACAAGATCGGAGGTGGAGCTGCTCCAGGCGTCCGCCAGCACCTTGTCGGCGGCGGCGGCCTGGTCCAGGGCCGCGCGCTTGGCGGCCCAGGTGTCGGCGAACAGGTAGAAGGGGGAGACCCCGCCCGGGATGGTCTTGGTCCCGTCGGTGGTCTTGCTCTCGGTGCGCCCGTCGCGGTAGGTCAGGCCCGGCGACCGCGTGGGGTCGAGGAAGAAGGCCATCGTCTGCACCAGCGCCTTCTTCGCCGGCCGTCCGTCCGAGAGCTTGAGGCTGTCCAGCTTCGGGCCGAGCGCGTTCAGCGCGCGCAGCAGATCGGTCTGGGTCAGGATGTCGGCGATCAGCGGCTCGTAGGTTGCGATGGCGGAGCCAATGGCGTAGTCGGGCTTGCCCGGGGCGGTGAACTGGTAGGTCTTGCTCTGCCTCGTGGCCCAGTGGCGGTGGGTCACGGTCAGCAGGTCGAGGAACAGCTGCTCGGCGTTGTGGTCGGCGAAGGCCTGCACCACGGGGCGGACGGCCTCGAAGAACTGGCAGGGGTCGTTGGCCGAGCACGAGAACTGCGGGTGGGGCACCTCCCACGACAGCAGCGACCCCACGTGGTACTTGTTCACCTGGTGTCCGTCCACGTCGATCCCAGGGTCCTGGACCATGGCCAGCAACTTGGGCAGCGGGTCCATGAACATCAGCCGGTTGACCGCCTCGGTGGTGGGGTGCGAGGACATGCCCTCGATGCCGGACAGCGCGTGGAGCACGAAGTCCTCGCCCACCGACTTGATCAGCGCGGCAAGCACGGGAGACATGTTCTCGGTCTTCAGCCGCAGGTGCCCCTTCGGCGTCGAGGTCAGCTTGCCGTTCGAGTCGCGCAGGCGGGCGATGCTCTGGGTATAGAACAGCGCACCGTTGTCGATCTCGAACAACTCGCAGGCCTGGAACTTCCAAAAGCACAGGTTGGTGCCCGCGATGCTCAGCCCGATGCAGGCGTTGTCCTTGTTGCACATCTTCATCCCGTTGGTGTTTGCGATGATGTGCTGCAGCCGCTGCTGAAGGCTGCGGTTGTGGCCAGTGTCGGGCTGGGAGCGGTTGACCAGGCTCTTGAACAGCGGGTTCTTGACCTTCAGCGTGGTCTGGTCCAGCTCGTGGACGTCGTTGTACTTCATGTAGTTGGCCAGCATGCCGTCGAGGTTGCGGGTCCGCGCGTCGCCGAGGGCCGACAGCAGATCCTCCATCAGCTTGCCGTTGTCCTTGTTGACCACCTTCTGCAGCACCTCGACCATGTCGTCGAAGAAGTTCGACTTGGGGTCCATCTTCGCCGCGTCGTAGGCCGGCTTCTTGGACAGATCCTTGACATCCAGCGCCGCGCCCAGCAGGCGAGAGGTCTCCGCCTCGTGCAGCTTCAGCAGTCGGGATGCGGCGTCCAGCGTGTCCTCGATGCCGGGATCGCGCCCGAGCTGCAGGGCGGCGTGGAGCAGGTCCAGCAGCGGCGCCTTCGCGGTGTCGAAACCCTGATAGCTCAGGGTCTCGTTGGGCTCGCCCTGCTTCTGTCTGGGCACCCTGTCGCCCATCAGCGCCGTCAGGCCCAGCAGCAACTTTGTGCCGCTGCGCTTGACTGGATCCATGATCTGCACCGCGTCGCGGCCGAGGGCCAGCAGCAGCGTGCTGTCGAGGTTGATGTAGTCGTAGATCGGCTTGCCGTTCTCGGCGAGCGCGCGGCCGTCCGCGTCGCGAGCCGGGGCCGGGTCCGGCTCACTCGTGTCCCACAGGAAGGGGGGCGGGACCCTGGCCTCGGACGGCGCGGTGACGAAGTGGCCCAGCGTGTCGTCATCGGCCAGCCCGTCCTTGTCCTTGTCGACGAAGGGTGCGGGCAGGCCGGGGCTTGCCAGCACCCGCGCGAGGCCGCGCCAGTCGCGGCGCACCATCAGCAGCGGGGCGCCGCTCGTGGCGAGCGCCGCGTCCTGGGTCAGGAGCAGGTCGAGCGCCAGCCGCAGGGTGCGGTCGGGCGTGCTCGGGTGCTGCCGGTCGGGGCGCTGTGGGTCGTGGATCTTCTGCACTGTGCGTAGCTCGAGGCTCAGGGCCTCGAGCAGGTCGACGAACGCCTGGTGCGCCTTGCCGCCCTCGCCCACCAGCCCGAGCAGCGTGTTGAGCATTGGGTGCATCTGGTCGTAGCTCAGCAGCTCGCGCATGATGCCGAGGCAGACCTTGCGCGGCCGGTACCCGATGCGCCCGTCGAGCCGGGCCAGGCCCCAGTGCAGCTCCTCGTCCTGCTCCATCACGCCGATCATCTCGGCCCCCTTGCGGACCACCGCGGGGAAGGAGTCGTCGTCGGTCAACGGCAGAATCGAGATCATGTAGTCCTGCAGGTCGCTCAGCTCTCCGCCGGGGAAGATCAGGTTCACCGCGTCGACCATGGCCTGCCGGTCGGCGAACAGGGTGGCCACCTTGGGGTCATGGGCCGCCACGTCGGCGGGCAGGTACTGGCCCCCGTAGCGACAGGCCTGCCGGTAGCGGCTGCCGGAGACATCGATCGGCAGCGCAGGGTTGAGCTCGTTGGCCCACCGCGAGGAGGTGAAGGCCACGCGCTGGCAGGCGATGGTGAAGAACTTGTCGCCGAAGGAGAGCGTGCTCTCGCTGGCCGGGACCGGCTCGAACTCGGGTGCGCAGCCGGCGAACAGGACGGCGGCGGCGACGACGGCGGTGGCGATGACGACGGGGTGCAGCTTGGATGACATGGCAGCAGACTCCAACCAGGACCCCCCGAAGGGGGTGCTCCTCCATGCAAATCGCAGAGATTGCCGATCAATCGCAGAGATTGCCGATCAAGTGTAGAGTACAGTCGGAAAAGAATGTAGTGGGAATTCCGCCGCTTCATCCCGCGCGCCGCCGCGGCACCCCGGAGCGCCCGACAGGGCGCGAGGACCGGCACGCGAATTGCCATCGTCACCGCCGAAAAACCGGTTAGGATGGTCATCGGTGAAATCACTTCCATTCGGCCGTTATCTGCTGCTCGAGGAGATCGCCCGCGGCGGCATGGCGGTGGTCTACCGCGCCGTGCTCCGCGACGACGCGGGCTTCGAGAAGCAGGTCGCGCTCAAGCGCATGCTGCGCGAGCTGAGCGAGGACCAGGAGTTCGTCACCCGGTTTGCCGATGAGGCCCGCATCGTCTCCACGCTCAACCACGCCAACATCGCACAGGTCTTCGACTTCGGTCAGGTGGGGGGCGAGTACTTCCTGGCGATGGAGCTGGTAAACGGTCCGGACCTGGGGACATTGCTCGACAGCTGCCTGCGCCAGCACCACCCGGTGCCGATACCGACCGCCGTGCATATCGCGGCCGAGATGGCCAGGGGGTTGGGTGCAGCCCACGGGCGGCTGAACGAGCGCGCAGAGCCGGCGCCGGTGGTCCACCGGGACGTCAGCCCCCAGAATGTCCTGATCTCCCGGGCGGGAGCGGTCAAGGTGGTCGACTTCGGCATCGCCAAGGCAGCGGAGAAGATGCTGAGCACCCGCACTGGCACCATCATGGGCAAGTGTCGTTACATGGCGCCCGAGCAGGCCACCGGCGAGCCGGTGGACGCCAGGGCCGATGTCTTCGCCGCGGGATCCGTGCTGTTCGAGATGCTCACCGGCAGACCGCTGTTCGACGGGACCTCGCCGTCGCAGGTGCTGCGCCAGGTCGTGGTGGGGCCAATCCCGCTGCCCTCCTCGGTCAACCCCGATATCCCGCCCGAGCTGGACGAGATCCTGCTCCGCGCGCTGTCACGGCCGCTCGAGCAGCGCCATCTTGGCGGGTCCGCGCTGGCACGGGAGCTCGAGGCGCTGCTGCACCGAATGGCGCCGGACTACAGCTGCGACGACCTCGCCGGGTTCATCGCAGCCCTGGTTCCGGCCACCCCCACACCCGGGCCCGAGGTCACCCTGCGCGCGAGCCAAGGCGCCTCCGTCGGAGCGCAGACCCAGCGCGACGCCCATACGCTGCAGGTCACGCAGGACGCTGCCCTGTCCGATACCGTCCCGGCGAGCCGGAAAATCGCGGCAGACACCCGGGACGCGCGCACATTCGACGTCGGGAGCGGCACAACGACGACGGGTGATGTTCACGCCGCCCCGACCGCAATCCTGACGGAGCACCCGGCAGAGCCAGCAACAGATCCGACGACAGAACCCGCAGAGGATCCGGGCGCCACCGCCGGCGGGGGACAGCGCCGGCTGGCGCTCGTCGCGGTCCTGCTGGGGATCGTGGGGCTGCTCGCGGGTCTCGGGGGACGGATGGCGCTCGCCCCACGCGCCGGCGCCGACGTCGGCCCCACCGTGACGGCGAGGGTCGGGTCGACCCTGCGCCACGACCGCTGGACCATCGGCCTGCAGCGCCTGCAGCAGCGGGAGCGCAGGCTGCTGCTGGAGCTGACCGTGATGCCCGCCGAGCGGGCTCGCCCCGTCGGCGACTGGTTCAACCTGGTCGAGGGGGGCAGGCTCCGGCCGCCCCTGGCATGGAGTCGCGACCAGCAGCGTCTGACCCTCCTTTTCGAGCTGTCGCCCTCCCCCCCCGTCCTCCTGCGCTTCGCCCCACCCCGGCGCCCGTCGATCGTCGCGGCGATCGTGCGCCGATGAGCCGCCTGCTCCCCGCCCCGGCCCACGAGGTGGAGGCGGCGCTCTCCCCGTGGCGCCGGATCGTCGCTGGCGCCGACGCCTTCTTCGGGCGGGTCTTCGCCGCCCACAAAGACAGCATGCGCTGCGGACCCGGCTGCACCTCGTGTTGCCACCCGGATCTGACGGTGCTCCCGTCGGAGGCCCTGGCGATCCTGCTGGGGCTCGGCCGGCTGGATCCCGCCCCGCTGAGGCGGCTGCGGCGGGCCGGGCGGGCCGACCGCTGCGTGCTGCTCGGTGCCGACGAGCTCTGCAGCGTCTATGCCGAGCGGCCCCTGGTCTGCCGGTCACATGGGCTCCCGATCCTGCAGGAGACAGAGGTTGGCTGGTGCTCGCTCAACTTCCTCGACGGGGCCCCGCCGCAGTCCGCGGTGCTGGACGGCAACCTGCTCGCGGCGCAGCTGGCGGTGGCCGATTCCCTTGTCTACGCGCGGGGCGAGTCCGGGCCGACCGCGCGTGGGGTTTGTCTCGCGCGCTCGGACCGCACTCC
>Ga0180009_10008231_pt1 | contig 10402 bp, 8 predicted proteins | sample OS_PC_MetaG_FD_123537 | JGI IMG/M metagenome (GOLD analysis project Ga0180009, IMG submission 123537) | Groundwater microbial communities from the Aspo Hard Rock Laboratory (HRL) deep subsurface site, Sweden - OS_PC_MetaG | ecosystem: Environmental > Aquatic > Deep subsurface > Groundwater... | reverse complement strand
CTGGTCGGGGCGAGAGGATTTGAACCTCCGACCTCCTGCTCCCAAAGCAGGCGCGCTTCCAGGCTGCGCCACGCCCCGACAGTAACCCGGATTTTTGTCTTGCTTGGATGAGGAAATATCTAACACGCTTTAGTTTAACCTGCAAGTCCAACCCGAAAATTTCGTAAAAAATGACAAAGAATTCTTAATATTCATTTGGTTATGAAATATTCAAGCTAACCCGGATTTCTCCCAAGTCAGAGGGGTGCAGGAACAAGGCATTTCAGTCCGAAGACGTAATATTTTACTTCGAGGGCTGAATAACGCAGTTCCTGTGTTGCTATGGCTTGTGAGAAACCGGGTTAGCGGACTTTTTGAAAGAAATCCTCAATAGCGTTGCCGATTCCTTTGGCAATTTTGGCCAAGGTTTCGATGTCACGCAATGCTTTCTCTTCGGCCGGATTGGTAATGTAGCCGATTTCGATGACGATTGCCGGCATGTCCGCCCCTTCCAGAACCATCAGCGGAGCCCCTTGAACCTTGCTTTCAATAAAGATCATCTGTTCGCTGAGGCGTTTGCGGATTAATTCAGCCAGAACGCTGCTGGTGGTCTTGTGCCGGTTTTGAATTTTGTTCCAGGGTATCTGGGTGCTGGGTTTTAGCGGTTTTGAGTATTCGGGATCCAGCGTCAAGGCCGAGCCTGTCGGTTCTTTGAAATAATAGAGGGTCATCCCGCTGGCCTGATGAAAAAAACTCCCTCCCGCGTGCAGGCTGATAAACAGGTCGGCGTCCTCATGGTTGGCTACGGCGGTTCGGTCGGGAACATCCAACCGGTAGTCATCGGTGCGCGTCAAAATTACCTTATGTTTGTTGCCGAGTTCAACAGCAAGCATGCGGGCTAGATTAAGCGTTACATCTTTTTCTAACGTGCCGTCCGGGCCTTTAGCCCCCTGATCATCGCCCCCATGTCCGGGATCAAGTACAATAACATACTGATAATCATCGACAATCGGATTCTTTGCATTTCCTTCGAAAGCCAAAGTGGCTGCCGGCACAATTGCATAACACAGGACCATCAGATAAAATGTAATGGCATACTGTTTGCAGAAAGGTGACATATTAAAGGATTTGCTCAATTTTCTTGACACCCCGGGGGTTTGATAATATCTTTGGCCTAAATTGAGCGTTTCAAGTTCGGCAAACTCGAAAATCGCTCAACTCGGGTTTGAATTTGATTTTCAGTGAACTTTAATATATTTAGCCATATTGTCAAGCTGCAGTTTTAAGCTTTTTCCGAGCAGCTTTTTTTGATGCCGAAAATACCTGTTCGCCAAAAGAATTGAAGCTCCCTGAAGCCATGCTAAAACGGGATTTTCGTTTTGCGACGACATGCTAAGGGGAAGGCGCCCTCGCTATTGCAGCTCAAGAACAAAAAACCGGATATTGATATGCGAGAGTGGCGGAACTGGTAGACGCACTGGACTTAGGATCCAGCTCTGGAGACAGGGTGGGAGTTCGAGTCTCCCCTCTCGCACTTATCATAAAGTCGCTTCACGATTTTATTATTAGAAAGGAATGCCATGCACGTTACGGTTGAAGATGTAAGCCCTGTTAAGAAGATACTTCATATCGAGATTCCCGAAGAAGCGGTCGCCCGGGAGCTTGACAATGCTTACAAAAAGCTTAAGAAAACAGCGAAAATCAGGGGATTTCGCCCTGGAAAAGCACCCCGTTCGGTTTTGGAGCGGTTGTTTAAAAGGGATATTCATGGTGATGTTACTTCCAGGTTGCTCCAGGATTCCTTTGTGGAGGCGATCAAGGAGAAAGACCTTGCTGTTGTGGGACAACCAAAAATCGATCCGCCCGAACTTAAAGAAAAAGGACCGTATAAATATGAAGCCGCGATTGAAGTAAAGCCGGACATCGGGGAAATTGATTTCAAAGGGATACCGCTGAAAAAGACGCGCTATACGGTCAGTGATGAAGAAATCAATACGCAGCTTAAATTGCTCCAGAAAAATCTGGCCAAGCAGGAGCCTATTGCCGCAGATCGGCCGGTTCGGGAAAACGATTTTGTCCTCATCGATTACGAGGGGTTTAAAGATGGACAGCCCCTTGCCGAAACCCAAAAGACTGAAAATTACACCATGAAAATCGGTGCCGGGCGCATTCTAAAGGCTTTCGACGAACAATTGATCGGCATGAAACCGGGCGAAAACCGCCAGGTTCAGGTCCAATTTCCTGAAGACTATTTCAATGCCAAGCTGGCAAACCTAAATATCACGTTTCAGGTCACCCTCCATGAAATCCGGGAAGAGAAACTTCCTGCAATCGATGATGAATTTGCAAAACAGCTTGGCAAGCATGATAATCTGGATGAACTGAAAAAGACGATAACCGACCACCTCAAGCAGGGTTATGACAAGCGGATGGAACATGAGCTGAATGAACAAGTTTTTGAAGCGCTGATCGCCAAAACAGAGTTTGAACTGCCGGAATCGATGGTCGAATATGAACTGGAAGGAATCGTCGAGGAAGCCGAAAGATCTTTTAAGTACTATAATCAGTCCCTTAAAGACGTAGGGCTTACCAGGGAGGGGCTTTTTGAAAAATACCGGGAAACCGCCGAAAAGCAGGTCCGGCGCCATCTGATATTGGGCCAAATCATCAAGCAGCAAAATCTGATCCTTGCGGATGAAGACCTGGAAAACGGCTACAATGAGATATCTGCCAGCCTGAATCAGCCGGTGGAGAATATCCGCCGCTTCTATCAGCAGAATGAGGATAAGCTTGAAGTTTTTAAACACACCCTCCTTGAAAAAGACGCTATTAAGCTTATAATTAAAAATAGCACCATCGAAGAGGTGGAACCTGAAAAAGCGCCGCAGCCTGAAAAAAAGGAAGACGGCCAAAAATAATATTAAAAGGAGGCTCATCCGTGCCACTAGTACCCATCGTCATAGAGCAAAGCAGCCGGGGTGAACGCGCCTATGATATCTACTCAAGACTCCTTAAGGACAGGATCGTTTTCCTGGGTTCGGCCCTGAATGATGAAGTTGCGAACCTGATCATCGCACAGTTTTTATTTCTTGAATCCGAAGATCCTGACAAGGATATTAATTTTTACATCAACTCACCCGGTGGTATCGTTACCTCGGGATTGGCTGTATACGATACCATGCAATACATTAAACCGGACATTTCTACCGTATGCATCGGTCAGGCCGCCAGCATGGGCGCACTCCTGCTGACTGCCGGCACCAAAGGCAAGCGCTATGCCCTTCCCAATGGAAGGATTCTGATCCATCAGCCCATGGGCGGTTTTCAGGGCCAAGCTTCCGATATTGCCATTCAAGCCAAAGAAATTTTGCGAATGAAAGAAACCCTGAATAATATCCTGGTGCTGCATACGGGTAAGGAATTAAAACAAATACAGAATGATACGGACCGTGACTTCTTCATGACCGGTGAAGATGCCAAGGCATACGGACTTATCGATCATGTCATCGTCAACCGGGACGATTTTGACAAAATAGAAAAGGCGGGAAGCTAAAATGACTAAAAAAAGTGACGCCAGCGACAACCTCTTCTGCTCATTCTGCGGTAAAAATCAGAAAGATGTCCAGAAACTGATCGCAGGACCCGCAGTGTATATCTGCGATGAATGCATCCAGCTGTGCAGTGAAATCATCGAAGAGGAGAGAGAAAAAGACACCGAGGAGATGGAACGATTCCTTGTTCCCAAAGAAATCAAACAGATGCTTGATGAATATGTCATCGAACAGGAACTGGCCAAAAAAATACTCTCCGTGGCCGTGTACAATCATTACAAGCGTCTGGAAACCTCCGTTAAAACCGGAGATGTTGAGATCCAGAAAAGTAATGTCCTTCTGATAGGACCGACCGGCTCCGGCAAGACGCTTTTGGCCCAGACACTCGCCCGATTTTTAAATGTGCCCTTTACCATCGCAGATGCCACCAGCCTGACCGAGGCCGGCTATGTGGGAGAGGATGTGGAAAACATTATCCTTTCCCTGCTTCAGAATGCCGATTATGATGTGGAAAAAGCCAAGCGCGGTATCGTGTACATTGATGAAATCGACAAGATTGCCCGCAAATCCGACAATCCGTCGATTACCCGTGATGTTTCCGGGGAAGGCGTACAGCAGGCCCTGTTAAAGATTATAGAAGGAACCACGGCCAGCGTACCACCCAAGGGCGGCCGCAAGCATCCCCAGCAGGATTTTGTGAAGGTGGATACATCCAACATTCTTTTTATTTGTGGCGGAACCTTTACCGGACTTGAACAGATCATCCAGCGACGTCTCGGATCCAAGGCCATGGGATTTGGGGCTAAAATCGTCAAAAAAGACGAGAGGGCTATCGGTGATATTCTGAAGGAAGTTCGGCCTGAAGACCTGATCAAATTCGGCCTGATCCCTGAATTTATCGGCCGCCTGCCGGTAATTGCAACCCTGGATGAGTTGAACACAGAGGCGTTGATCAGAATTTTAAAAGAGCCCAAAAATGCCCTGATCAAGCAGTTTAAAAAGCTTATGGAATTTGAGGGGGTTAATCTCAGATTTACAGACAGCGCCCTTTCCGCCGTCGCCAATCAGGCCTTGAAACGGAAATCAGGCGCCAGGGGGCTTCGCGCCATCCTGGAAACCTGTATGATCGACATCATGTATGAAATTCCTTCCATGGAAAATGTCAAGGAATGCGTGATCGGTGAGGATGTTGTGCTGAACAAAGAAGATCCGATCCTGTTGTTTGAGCAAACCAAAAAACAAGCATAGGATCGCATGGTCGGTGCTTTGGATGAAAACAAGGAAACATACCTTGTACCTAACCGTTTCCAAATAACAAGCGATAAGTAAAAATGATGATTAATTTCCCGAAGTTTTTCAAAGATGACGATTCTCAGGCCACGAAGGTGATCCTTCCGCTGCTGCCGCTAAGAGACATTGTAGTTTTTCCCCACATGGTTGCACCGCTTTTTGTGGGACGTTCCAAATCCGTGAATGCCCTTTCCGAGGCCATGAATCACGACAAAAATGTCTTTCTGTCTACGCAGGAAAAGGCAGGGGTCGACAATCCTACAGAAAAGGATATCAGCACCATCGGAACCATCGCCAGCATTCTTCAGTTGCTGCGGCTGCCGGACGGCACGGTAAAAGCCCTGGTTGAAGGAAAATCCAGGGCCAAGATTTCCCGTTTTTTAAAAAATAAAGACTTTTTTCAGGTCGAAATCGAGCCGATCGCTGAACCAAAATCGTCGGATACCGAAAGCGTGGCGCTTATCCGCGCCGTTAATGAAAGCTTCAATGAATATGCCAAGATAAACAAGAGCATTTCCAAAGATCTTTTAAACAGTGTAGCCGTCATTACCGACCCGTCAAAACTGGCTGACAGTGTCGCCGCCCATTTCTCATTCAAGATCGAGGACAAACAGCAACTGTTGGAAACAATCGCTCTGGAAGATCGACTCTCGCTTTTGCTGCGTTTGATAAAAATGGAGACCGACATCTTCCAGATGGGCCAGCGGATAAAGGGCCGCGTCAAGGAACAGATGGAAAAGACTCAGAAAAATTATTATCTGAGTGAACAGATGCGGGCTATCAAAAAAGAGATTGGATCCGACGATGATGCCAGTGACGAGCTCAAGGATCTTGAAAAGCGAATCAAGCGCAAGAGAATGTCCAGGGAAGCTGCTGCGAAAACCAGACATGAGTTTAAAAAGCTCAAGATGATGACACCCATGTCGGCCGAAGCAACCGTGGTTCGCACTTACATCGATTGGCTGATAAGCCTGCCCTGGTATGAGCGCAGCAAGGTGCGTACCGACATCGAAGAAGCCGAGAAAATACTTGATGAAGATCATTACGGTCTGGAAAAACCCAAGGAACGCATCCTTGAATACCTGGCGGTCCAGTCTCTGGTAAAAAAGATCCGCGGACCGATCTTGTGTTTTGTCGGTCCGCCGGGAGTCGGCAAGACGTCTTTGGCCCAATCCGTTGCCAGGGCTACCGGAAGGAAATTTGTACGCCTTTCTCTCGGGGGTGTAAGAGATGAAGCCGAAATTCGGGGGCACCGGCGTACGTATATCGGTGCGCTGCCGGGAAAGATTATCCAGTCTCTGAAAAAGGTCGGGGTCAACAATCCGGTGTTTTGTCTGGATGAAGTCGATAAGATGAGCATGGATTTCAGGGGCGATCCTTCGGCCGCCCTGCTGGAGGTTCTGGATCCCGAACAGAACTTCAGCTTCAACGACCACTACCTTGATGTGGATTACGATCTTTCGGACATCCTTTTTATCACCACCGCCAATACCCTGCCGGAGATCCCGCTGCCCTTGCAGGATCGGATGGAGATTATACGGCTGCACGGCTATTCCGAGTATGAAAAATATCATATTGCCAACAGATTTCTGATATCCAAACAGGTCCGGACAAACGGGCTGGGTGATTATGATATTCAGTTTTCCAAGAATGCCGTTATGGAGATCATTCGGCGGTATACGCGTGAATCCGGGGTAAGAAATCTTGAGCGGGAAATCGCCTCGATCTGCCGGAAAATTGCCAGGGATGCCGCCAAGAAGAAAGACGTTACGGCATACAAAATAATGGGAAGCTCGATTCAAAAATACTTGGGCCCGCCACGCTTCAGACATGGACAGGTAGAGGAAAAGGATCAGATCGGCATTGTTACCGGGCTGGCCTGGACCCAGGTAGGCGGAGATCTGCTGCTGGTGGAAACCTTGATTATGCCCGGCAAGGGCGATTTGATCATGACCGGCAAGCTGGGAGACGTGATGAAAGAGTCTGCCCAGGCCGCCGTCAGCTATGTGCGTTCACGCGTCAATCAACTCGCGATCGACGAGAAATTTTACAAAAAGAACGATATTCACATCCACATTCCTGAAGGCTCCATTCCCAAGGACGGCCCATCCGCCGGAATTTCCATGTGCACATCGATTGTCTCGGCCCTCGCCAAGCGACCGGTCCGCCGTGATGTTGCCATGACCGGTGAAATCACCCTGAGGGGCCGCGTGCTTCCCGTGGGAGGATTAAAGGAAAAAATTCTGGCCGCCCACCGGGGAGGAATCAAAAAAGTGGTGATCCCCAAAGAAAATCAGAAGGATTTAAAGGATATACCTCCGTCCGTCGCCAAACAGTTGGAAATTGTTTTTGTTGAACACATGGACGAGGTTCTGCTGCATGCCTTAATTCTGGCTGAAGGAGATTCGCTGTTTAAAAAACATGATATGGCTTTTGACATCATGCCCAAGGATACGGATCAGAATCAGCCAACGCATTTGATTTAAAAATTGCGGGCGAAAGTAAAGCAGGGTTTAATAATTTAAGCTTGACTTAATTTCGTTATATTGTTAGCTCAGCATCTCTTTATTTTTGATTATGGGCGGATAGCTCAGTTGGGAGAGCATCGGCCTTACAAGCCGAGGGTCACAGGTTCAAGTCCTGTTCCGCCTACCATTGAACGCTTTTTCAGTTTTGGCGGCCGTTAACAGCGTCGCCGATAAACATAAACCTCGGGGGTGTAGCTCAGTTGGTTAGAGCGCCGGCCTGTCAAGCCGGAGGCCGCGAGTTCAAGTCTCGTCACTCCCGCCACCAATTTCTTAAGCTTGTTATTCCACCACCCACACCGTACAGTTTCTGGCATGGCTGACAATTTTGCTGGATATACTCCCGAACAAAATTTCCTCGCCGCGAGATAAGCCATGCCTGCCGACTACAATGGTGCTGCAATCCAATCGATCCTGCTCCGCCAGAATGCATTCGGCGATGGATGGACGATAACGAAGCGTTGTCCGCAGGGCAATCGTTTTCGGATCAAAGCCTTCACGAACAAGGACCCGCCGGTATTCCTCAAGCTGGCTCTCAATTTTAAGACGATACTCCTGTATCCACTTTTCTTGCTCCGACCGGCCGGAAAAATAGTCCTCTTCGGGCGGGTTGATCACATGCAAAAAAATGATGCAACACCCATCCAGACCTTTCAGCATCTGCGCAACGTAGGATACCGCCCTGCGAGAGTTTTCGGATGAATCAACGGCAAGCAAAATCTTTTTGTTATAGTGCTGGATCGCCTCGTTCATCAGTTATCCTTCCCTTCATTCTATCCGACTGAAGCAAGGTAGCTTTCGAGATCTTCCAACAACTGGTCGGTGGTCTCGTAAAACCAGTTGGCCCCTTTGGAAAAATGCAGCAAAATTCGGTTGAGGCTCTCGGGTATGTAGGGATAAATTTTTTTCAAGTTGGCAATACGATTATGGAAAACGACGTTTTCATCATCCGCCTGGATTCGATCCAGAGCCGGATGCTTTTCCCGTCTGAGGTTCGGCATCAGCACATCGCCCTTGCCGACGAGAAACATCAAAATATTACCCAGACCGAAAAGATCGTAACTATAAATGTTCTCCCTCTGGTGATAGTTGAAATCAAAGTCAATCCAGCGGTAATGCCCACTTTCCCGGTCGACGATAACGTGATCTCTGCGGATGTCTCCGTGCTTCTCTTCATGCTCATGCAGAAATCGGATCGCCCGGATGCACTCGATAAAGTTTTTCACAATAGCCGGATATTGCAGATTAAAATAGGTCTCATGATCCAGCTCGATGTCTTCCACCATTATCGAAAGCGGCTTGCCATAGATAAAGTCAAGCACCCGTACGATATTGCCCTTCTCGTCGGTCGTGGCGTAACCGTGCATGAAATTTTTATGGTTTCTCACAAGCTCCAGAATTCGCCCCTCTTTTCGAGGGCTGCGGAAACACTCGAACTCAATGTCTCCGATACGGGCGGTAAAGCGTTCATGAAAGACCAGCTTTAGAATTTTGCGGCTCCCGTCCTGGAGATCGAAGGCCCGTTTAACCCAGAATTTTTCTTCATCGTCAAGCCCGAAGCGACCCTCCTTGGCATTGTGCCGAACAAGATAGATCTTTTCGCCAAGGACAACAACGTCGTCATAGCCCACTTGAAAGAACTCGGTCGTGTCCGTATGGATCTCAACCACACGGTTTTCCGGAAGGTTCGGAAACAAGCGCCGGATCTTCCGGCGAACGGAATCCTGATTCAACATCGCCCTCATGGTCGACAGGTCTCCCCTTCATCAAGTTAACAGAACACAGATGACACGGATTTTACAGATTTTCACTGATTTTGTATTATTTTATCTGTATCTGTGTAAATCCGCTTTAATATGTGTTATCCGCGTTCTATACATCAAATCAGAAGATTGCAATAACGGTGCCAGATTCTTGAATCCTGCTTTTTATAATATGTTAAATGGGTTTGTTGATTAGACTTGCAGAGCACGATCTTTAAAGATGTCGGAAAAATTTACACTATGCAAAATGAACTGTTATTATAGTCGACGTTGCAGGGTATTTTAGAAACTGTTTGAAAATTAAAGCTATCAACTGATTTTTTAAGATATCACTTTTTGTTCAAAACTCGCTATCGCGCCGGATATGCTTAATATGCTTAATAAAAACTTGCATTTTAAATAGGTTGTATTTTTAGGCGTTTATTAAGTGATTCTAAATAATGGTCAACCAAATCGGGAAGATATAAATTGTTAATAACGTGTTGATAACTCCTGGCTAAACCGGATTATCCGGGCTTGACGCCAAGCCGTTATTTCATTAATAAAGAAAAACATTAATTCATTAAGTTTTTACGATATAGAAAATGTTTTAAATTCGCTTCACACCATTTAAATCCCATTTAAACATACTACACATATTCGGTTTAAAAAGTGACCCCATGCAACAAATACTGATCATTGATGATGAAAAAGCGATTCTGGACGTTCTTCGGCTGGCATTGACCAGGGTTGGTTGCGAAGTTGAAATTGCCGCAAACGGACACCAAGGAATTCAAAAGTTCGATAATGGCCACTTTGATGTGGTTATTACCGATATATTTATGCCGGGATTAAATGGCAACAGCGTTGCTCAGCATATACGCAATTCCAACAGGCCGTCTACCCCGATTATAGGCTTTTCCGGAACTCCCTGGCTTCTTCAGGAGGGCGACTTTGATATGGTTTTCACAAAACCTTTTCCGCTTAAAGATCTGATGAATGCTGTTCAGGATTTCTCCAAAAAATCCTCAGAGCCCAGGAGGGCCTCTTTATAACTTACCCTTTGTGCATCTTCCTTTCCATGGAAAGCTTATCTCCGGTTTAAATAGCTTGACAGGATTACCGCCATGCCGTTAAAATATTTGTCAATGGAACATGCCGTTTTTGCCATTTATTATTGTGAATAAAAATTCAGCCTTCAACCTATACCCAAACAAAATACAAGATGAGAAATATTCCATGATCTGAACACCGTAAATCTGCCCCGGGAACCATTGCCTCAAGGGACAGCTTTTGTTGAAACCAAACAGAATAT
>Ga0180009_10008230_pt1 | contig 10404 bp, 8 predicted proteins | sample OS_PC_MetaG_FD_123537 | JGI IMG/M metagenome (GOLD analysis project Ga0180009, IMG submission 123537) | Groundwater microbial communities from the Aspo Hard Rock Laboratory (HRL) deep subsurface site, Sweden - OS_PC_MetaG | ecosystem: Environmental > Aquatic > Deep subsurface > Groundwater... | reverse complement strand
TATAACAAATAACGTATAACAAATAACGTATAACAAATAACGTATAACAAATAACGTATAACAAATAACGTATAACAAATAACGTATAACAAATAACGTATAACAAATAACGTATAACAAATAACCACATCTCCTCATAATGTTAAGAAAAAAGACATAGCCAAAAAATATTAGCAATTTCCCCGTCAAAATCCTATTTTTGTGGTTTAAAAAAACTAAAGCATTGAAAATAAGCAAAGAATTTAAGGCAGGTGTACTCGTCCTGTTCTCCATCGGTATTTTTATTTGGGGTTTCAATTTTTTGAAGGGTAAAAACATTTTTAATGCCTCCACAGTTTTTTATGTGGTTTTTGATGACATACAGGGACTCATCACAGGAACGCCTGTTACGATTAATGGATTTAATGTTGGTAAGGTGCAAGGCATTGAATTTTACGGCGATTCTGCCAAATTGCGCGTGACCTTGTTTATTGACGATGAAATTGCACTTTCTAAAAACAGTGTGGCTCAGATATTTGAATCCAGTTTGATTGGCGGTAAAGCGGTCGCCATTTTGCCAAAATTTGACGGTGCGCCATTGGCACAATCCGGCGATTTTCTCAAAGGTGAATTGAAACCATCATTTACAGACGTTTTAGATAACCGACTTTCGCCATTGCAAGACAAAATAGAAAGCTTGGTCATGCATACAGATTCTGTGATGCAGAGCGTGAACAAGGTGCTGGACAACAACACCAAGAGCAGCTTGCAAAACAGCATTGCACGACTCGAAAAAACACTGATTTCCCTTGAGTCTATTTCCGGATCTGTCGATAAAGTGTTGCTTAAAGGCAGCGACAGTTTGGTTGCATCCATACACAACATCAATAGAATTACAGAAAATTTTGCCTCCATTTCCGATACGCTACAGCAGGCATCGCTCGGGCAAACCATTCGAGAATTACAAGGCACAGTCAAGCAACTCAACGGCGTTTTGGATAATATTAATGAAGGCAAAGGCACTTTGGGCAAAATGGCCAACGACGAAGCCCTCTACAACAACCTTGAAAAATCAACCAAACAGCTCGAATTGTTGTTGCAAGATTTTCGCCTGAACCCCAAAAGATACGTACATTTTTCTATCTTTGGTAAAAAAGCAAAACCTTTCGAAGTGCCCGAAGAAAACCAATAGTTATGCTCGCATACTTAGACAACATCGTTTTTGCCCTGCTGCTTGCTTTCGGCATCGGATTTTTCTCCCGAAACATCCGAAAAATTATACGTAACATCAATCTGGGTAAAGCGTCAAGCAGGTCGGATCAACCCTTGGCGCGATGGAAAAACATGGCCATGATAGCCATGGGGCAAAGCCGGATGGTAAAACGCCCCGTTGCAGGATTCCTCCACCTGATTGTCTATATCGGATTTGTCATTATAAATATAGAAGTCCTTGAAATTATCATAGACGGCATAGCCGGAACGCATCGCATATTCTCCTTTTTAGGTTCGTTTTATTACTTCTTGATCGGTAGTTTTGAGATATTGGCTTTTTTAGTGCTATTGGCGGTGATTTTTTTCTGGACTAGAAGAAATATTCAAAAAATAAAAAGGTTTTGGAATCCGGAAATGCAAGGTTGGCCTAAAAATGACGCCAACCTGATTTTATATATCGAAGCCGTCTTGATGTTGCTGTTTCTGACGATGAATGCCACAGACGTTCCCTTTCAGCTGGCACAACACGGAAACCCCATCAGTGGATGGATGGCACCCTGGTTTGCAAGTTTTGATGCCGATACGCTTCACACCATTGAAAGAGCAGCCTGGTGGCTTCATATAGTCGGTATTCTTTTCTTCTTGAATTACCTTTATTACTCAAAACACCTACACATCCTATTGGCATTCCCCAATACCTATTTTGCCAATCTAAAAGCCTACGGACAAATCAACAACCTAGATTCCGTGACCAAAGAAGTAGCCCTGATGATGGATCCGACAGCCGATCCTTTTGCTGCAGCACCCGAAAGTGCAGCGCATGCAGTGCCGGAAAAGTTTGGCGCAGCAGATGTGTTCGATTTGACAAAAATACAATTGCTCAATGCCTACACTTGTACCGAATGCGGCAGGTGTACATCTGTGTGTCCGGCCAATCAAACCGGTAAAAAATTATCACCTCGCAAAATTATGATGGATACCCGAGATCGGTTGGAAGCCGTGGGTAAAAACATAGATGCCAACCGAGGCAAGTATATAGACGATGGCAAAACCTTGCTCAACCATTATATTACGGCAGAAGAAATATGGGCCTGTACCACTTGCAATGCCTGTGTGGAAGCATGTCCCGTCAATATAGATCCACTGTCTATTATTGTTGATTTGAGGAGGTATTTGGTCATGGAACAATCCGCAGCGCCCTCCGATTTAAACAACATGATGAGCAATATAGAAAACAATGGTGCGCCTTGGCCTTTTAACCAAATGGACAGGTTGAACTGGAAAGACCTTTAAAAAAACTTGTTTTGAGTGAAGTTCAAACGATAATATAGATTTTCTACGCAATTTGATACAATCGTTGTGCTGAAAATTAAATATTAAAAAATAAAATTTATGGAAACAAAATTGATTATCGGATTGGTGTTTTTAACCCTTGCATTATGGTTTTGGGCAATTATTGACATAACAAGGTCAAGATTTAAAAAGCCTATAATGAATACAATTTGCCTTTTAGCGGTTCTGTTTTTCCCGGTTTTAGGCTCAATCTTATATTTTCAATTTAGAAAGAGATTTGTAATAGAAGCACCGAGAAAATTTCAACCAAATTTTAAAAAATCGGAATTAAGAACGACTTAATAAACCAATCCAAACCTGATCATCAAGCTGAATTTACTCCTGTGTAATTTTGCAGGTTTAATCGGAATTGAAAAACTGACCGTTAAAAACACTTGTATTGAGCGAAGTCGAAATAAATAATATAACAGATGAAACAACCATGTAAAAATTTTGTACACAAGGACATGATTTATTAGGGTGTTCCATCTGTCCGATTAAAAAAACAATAAATATAAACAGATGAAACGCCCATGTAAAATTATTGACACACAGGAGTATGATTATCCTAGGGCGTTCCATCTGACCTTTGAAAAACAATAAATATAAACAGATGAAAAAAGAAGAAGTAGAAAAATTGTTACACGAAAAAGTGGAGAATGGTGCTCATATCAGCCCCGTTTTGCCGGATGAAATCAAAAACTACCTCATCGATATAGATGGTACTATTTGTGATGATATTCCCAATGAAGAACCCGAGCGTATGTTGACTGCAGCAGTATATCCCGATGCGCGGGAAACCCTAAATAAGTGGTTTGACGAAGGACACATCATCACTTTTTTCACTTCGCGGACCGAAGCGCATCGCGAATACACAGAACGATGGCTTGAGGAAAACGGATTTCAGTATCACGGGTTGCTTATGGGCAAACCCAGAGGCGGCAACTATCATTGGATAGACAACCACTTGGTAAAAGCCACCCGCTACAAAGGCAAATTCACCGATTTGATAGAGAAAGAAATGACAATTCAAGTATTTAAAGATTAAAAATATATTGATGAGCAATTTAGGCCAAGTTCGCACCATGGCAGAAATGTCGGCAGCCGGAACATCACCCGAAGTTCTCTTTTGGGTAGGATGTGCCGGTAGTTTTGACGACCGCGCCAAAAAAATAACCAAAGCTTTTGTGCAACTTTTGCAAAAAGCAGAGGTATCTTTTGCCGTTTTGGGTACAGAGGAAAGTTGCACCGGCGACCCGGCCAAAAGGGCAGGAAACGAATTTTTGTTTCAAATGCAGGCCATGACCAATATACAAGTCATGAATGCCTACGAAGTCAAGAGCATCGTGACTACTTGTCCACATTGCTTCAACACCCTCAAGAACGAATATCCGGGTTTGGGAGGCCATTATGAAGTCATGCACCACACCCAATTTCTGAAAAAACTCTTAGACAGCGGCAGGCTTACAGTAACCGGTGGTAGTTTTAAAGGCAAGAAAATCACTTTTCACGACCCTTGCTATCTAGGCCGTGCCAATAAAATTTATGAAGCCCCTCGGGAGCTGATTGCCAAACTTGAAGCAGAATTGCTCGAAATGAAACGCTGCAAATCCAACGGCTTGTGTTGTGGAGCCGGTGGTGCACAAATGTTTAAAGAGCCCGAAAAAGGTGACAAAGACATCAACGTAGAACGCACAGAGGAAGCCTTGGAAGTGCAGCCCGAAGTTATTGCTACAGCTTGTCCGTTTTGCAATACGATGATGACAGACGGCGTAAAAAGCAAAGAGAAAGAAAAATCGGTACGGGTACTCGACCTTGCCGAATTGTTGGCCCAAGCAGCCGAACTGTAAGTTTTTTCTTACAAAGTAAACCAAATCACTATGTTTGTTTCGTTTCAAGAATTACCGGATACGGCACGTATATGGATTTATCAATCCACCAAAACTTTTGATGCCCAAGCCCTAGCATCTGTAAAAGATGATATACAACAGTTTCTCATTCAATGGACCGCTCACGGCCAAGGATTAAAAACAGGCTTCACCATCCCGTTCAATAGGTTTATTGTTTTGGGCGTTGACCAACAGCACGCGCAAGCATCGGGTTGTTCTATCGACAGTTCTGTCCGTTTTATCAGAGAAATAGAGCGGAAATATCAAACCACTCTTTTAGACAATAGCCTCATCGCCTATAACCAAAATGGTCAGATTCAGATGGAGCCGATTCCTGCATTTAAAAAATTAATAGCCTCCGGCCAAGTAGATGCCAATACCATTGTCTATAACAACCTGCTCACTTATAAATACGACTTTCTCTCTCGTTGGATGACGCCCGCAAAAGATGCTTGGCATCGTAAATTTTTCAAAGAAAATACTGTATAGATGCCCAACCAAAAAAAACTTTTACTCACCCTTTTTTTGATCAGCTTAGCGGCTTATAGCCAAAGCGTTGTCGATCCTTTGTTGAGCCCGGATGCAGAAAAACAGCAACAATGGGTGGACAGTATATACAACCACATGAGCCCGGCAGAAAAAGTTGGACAGCTCTTTATGGTTGCCGCCTATTCCAATAGAGATTCTACACACAGCAAACAAATAGACAGCCTGATTGTCAAACACCATATAGGAGGTTTGATTTTTTTTCAGGGTGGCCCACAAAGACAAGTTCGGCTCACAAACCACTATCAAACCTTATCCAAATTGCCTTTGTTGATTGGCATGGACGCAGAGTGGGGGCTCAGCATGCGCCTCGATTCCACTTATCGCTTTCCGTACAATATGACACTAGGTGCTATCCGCGACAAATCATCACTTATCAAACTCGGAAAGAGCGTAGGAGCACATAGTAAAAGAATGGGCGTACACATCAATTTTGCTCCGGTGCTTGACATCAATACAAATCCCCAAAACCCAATCATTGGAAACCGATCTTTTGGGGAATCTAAAGACAATGTATATGAAAGTGCCCGAGCTTTTATGCAAGGCATGCAAAGTGTTGGAGTGTTGGCCAACGGAAAACACTTTCCCGGACACGGCGATACAGATACAGATTCGCATAAAACATTACCGGTGGTCAACCACAATTTGGCGCGACTCGATTCGGTAGAACTATATCCGTATAAAAAAATCTTTGCAGATGGACTGGCCAGTGTGATGGTCGCGCATTTGGATGTGCCCGTTTTGGAACCCAGAGCCGGTTATCCTTCCTCTATTTCTTATAACATAGTCACAAATTTGCTAAAAGACAAACTCCTTTTTAAAGGACTCATTTTTACAGATGCGCTAAACATGAAAGGTGCATCCAATTTTGACCGACCCGGAGATATTGATGTGTCTGCATTTTTGGCCGGAAATGATGTGTTGTTGTTTTCCGAAGATGTGCCCACGGCCAGCGCTAAGATATTGGATGCCTACCAAAACGGTGCCATTACCGAAGAACGCATGGCTTTATCTGTCAAAAAAATACTTAAAGCCAAATACAAGGTGGGTTTGACGTCTTTCACCCAAATTTCATCCGAAAATTTGATTTCCGATTTAAACCAAATACAAAATGAGGTCTTGCAATATGAATTGTATGATAATGCCATCACCCTACTGAAAAATAAAAAAGACATACTCCCCATAGAAAACCTGAAAGATTTCCGCATTGCCTACATAAAAATAGGCGATGATGATGAAAAGCCCTTTTTGGAAACACTCAAAAAATATACGCAGGTTGATGTTGTTCATATTAAAAATCCAAGCGAAATCAGTAAACTAAATCCCTACGATTTGGTCATCATCGGTTATCATAAATCCGACGCCTCTGCCTATCGAAAAAACGATTTCACCAATGGCGAATTGCTACTTATCAAAGAAATTGCCCAGTACAAAAAAACCGTCCTCAGTGTTTTTGCCCGCCCTTATGTTTTGACCAATCTGAAGCAAATAACAGATTTGTCCGGTTTGATTTTGTCATACCAAAACAATCCAACGGCGCAAAGCTTGACTGCACAAGCTATTTTTGGCGCCACAAGTTTTAAAGGACGACTTCCCGTCTCAGTTTCTGAAGACTTTCCTGTGGGGTTTGGTTTAGATACTCATAATTTTAAGCGCCTGGGGTATGCGCTTCCTGAACAGGTAGGTTTGAATTCGAAGATTTTATCAGGTATCGATTCACTTGCAAAATTTAGTATAGACAATCGCGTGACACCCGGCATGCAAGTGTTGGTAGCACGCAAAGGAAAAGTGGTGTACAACAAGAGTTTTGGCTTTCAGACCTATGAAAAAGCCACGCCCATTACAGACACCACAATCTACGATTTGGCGTCGCTCACCAAAATTCTCGCCACCTTGCCCATGGTCATGGAAGCCTATGAAGCACGCAAAATCACCTTCAATACCACTTTGGGCGAACTTTTGCCGGAACTCAAATACTCTAACAAACGGGATATTAAGCTTATAGAAGTGCTCTCACACTACGGCAGATTGAAACCTTGGATACCTTTCTATTTGGAGACTTTGGAAAACAACAAAACACCTTCCGATCGCTATTATCGCAAGCAAAAAGATGGGGTTTTTAATGTGCAGGTTGCCAAAGATTTATACCTGCGCGAAGATTATAAAGACACCATGTACGCACTCATAGCCGAATCGCCTTTGCAGGGTAAACTGGAATACAAATACAGCGACCTGCCGTTTTTAATTCTTAAAAAATATATTGAGAATACCTACACCACGCCACTGGAAGATTTAACCCAAGATTATTTTTATAAATCGTTAGGTGCAAATTACACCACTTTCAGGCCGTTGGAAAAATTTGATTCCATACAAATAGCCCCTACGGAAAAAGACAATTATTTTAGGCATCAAGAACTCCGGGGCTATGTGCACGACATGGGTGCCGCCATGCTCAATGGTGTTGGCGGACATGCAGGTTTGTTCAGTACGGCCAACGATATTGCCAAAATCATGCAGATGTATTTGCAATATGGTTTTTATGGAAACGAGCAACTTTTGCAACCGGGTACGCTGAACGCTTTCAATGCCTGTCATTACTGCAACAGAGGCGTTAGGCGTGGCATTGGTTTTGACAAACCCCAGCGAACAGGTGGAGACACCCCAACATGTGGATGCGTTTCTATGCAAAGTTTTGGCCATCAAGGGTTCACAGGAACTTTCGCTTGGGCAGATCCGGAAGCCGATATCGTTTATGTGTTCCTGTCCAACAGAACGTATCCCGATTCCAACGTCAACAAACTCAGTAAAGAACGTATCCGAGAAAAAATACAACAACTGATTTACGATGCTATTTTTGAGTAGCAATGAATCCTTAAAACTTACTTTTCTGATTTTTTTCAACATCATTGAAGGTGTTTGAGCCTATCAATATTTAAATCATAGCTATAAATATTATCTATGATGGATAGACCTATACATTCGATTATTTTGTAAATTAGCCATGATACATTCTGAAACAAATAAATTACTTATATCATGGAAAGTACAAATTCTTCAAACGGAAGCAAGTGCCCGTTTTCGGGCGGACCGCTCAAACAAAGCGCGGGTTCCGGCACCAGAAATCAAGACTGGTGGCCCAACCAATTAAAATTGAATATACTGCGTCAACATTCTTCGCTTTCAAACCCTATGGAGAAAGATTTTGACTACGCGGCGGCTTTTAAATCACTCGATTTAAAAGCTGTAAAGCAAGATATCTTCAATTTGATGACCAATTCTCAGGATTGGTGGCCTGCAGATTTTGGGCACTACGGACCTCTTTTTATACGCATGGCTTGGCACAGTGCCGGCACTTACCGCATTGCAGACGGGCGTGGTGGCGCCGGTTCGGGTACGCAGCGATTTGCACCGCTCAACAGCTGGCCCGATAATGCCAACCTAGACAAAGCACGCCTATTGCTCTGGCCCATCAAACAAAAATACGGCAAGAAAATATCGTGGGCAGATTTAATGATCTTAGCCGGAAACTGTGCGCTAGAGTCAATGGGATTCCAAACGTATGGTTTTGGCGGTGGTCGTGAAGATGTATGGGAACCCGAAGAAGATGTTTACTGGGGTGCAGAACAAGAATGGTTAGGAGATAAGCGCTACACGGGCGACCGCGAATTGGAGAATCCGCTCGGAGCCGTTCAAATGGGGCTTATCTACGTCAATCCGGAAGGACCTAACGGAAATCCCGACCCCTTGGCGGCTGCCATTGACATACGCGAAACCTTTGGGCGTATGGCCATGAACGATGAAGAAACGGTTGCTTTGATTGCCGGAGGGCATACTTTTGGGAAAACGCATGGTGCTGCCGATCCTGGCAAATATGTTGGCAGGGAGCCAGCTGCCGCCGGAATTGAAGAACAAGGTTTGGGTTGGAAAAACACTTTCGGAAGTGGAAATGCCGGCGATACCATCACCAGCGGTCTGGAAGGTACTTGGACGACCACGCCCACCAAGTGGAGCAACAACTTCTTCGAAAACTTGTTTGGCTATGAGTGGGAACTTACCAAAAGCCCGGCAGGAGCCCACCAATGGAGGCCTAAAGGCGGTGCGGGTGCGGGTACGGTTCCCGATGCACACGATCCATCTAAAAAGCATGCGCCTTTTATGCTGACTACCGATCTTGCCCTGAGATTTGACCCCATTTACGAGCCAATTTCCAGGTATTTTTATAAAAATCCTGACGCCTTTGCCGAAGCTTTTGCCAAAGCTTGGTTCAAGCTTACGCACCGCGATATGGGGCCAATTGCCCGCTATTTGGGACCGGAAGTCCCCAAAGAACCACTCATTTGGCAAGACCCGATTCCGGAGGTAAACCACAAACTTATCGATGCTGGTGATGTAGCCGAGTTGAAACAAAAAATACACAACACGGGTTTGAGCATCTCAGAATTGGTAGCTACCGCTTGGGCTTCTGCTTCCACTTTTAGGGGCTCAGACAAGCGCGGTGGCGCCAATGGTGCACGTATCCGTTTGGCACCTCAGAAAAGCTGGGAGGTCAACCAACCGGCACAGTTAGAAAAAGTTTTAAAAGCGCTCGAAGTAGTTCAAACAGACTTTAACCGCGCAAATTCAGAAAAGCAAGTGTCGTTGGCTGATCTCATTGTTTTGGGTGGTGCGGCTGCCATTGAAAAAGCCGCGCAAAAAGCCGGACACAGTGTAGAAGTGCCGTTTACGCCAGGCCGGGCAGATGCCACACAAGCGCAGACAGATGAGGCATCTTTTGCCGTGCTGGAACCTAAAGCCGATGGATTTAGAAACTATTTTAAAGCCAAGCACGCAGTGTCGGCAGAAGATATGTTGATAGACAAAGCCCAGCTGCTTACCTTGACGGCCCCCGAACTGACAGTCCTACTCGGAGGCATGCGCGTGTTGGGCACCAATTTTGACCATTCAAAACACGGTGTTTTTACCAAAAATCCGGGTGTGCTCACTAACGACTTCTTTGTCAACTTGCTAGATTTGGGCACTACGTGGAAGCCGCTTTCCGCTGCACAAGACGTGTTTGAAGGCAGAGACAGGGCTACAGGTGCCGTAAAATGGACAGGAACGCGTGTCGATTTGATTTTTGGTTCCAATTCTGAACTTCGGGCCATAGCAGAAGTGTACGGTTCGGCAGATTCTGAAGAGAAGTTTGTTCACGATTTTATAACGGCTTGGGACAAGGTAATGAACCTGGATCGTTTTTAAGCCTCGATTTTCTATAGTAATTAACCGGTGGTCGAACTTTTCGGCCATCGGTTTTTTTATGGGAGTATGTGATATTAAAAAAAAATCCCACCGAAGCAGGACTAAATCCGCCGTTGGGCGGATACGGCATATAACCCTTCGGCTCCGCTCAGGGCAGGCCTTATTGTGGTATAAGACAGGGTTTGGTATAAAAAAAGTCCCACCGAAG
>Ga0180009_10008229_pt1 | contig 10406 bp, 8 predicted proteins | sample OS_PC_MetaG_FD_123537 | JGI IMG/M metagenome (GOLD analysis project Ga0180009, IMG submission 123537) | Groundwater microbial communities from the Aspo Hard Rock Laboratory (HRL) deep subsurface site, Sweden - OS_PC_MetaG | ecosystem: Environmental > Aquatic > Deep subsurface > Groundwater... | reverse complement strand
ACCAGTTAATAAATAATTCCTCAACATTATCTCCTTCAACTTCAACATTTACAGATTTAGTATATTTAACTTTCTCAATCTTACAAATAACATTAAACAAAGCAATAGCAGAATTTTCAAATAATTCTTTTAAATCCTTACCATAAGCTTCAAACATAACGTCTGAAGTTAAATCTTCAATAAATTTAAATTTCATTTTTTAGGAATCTCCCAAACATAGTCTTTTACTTGTTTTACTTTAATTTCCATAAGAAAAAGAATTAAGAAAGAGATTTATAAAATTAACCATTACTATGCAGACGGATCATAACTAGGATCAGGTTGTGGGCCCCAAGGTAAAGTCCATATAATTCCTTCCGAGTCAATATGTCTCAGATAAGTGCCCCCTTCATAATATGCAGCGCCTAGTTCGCCATATATAATTCTATCTCTTGGGCCTAAATCATAATAATGAGATATAATTTTTTCTCCTCTTCTAACAACTATAGAACCATCACTTAAGGTATCCCTTTTAACTGGAACAAATTCATCTACTCGCTCAACACCATCTGAAACAGCAACTTCCAACTGACTTCCAACAGCAGTAGATTCATGCATTCCTCCCTTATCCACGCCAGCACAAGACACCATCCCTGTCCCAAGAGCAGCAAGAAGTACTACACCGACTCCCCTTCTTAATCCTTTTTTAAGACCATATTTCATCTTAAATAGGTAAATAAGGAAAATTTATAAAAGTTTTGAAAAGTTATCCCTAATCAATAGCTAATCATAACCATCCCGCCTCTTCTAAAATGTCTAGGTGGAGTGTGTTCTCTTGCAGTATTTCTTATCTCAATTGGTTTTGGGGGTTCTTTAATCCCTGCTTCATCAAAAACCCTTGCAACAAGTTCCTTAGCATCACAAGCAATAGTAGTCATTCCAGGCAGACCTTCTTCTAAAACACGTTCAACTTTATACCTTAATTCCAATGCTTTCTCTTTATCTTGATCCCTAGCATAACGATCATAAGCAATTAAATCTTCTGCCGGCATAGTCAGTCCCATTCCTTCTAATGCCCTCCTTGCCTCTTCATCTTCAGGATTCTCATAAAGTCTTCCCGTCAATTCATATGCCTTTTCATTATCCATAAAAAAAGAGAACAAATAAAGATTTATAAAACTTTTGAAAAATAAGAAAAAATAAAATGTTTATTAAAACTCAAAAAATAAAAAAGATTATTTCTTTTTACCTTTCTTTTTTTTAGCTGGTGCTTTTTTTGCTACTTTCTTTTTTGCCATTTGGATTACCACCTCTTGATAATTATCTACATTTTATTGATTAACTTGTTTATAAATTTATCTTTTTTAAAAAAGAAAAAAGTTTGGGTTACTTAAAGCGACCCATTTATTCTTCATAATCATCGTCGTCTTCATCATCATCTTCAGGTTTTTCTTCTTCTTCCTCTTCTTCATCCATTTGGTCCCATTCTTTAGACATTTTAAATTACCTCCTTAAGTTTATTTAAAATTATAGACAACTTGTTTTTAGCTCCCTATTAGAAATTTGTCTCCTTTATTTTTGTTAAAAGCAAGCTATCTAACTTATATTTAAACTTTTCTAATTCAAAAACATTCACAAACCAAAACCTTTAAATAATAATATAAATAATATAAATAATATGAAGAAGGTTCTCAGCATAACAGTTGAAGAAAGCATTCTAAACAGATGGAAAAAATACACCAGGGAAGAATGTATCAACTCATCAAAACTCATTGAAAAACTTCTAATAAAACATTTAAAAAAGAAGGGTAAAAAATGAATAAATCCCACAACCTTTATAAATTAAAAGAAATAAAGAAAAATGGAATGAAAAAAAGGGGTATTTCTCCATTGATAGGAACCGTGCTACTTATAGGATTTGTTATACTTCTTACTGTTATTGTTTTTAAATGGGGGGGAAATTATTATCAAAGAACAACAGATGAAACAAGTCAAGATGCAGAAGTTGCGATTATTATGTCTGGATTAGATCTTGAACTAAAAGAAGTCAGTGGAACAAATTTAACAGAAGGTTGTGATAACTTAACCTTATTAATTGAAAATAATATAGACACAGTCATAGAAAGTTTCAAAATAAGAGTAACAACTGCAAATGAAACAATACTAGGAGAAGTAAATGCAACTCTCCCTGCTTTTAATTCAAAATGGTTAAATGTTGATATTGAATGTGAAGGAGAAATAGAAAAAATAGAAATTTATCCAAGATTAGAAATCAATGACCAAACTGTCATATCTTCAGATCCAGCAGATACTTACAATAGTGGAAGTTCTAATGGGGGCGGAGGAAGCACACCCTCTCCAACTTGTACAGATGATGATGATGATGGATATGGAAATCCAGGAAGTACTGCATGCACTTATTCAAGTCAAGACTGTAATGATACAAATAACCAAACCTGGGAATCTTTAACAGGATATCAAGATTCTGACCTAGATTTTCATGAATCAGAAATAGGAAAAACATTTTGTACAAATGGAACTCTCCCAAGTGGATACGTTGGAACCCAAGGTGACGACTGTAATGACACAAACCAAAACATCAACCCAGGTGAAACTGAAACATGTGATAACAACATAGATGATAACTGTAATAATCTAATTGATTGCTTAGACGCAGAATGTTCAAGTTATCCTGCTTGTAATTGTATCGATAATGATGGTGATAATTATGGAAATCCAGCAAGTGAAGCATGCACATATTCAAACCTAGATTGTAATGATTCAAATATAAATGTAAATCCTGGAGAAACTGAAATATGTAACGGAATAGATGATAATTGTGATACTCAAATAGACGAAGGAGTTTGTCCTACAATAAATTATTATTGTGATAGTGATATAGACACTTTCATAAGTTTAACTTTATCAGGAAGTTGTAATACATATAGTTGTTTACCCATAGGTTGTACTGAAACCCAAGGCGATGATTGTGATGACACCAACAACACAATCTATCCAGATGCAATTGAGGTTTGCAATAATAATGTAGATGACAATTGTAATGCCTTAACAGATTGTGAAGAATCAAATTGTGCAGGGAATCTAGGACCAAGTGGAGAAACTTGTTGTCAAATAGCATCCGATTGCTCTGTTTTAGGAGACCTAGAATGTTTAAGTTGTACATCTTATGCCTGTAATTTATTATCAGGAGAACAAACTGGATGTAATCTATGTTCCACATGCGATTTAGGATCTTGTATATTTGATAATGATCCAACTGATTGTTCAAATTCTTTCACTTGTCCTTTAGATGGATGTGGTTTAACACCCTGTTCAGCAAATATTTTTACAGATTATCCAAATTTAATACCGGAGGTTTGTACAGATATAGAAACCTGTGGCACTTCTACAACATGTGAAGCTCAAGCAACTTGTACAGGTGATTCTGACGGGGATAATTATGCAACACAATGTGGGGATTGTAATGATTCAGAATTTAATATAAACCCTGGAATAACTGAAGATTGTGGTAACTTTATTGATGATGATTGTGATGGAGAAACAGACTTAGCAGATAGTGATTGCATACAAGGGTATACAGATTACAAAGAATGTGAAAATGCAGAAACAATATTATCTCCATTTTTCTTTGATGATAACAATGTACCAACTTTCTTTGGAACTGGGTATCTTGATACACCAGTAACTACTCCAATACAAGGTGGGGCTGCAAGTAGCTCAAAAGTAGCAATAAATGTGGACATCCCACAAGATGGAGAATATTATTTATGGATAAGAATGTATGCCATAGATGGGTCACACGATTCTTTCTGGGTTGGTTTCAATAGCAATTTCGATAGTGTATGGATGAATGGTAATCACGGTATTGATTATATCTGGGAGAAAGTAGAAACAGTACCTGGTACTCTTGATTATTCACATGATTTATTAGAAGGAATAAACACCGTCGATATAGATTATAGAGAAAATCAAACAAGATGTGATAGAATTTTAGTAACTGACGATCCTGAGTTCATACCTTCCGGAACACCCGAATATCCATTATGTACTGACAGCGATACTGACACCTATCTTGGATATGATATAACAGATTGTCCAATTGGTGATGATTGTAATGATACAAATGAAAACATTAACCCGGGAGAAATAGATCTTTGTAGTAATGGTATTGATGAAGATTGCTCTACCTTGGATTTAATTTGTCAAACTTGTGCTCAAGGAGCAGTACCAAATTATGGATGTACATGTGGAGGAACAGATTATTACTCTGGTTATTGTTGTAGTGATTCATGGCAACCAGGAATTTGTGATGACACATGTCCTTATAGACCTTTTGAAGGTTTTGGAGCAACAACTCAAGGAGCAAAAGATTGTCCAACAGGGTATACAAATTATACAGTTAATTCATTAGGAGATTCTGGAGTAGGAACTTTAAGAGATGCATTAAGCCAAGGATGTAGATATATTAATTTTAGTATAAGTGGAACAATAGAAATTGATAGTCAAATTACCGTAACAAATAATTATATAACTATAAATGGTTCAGACGCAACAAATCCAGGAATTGACATTAAACCTTCTGGTCCAGGGTTCCCAGGGGCTTTACTTAGCTTTACAACTGCTGGAGCTCACGATATAATAATAAACAATCTTCGTTTAAGAGAAGCACCAGATCCAAGCGAAGGAGATAATCTAAGAATTTCAACTAATGCATATAATATAGTTATTGATCATTGCTCTTTCACACAAGGTGAAGATGGTAATTTAGACATAGGTTTTGGTGGAGGGGTTCATGACATTACAGTACAATGGTGCCTTATGGGAGATAATCTTAAAAATCAATTAATAAGATATCAACCAAAAAATATTACATTGCACCACAATTTATATGTAAGTGATTATACAAGAAGTCCATTATTAGATATAGATTCTTCTAGTACATTTGATTTTATAAACAATGTAGTTTTCGATTGGGAAAGTTCTGGTTCAGAAATAAGCGAATTTTCAAATGGAAATTTAATTAAAAATTATTATCTTCCAGGTATAACTACAACAGCTAGTAAATATAAACGCGCAATTCTAATTGGCAATGGGACGGTTCCACCAAATAATGAGTTTTATGGTTTATTATACTTTGAAGATAATGTTATTCCTTCAGAAAATGATCCTTATTTTGTTGGAATTACAACACCAACAGAATATCCTGTTCCATACGACTTAACAACAGAAACTTCAGCAGAACAAGCTTTAGTAGATGTTTACAATGAAGCTGGTGCTTGTCCAAGAGACACGACAGATTCAAATTATGTATCGCCAATACTCAATGAACTATCTGTTTGCGCAGATGGAGTACAAATCTCAAATAATGTATGTATTTGTAATGGAGCACCTTACGCAAGTGGTTATTGTTGTAGTGGTTCATGGCAAGCAGAAGATTGTGGTGGAGGGCCAATATGCGGAGACACAAATGAAACTGATTGGTATGTTTTAGGAGAACCAGACTGCAACCAATGTGATCATGCAGGAAGTGATGATACAGATGCTTGCGATGATACAAATGATGTTGATTGCGGAGGAACAGAAACTATTTGTGATGATGGATTAGATAATGATTGTGATGGTTTACAAAACTGTAATGATCCAGACTGTTCATTAGATCCAGCATGTAATTGTCAAATCATTGATTATCATTGGTCTTTAACACCAAGTGGTCCAGATGCAGGAGATATAACAAGAGATGCAGGAACAACAATTTATTTAGTAATAGAAGGAGATACAAACTGTGACGGACAACAAGTAAACTTAGAATATTTTGATAAAGATTTAGGTCCAGATGACAATTTAGAAACCGAAGTAGGTTTAAATTTAGCAACACTTGGTTTACCAAGTTCATTAACATTTAGTGGAACAACAATAAGCTATCAATGGAATTCAATGTGGTTTAATGATACAGGAGATGTAATACCAGAACCAGATGAAAATCCAGACTATGTTTTTCAAGTTGATGGAAGTTCATCTTCAAACACATTAGAAGTAGCTTACAACCCAGCAACAACAGATTGCACAAATATTTATGGAGCACAATGTTGTGAAAACGGATGTGATCCAGGGGAAATATATAGTGATTTAGATGATACCTGCTCAGGTTGGTCTTGTTGTGAAGTTTGTAACACCACCCAAGGCAGCGAAGAAGCAGATTATTATGTAGACAAAGACGGAATTTATGGTGGAGCCTGTTCTGAGTTTAATGATGGAACATCCTGGGATTCTCCTTGGTGTAGTATTGAATATGGAATAAATAATATGGGTGGGGGAGACATCTTATTAGTTGCAGATGGGGATTATACAGAGACAGATGCTGCCTCCGGATACGGTATTGGCAGATATACTCCTGCAGGACTAAATGCAAATAATCCAACTGTTTTGCGTGCAGAGGGTAGTAATGTGAATATTTATATTAATGACCAGCATGGGTTTTATTTATACAACGGAGCAAAAAATTATGTTACCATTGAGGGTTTTAACATATATAATTCTGCGGGTACTTGTCTATATGTCCAGCAAAGCAACGTTATCGGTGTTAAATTATTGAATAATAGCTGTATGCTGTCTGGAGGTATAAAATTTGCTACTGCAGCGTCGGCGCGTGCTTCTAGGGACCATCTTATTGAAGGTAATTATCTCTCAGGAGAAACAATTGATATAGGAGCTGGCGGATATAATATTAGTATCTTAAATAATATTATTGAGAATGATGCATCTGGAGGAACGTTAGGTATCCTTATAGGCGGTACCGGTACCCTGCCTGTTGAAATAACAGAAGATGTTATTTTTAGTGGTAATATTATCCTAGATCCTGAATTTGCAGCTGGACATGCTGGTTCGATTAAATCTGCCAAAAACATTATTTTTTCTAATAATTTGTGGTATGGTGTTTGGGATGCTGTAATTCTCTGGGCTGATCCGTTTATAGAAGATGTTTTGTTTGATCATAATACTATTGTTTCTTCTAGGGGATCTTCTTATCATTTGTTGGATCATCCGACATACCCTAGAGAAAACGTAACAATTACTAACTGCGTGATTGCGGATTTCGCTATTAATAGGTATATAGATAGTAGCGCCCTGCCTTTAGAAGAATTTTTTGAAGATTATAATTATTATTATCTTCCTAAAGATGCAATGGTACAAACTGTTGGCTATGGTTGCAACGCTTGCTATACCATAGAAGAATGGAGAACATGCACTCAAAATAATGGACGTATTCTTGGAGTTCATTCAGAAGATGAACTTAATCCTGGTTTAGATATTTATGATTTATTTGTTGATCCAAGTGCACCTAATTGGGATTTTACTCCAAAACCAGGAACTTGGCCTTGTGGCAATGCAAGTGATGGAAGTGACGTTGGTGCTTTTCCTTGCGCATAGAAAACATATATAAACAAATTAATAAATCATAATTTATGCTTAAAAAAACAAAAAGTAAAATTTCCAAATGGATAAAAGAAGTAATTGAAGAAAAAAAAGATCCACATTATGTAGCACTAGGATTTGCTTTAGGTTTATTCATCGGTATTCTCCCAACACCTGGAATAGGCATTCTTCTTTGTTTATTAGTAGTTTTTTTATTCAAGGTAAATAAATTATCAATATTAGCAGGTTTTGCATTAATAAATCCAGCAACACTTCCTTTTGTTTTAGCAGCAATTCTTTGGATTGGAACAAGTATTACCGGAGCAAAAGTTAGAACAAATGTAGATGTTTTCTCAAGAACAGAAATGATGCATATGATTAAACCTTTAATAATAGGAGACTTAATTCTAGCGTTTTCAGCAGCAATTATTGGTTATTTATTGGTTTATTTTATTTTCAAAAAGATTCATAAAAAAGATCAAAAGAAACCTTTATAAACAATCAATTTTCTCAAACTCTTAAACCAATGATAGGAGGTTTAAAATGACTGAAGCAAATAAAGCTTATGAAGCCGTTGAACTTGCCAAAAAAACAGGTAAGATCAAAAAAGGTATTAATGAAGTTACAAAAACTATAGAAAGGGGTGTAGCAAAGTTAGCTGTTATCGCAACAGATGTTTCACCAGCTGAAATAATTCTACATATAAAACCTTTATGTGAAGAAAAAGGCATTCCTTATGCAGAAGTACCAAGCAGAGAAGAATTAGGTGCTGCAGCAGGATTAAGAGTACCAACATCAGCAATTTCAATTATTAAAGAAGGAGAAACAAAAGATATGATTAAAGCTTTTGTAAAAGCAGCCCCTAAAAAAGTAGAAGAAAAACCTACTGAAACTCCAAAAGAAGCTCCAAAAGCTGAAAAAGAAGTAAAAGATGAAACCCCAACAGAAAACAAATAAAGAAACCAGAGAAAGCAGTTTATTCACAATTGCTGTTCCAGCAACTGTAGAAGAAATAGTTGGAAGAACAGGAACTCGTGGAGAAGCTATTCAAGTTAGATGTAAAGTATTAGATGGTAGAGACAGAGGAAAGATTCTTAGAAGAAATGTAAAAGGTCCTTTAAAAGTTGGAGATACTTTAATGCTTAGAGAAACTGAAATAGAAGCTAGAAGAATGAACCAAAAAGGAAAAGGCGGTAAATAAAATGCCTAGATGCTCTTTTTGTAATAAAAACATTGAAAAAGGAACAGGAAAGATGTATGTTACAAAAGTTGGTAAAGTTTTTAATTTCTGTTTAATGAAATGTGAAAAAAACATGCTTAAATTAAAAAGAAAACCTAGAGATTACAAATGGGCTTCTAAAGAGAAGAAATAATTCTCCAAAAACCTTTTAAACCAAGAAAATTCCAAAATCCTTGTGATGGAAAATGCTTCGTTCATTAATATGTGTATTCGTAGGACATGTAGACCACGGAAAAACATCTATCTTAGATCAAATCCGTGGCACTAAAGTAACAGCTCAAGAAGCTGGAGCTATCACTCAACATATTTCTTGTACAAAATTAGTTCCTGAAAAACTTCAAAAAATCTGTAAAAATTTAAAGGACAAAGTTAAAATCCCAGGATTACTTTTCCTGGACACTCCGGGTCACGAAGCTTTCACAACTTTAAGAAAACGTGGTGGAAACCTTGCAGATGTAGCAATCTTAGTAATAGATATCAATGAAGGGTTAAAACCTCAAACAATAGAAGCAATTGAAATTCTAAAATTTTACAAAACACCATTCATAATAGCAGCAAATAAAATAGATACCCTTTCACAATTCAGAAAATCAGAATCAAATTCATTAATGGAAAATATAAACCAACAATCAGAAGATTTCACAAAATTACTAGACACAAGAATATATGATTTAGTTGGAAAATTAGCAGAACACGGATTTAACGCAGAAAGGTTTGATAGGTTAGAAGATTACACTAAACAAATTGCAATTGTACCAACCTCAGCAAAATTAGGTTTAGGAATTCCAGAACTTTTAATGATTATTTCAGGTTTAGCACAAAAATTCTTAGAAAAAAATCTAGAAGTAGATAAAAACATAGAAGGAAAAGCAATCATTTTAGAGAAAAAAGACACAGAAGGTTTAGGAAAAACAATTGATATTATTTTATATGATGGAAAAATAAAAGAAAATGACACGATAGTAATTGGAAACACAAACAAACCAATTGTAACAAAAATAAAAGCTATGTTTGAAGAAGATAAAAAATTAATTCCAATTAAAGAAGCAGAAGCAGCAATAGCATTAAAAATCTCTGCTCCAGATTTAGGTCAAGCAATTGTAGGAATGCCACTAAGAGTTGCAAATAAAAACTTAGAAGAAGCAAAAGAAGAAATTCAAAAAGAAATTGAAGATGTATTAATTGAAACAGACAATGAAGGAATAATCATAAAAGCAGATACAATCGGTTCATTAGAAGCATTAACTAAATTATTAAAAGAAAAAAATATTCTAATCAAAAAAGCATTAATTGGAGATGTAACAAAAAATGATTTAGCAAACGCTTCAGCAGAAGAAAATCCATTATACAAAATAATCTTAGCATTCAATGTAAAACCAATAGAAACAAAAGAAGTTAAGATAATTCACAGTGATATAATTTACAAAGTTATAGAAGAAGTAGAAAAATTCCAAGAAACAGAATCAAAAAGATTAGAACAAGAACAAGTAGGTAATTTAGTAAAACCATTTAAATTACAAATTCTAAAAAACTGTATATTCCACATTTCACATCCTGCAATAGTTGGAGTAGAAGTTCTCGCAGGAACCTTAAAATCAAACACAAAAATAACAAAAGATGGTTCAAATCTAGCAGAAGTTAAAGAAATTCAGTTAGACGGAAAAAATGTATCAGAAGCAGAAAAAGGAAAACAAGTTGCAATTTCATTACCAAACATTACAGCAGGTCGTCAAGTTAAAGAATTAGAAATATT
>Ga0180009_10008228_pt1 | contig 10407 bp, 8 predicted proteins | sample OS_PC_MetaG_FD_123537 | JGI IMG/M metagenome (GOLD analysis project Ga0180009, IMG submission 123537) | Groundwater microbial communities from the Aspo Hard Rock Laboratory (HRL) deep subsurface site, Sweden - OS_PC_MetaG | ecosystem: Environmental > Aquatic > Deep subsurface > Groundwater... | reverse complement strand
TTGGAGGTAACGATGACAAGAGATCCGCGAGACACATCAGCGGAAGAGCCGGATGGTGGAAATCTCCAAGTCCGGTTCCGGGGAGGGCCCGGGTCGGGCAACCGGCCCGGGCTACTCAACAGAACGTTGATGTCAGCTTTGTTTGCCCTGGTCGTGATCGCCGCCGCGGTGCCGGGCCTGGCCCAGAGCGCCAAGGAAGAAGCCGGCCGGCTGTTCTCCGAGGGAAACGCCCTGTATGACAAGGGGGACTACGCCGGGGCGCTGAAGAAGTTCGAGGACGCCAGGGCCCGCTACCCGAGCTACAAGATCGAACTCAACATCGCCACGGTGCTGGTCGACCTGAACCGCGCGGCCGAGGCGGCAGAGACCTACGAGGTCTTCCTGCAGCGGGGCAGCGAGCTGGCCCCCGCCACATCCTTGCCTCGGCGCGCACAAAGCTCGACGATCTGAGGACCCGCCTCGGTCGGGTGACGGTGACCTGCTCGGTCGAGGGCGCCACGCTCACGGTGGACGGCAAGGAGGCCGGGACACTGCCGCGCGGCCGGCCGTTCTACCTGCAGCCGGGCGACCATCGCCTCGAGGCCTGCAAGCAGGGCTACACCTGCGGCTCCGAGGCGGTGACCATCGCGGCCGGCGAGCAACGAGAGCTGGCCCTCTCCCTGAGCGAGGAGTCGACGGAGACCACGGCGACGGAAGCTGGCCCCACCGACCAGAAGGCTCGCAAGAGCTGGAAGGCCACCGCCGGGTGGGTCACCCTGGGCGTGGGCGGAGCATCCCTGATCACCGGGGTCATCTTCGGGGCCATGGTCTCCTCCAAGTCGGACGCGCACGCCCAGGCCATCGACGACGGCAAGACCTACGGCGAGCTGCAGGAGATCGCCGATGCGGGGCACCGCTACGAGAAGATACAGATCGCAACGCTGGTCGTCGGCGGCGTCGCCCTCGCCGCGGGCGGGGGCCTGCTGCTGTGGCACTACCTCGGCGGCGGCCCGGGCAAGGAGTCGCGGGCGGCCTATGTCGCTCCGCTTGTTGGCACGAATCTGCACGGCCTCGTTGCCGGGCTGCGGTTCTAGTGAGTCCTAGTTGGAGGAGTTGCCGATGAAGACGGTCTCGAACAGTCGTGGGTTGCACATTGGCGCAGGGCTGCTGCTGTTGCTGGGTGCATGTACTTTCAACGAGCAGGAGCTGGAGGTCTACCCCTGCAGCCCCGAGTATCCGCAGTGTCCGGCGGGATACACCTGCAACGGCACCAAGTGCGTCAAGGGAGGCGGGGACGGCGATGCTGGTGATGCGGGGATTGTAGATTCCGGGCCTGTCACTGACATCAAGGTGACCGACCAGAAGGTGAGCGACACCGACCAGGGCCCCAAGCCAGATGGTCCCGAGAGCGACCTACTGCTGCCCGATGGTCCATTGACCGACTTGCCAGTAACCGAGGGACCCAATCGAAAGACCGGCGAGATCACGAGTGGGGCTGCCAGGTCGACCGGAGGAGCCTACACCCTTCAATCTCAAGTGGGACACGGCATCGAAACGAAGAGCACGAGCGGCGGGACATTCACCTTGCGCTGGAGTGCATCGGTGATCCCCTGGTGAAGAATCTAGAGAACATTCATTTTGGCTGCAGCGTCCAAGCCTCTTGGCTGTGAAATGGAGCAAGGGACAATGAAAAAGCTACGTGTTTCGATCCTGACGGCATTGTTTGGAGTGCTTGCGGCGGGGACAGCCCATGCAGTCCCGACCAAGGTCACCTACACCGGCCACCTACTAGAAAGCGGGACACCTGTCAACGGCACCAAGGCTGTGACGTTCGACATCTACAGTGCGATCACGGGTGGCACAAAGCTGTGGACCGAGTCCTTCCCCACCGTGCAGGTCATCAATGGGGTGTATACGACCATCCTGGGTGGGGGCACCCCACTAAACTCCGTGGTGTTCAACGGACAAACACGCTGGCTGGAGATCACCATCGGAACGCAGAAGCTAGCACCGCGGGTCGCAATCCACTCCGTTCCCTACGCTCTGGTAGCAGGAAACGCGACCGGAGACATCACACCGAGCTCGATCACGATTGCGGGCACGAAGGTGATCGATGCCACTGGGAAGTGGGTTGGCAGCACGACGGGGCTGCAAGGTCCACCGGGACCGACCGGACCGGCGGGTCCAACAGGGCCAGCAGGGTCTACAGGGCCGGCAGGGTCTACAGGTCCAGCAGGACCAGCAGGGTCTACAGGTCCAGCAGGTCCAGCAGGACCAGCAGGGTCTACAGGACCAGCAGGGCCGGCAGGGTCTACAGGACCGGCAGGGCCGGCAGGGTCTACAGGACCAGCAGGGCCGACAGGACCAAAGGGAGACAAGGGGGATCAGGGCGACCCAGGTACAAGCTCATGGGTCGATGGCGCCGGTCAGGTTACAACAACCGCCAACGTTGGCATCGGGGCGGCATCTCCGGCAGTTCAGCTTTCACTAGGCTCGGCACTCGCGAATACCAAGCTTGCCCTGTATGAGAGTGGAGCGTCGCTCTACGGCCTGGGTGTCGTGAGTGGTGCTTTGCGACTGCACTTGAACGGAAGTGGGGCGAGGTTTGCGTTTTTCGATGATCCCGCGGGCACCAACGAGCTTTTCACAATAAAGGGAACCGGCAACGTCGGCATCGGCACCGGCAATGCAGTGGGCCAGAGGCTGGACATTGTGGGTGGCAATGGACGAGTGCAAAGTGGCTATTCGTGGCTGACGAACTCCGACAGGCGCCACAAAAAGAACATCACGACTCTGGAAGACGTATTGAAGAAAGTGAGTCGACTCCGGGCTGTCCGGTATGACATCAAAGATGACACCGAGACATCCAAGGGGCACGGCAAACACATCGGAACAATCGCGCAAGAGCTGGAAAAGGAGTTCCCCGAGCTCGTCGTCACCGACGAGAAGACCAACTACAAATCCGTCGCCTATGACAAGCTCAGTGTAATTGCCATCGAAGCTGCGAAAGCGTTAAAGGGCGAAAACGATCGTTTGGTGAAACGTCTTCGTGCATTGGAAGCCCGCGTGCAGGCTCTGGACGGTAACAAGTCGCAAGCACATCGATAACCACCTAGCCCCAGACCGCGTTGGGGAGCCATCTTCCATCCCCCCATGTGCATGGGGTACGCCAACATGTGGCAATCCACGCCACCGGCCTGCGGGGTGTGAGGTACCTGCTCAAGTGCGTCGAGGTCCCCCGGGCAGCCATACCTGCGTGAACCAGCAGGGGACCTGGACCCAGCAGAAGTGCCGCTAGCCCATCCGGCGGTCATCTTCGGCGCTGTCATGTTCGCGCGGAGGCACTACAGGCGGGCGAGGCGGGTCGTCGACTGAGCTGCTGCCGAAGTCAGCAGTTGTGGTAGATCGTGAGGTCGTCGATGAAGACACCCTCCGAGGAGTTCGCGATGTCGTCCTCGGTGTCGAACACGAACTTGATCACGACGTTCTGGCCGGCGTAGCTGGAGAGGTTGATCGAGACGGTCTGCCACTTCTCCTGGGTCACCTGCTGGGTCGAGTCCTTCTCCCAGACCTGCGTCGAGCCGACGTAGATCTTGAGCGTGTCGTAGCTGGTGCTGCCCTCGGTGTCCATGTAGAGCGAGAAGGTCAACCCGGCCTTCTTGCCCGCGGCGAGCTGGATCGCGGGCATGGTGGCCGTGCCGTTGTTGGTGTTGCTGCCGGCGTAGTTACCGGCCACCGGGTCGCCGTAGTACAGCGAGTAGGTCCCCGACCCGGGCCGCTTGGTGCTGACCTGCCACTTCACGGCGGGGTCGGAGCCGGTCAGGGTCCAGCCGGTGGCCGTGCCGGTCTCGAAGCCGTAGAACGTGGAGGAGGCCCCGGCCACCGGGGTCCACGAGGTGGAGCTGGTGGAGTAGCTGCACATCAGGCAGCCGGTGGCGTCCTTCTGCTGGTCCGTGTAGCAGGCGCCGGCGATCTTGCACATGCCGGACAGCGGGGTCCAGTCGTACTTGTTCGTGTTCGGATCACACTGGCTGCAGTTGATGCTGTCCTTGTCGCCGGGGTTCTTGCACACGTTGGCGATCAGACAGAAGGCGCCCTTGACGGTCCAGCTCGTCGCGCTGGCGGCGGTGTCGCACTCGGCGCAGTTGCCGGTGTGCTTGTCGCCCTGGTTGTAGCACTTGCCGTCGATCTTGCAGAGGCCGCTCAGCGGGGTCCAGGCGGTCGTGGACTTGGTCGGGTCGCACGTGCTGCAGTTGATCGTGTCCTTGTCGCCCGCCTTGTAGCACACGTTGTCGATCAGGCAGCCGACGCCGCTGGTGGTCCAGGTGGTGGTGCTCTTGGCGGGGTCGCATGTGGCGCAGGTGCCCGTGGGGTGCTGGGCGGCGGAGTTGTAGCACTTGTTGTCGATCATGCAGGTGTTGGTGATCGCCGTCCAGTCGCTCTGGCTGGTCTTGACGTCGCAGATGAAGCAGCTGCCGTTGGGGTGCGTACCCTGGTCCTTGTAGCAGGCGCCGTTGATCAGGCACCAGTCGCTCTTGAGCTGGTTGCCGACGCAGCCGCCCTTGCCGTCGCACAGGTCGTCGGTGCATCCGAACTCGTCGGCGCACTGGTCGCCGTAGTACACGCCCTTGCACTGGCCCTGCTGGCAGTAGTCATCCTTGGAGCAGTCGTTGCCGTCGTCGCAGGATCCGCCGTTGGCCGGCGACCAGGCCGTGGAGCTGGTCTCTGGATCGCACAGAAGACAGGGGTCGTTGGGGTGGCTGTCGTCCTTGTTGAAGCAGCGCGTCTCCGTCGTCCCTGCTCCGGCGTCGCTGCCGCCTGTCTTGACCGGCAGCGCGCAGGTGTCGGCCTTCGGGATGTTGTCGCACAGCCCCATCCCCTTGCAGACGTCGTCGGTGCAGTCGAGGTTGTCATTGCAGCTCTGAAACCCGTTCGGGATGCAGAGCAGGTCGGTGCTGCAGACAGGGTCGAGGGCGCAGGGGTCGTGGGCGTTGCACGACTTGCCCGGCTCCTCGCAGGGCCAGGCGGAGTAGCCGTCGGGGAGCTTCGGCCCGTCTCCCACGGTTGACTCGGTTGGGACGCTGCCGTCCTTGTCCTTGCCCCCGCCAGAGCATCCCCAGAGCGCGACCAGACCGACCAGCAGCGATAGCAGTGGATGGAATCTCATCATCGTACCTATCCTTACATTAGTGTTCACCCCTGACACTACAGGAGCATGATCCAGCGATCCAGCAAGGGACCATAGCATTGCACCCGCCCTGGGTACATCCTCCCAGGGCCGAGGTCAAACGCGACGAGAATTGCCGTGTATTTGCCAGTGGGTATGCCTTGCCGCGAGGGTGTGGCTGTGCTAGTTTCACGTCGCCTGAACGGTTCGATAGTTCGTAAATTACTATGTTGACGCCCCCGCCGGGGCGAGGGGTAAGGAGCCGCCCGATGTCTGACAAAGGTTCGCTGATTTCCAAGATCGCAGCGCTTCAGGACTATGACAGGTATGCCGACCTCCACTGGGAGGGGAGCTTCGAGGACTACCTGGACATCGTGAGGCAGAACCCCAAGGTGGCGCGGACGGCGTTTCAACGCGTCTACGACATGATCCTGAGCTACGGCCGTGAGGAGTACATCGACGCCAAGAAGAAGCTGGTGCGCTACCTGTTCTTCAAGGACGACCACCACAACGGACATGATGCCATCTTCGGGCTCGACATCCCGCTGATGAAGCTGGTCAACGTCCTGCGCAGCGCCGCCCAGGGCTACGGCACCGAGCGGCGCGTGATCCTGCTCCACGGTCCGGTGGGCAGCAGCAAGTCCACCATTGCCCGGTTGATGAAGAAGGGGATCGAGGAGTACAGCAAGACCCCCGAGGGGGCGCTCTACACCTTCAGCTGGCACCTTACCGGGGACGCGGTGACCGACCCCTCCAAGGATGAGGAGCACTTTCCCTGTCCGATGAACGAGGAGCCGCTGGTGATCATCCCCGAGGCCTGGCGCGCGAAGGCGCTGGAGCAGATGGGGATCAAGGGCGACACCTACCCGATCCGTATCGAGGGAGATCTGTGCCCGGCGTGCCGCTACGTGGTCCGCAAGCTGATGAGCCGCTACAACGGCGATTTCGCCAAGGTGACGCAGCACGTGAATGTGCGCCGCCTCGTGCTCTCCGAGCAGGATCGCATCGGCATCGGCACCTTCCAGCCCAAGGACGAGAAGAACCAGGACTCCACCGAGCTCACCGGCGACATCAACTACCGCAAGATCGCAGAGTACGGCTCGGAGTCGGATCCGCGTGCCTTCAACTTCGACGGCGAGTTCAACATCGCCAACCGCGGCATCATCGAGTTCATCGAGATCCTCAAGCTCGATGTGGCCTTTCTCTACGACCTGCTCGGGGCGACCCAGGAGCACAAGATCAAGCCCAAGAAGTTCGCCCAGACCGACATCGACGAGGTGATCCTGGGCCACACGAACGAGGCCGAGTTCAAGAAGCTGATGAACAACGAGTACATGGAGGCCTTCCGCGATCGAACGATCAAGGTCGACATCCCCTACATCACCCGCATCGGCGAAGAGGTGAAGATCTACCAGAAGGACTACAACCCGACCAAGATCAAGGGCAAGCACATCGCACCCCACACGATCGAGATGGCCGCGATGTGGGCCGTGTTGACCCGACTCGAGGATCCGAAGAAGCACAACCTGACGCTGCTGCAGAAGCTGAAGCTCTACGACGGCAAGACCCTGCCCGGCTTCACGCAGGACAACATCAAGGAGCTGCGCAAGGAGTCGGTGCGCGAGGGGATGGACGGCGTCTCGCCGCGCTACGTGCAGGACAAGATCTCGAACGCGCTGGTGAGCGAGAAGGGGGAGGGGTGCATCAACCCCTTCCTCGTGCTCAACGAGCTCGAGGGCGGGCTCAGGTCGCACAGCCTGATCAACGCCGAGGAGCAACGCAAGCGTTTCGCCGAGCTGCTCGGCGTGGTGAAGCAGGAGTACGAGGACGTGGTCAAGAACGAGGTGCAGCGCGCGATCTCGGCCGACGAGGAGGCGATCGCCAAGCTCTGCGCCAACTACATCGACAACGTCAAGGCCTACACCCAGAAGGAAAAGGTCAAGAACAAGTACACCGGTCAGGACGAGGCGCCGGATGAGAGGCTGATGCGGTCGATCGAGGAGAAGATCGACATCCCCGACAGCCGCAAGGACGACTTCCGGCGTGAGATCATGAACTACATCGGCGCGCTGGCGATCGAGGGCAAGTCGTTCGACTACCGCACCAACGAGCGCCTGCACAAGGCCCTCGAGCTCAAGCTGTTCGAGGACCAGAAGGATTCGATCAAGCTCACCTCTCTGGTCTCGGCGGTGGTCGACAAGGACACGCAGGAGAAGATCGACGTGGTGAAGAACCGCATGATCCGCAACTACGGATACTGCGAGATCTGCGCCACCGACGTGCTCAGCTTCGTGGCCTCGATCTTCGCTCGTGGCGACGTCAAGCAGCAGTGACGGCGCGACTGCAGCCTGGTGGGGCGGGTGGGCGGAACACTGACCTGCACCGGCGGAGGTTGAAGTGAGCCAGAAGATCGACCAGGACCACAGCCGGTTTCGCAAGATCGTCCGGGGAAAGATCAAGCAGAACCTGCGCAAGTACATGAGCCAGGGCGAGATGATCGGCCGCAAGGGGAAGGACAAGATCTCCATCCCGTTGCCGCAGATCGAGATCCCGCGCTTCCGCTACGGCGACAAGTCGCAGGGCGGCGTGGGTCGGGGCGAGGGGGAGGAGGGGGATTCGCTCGGCGGCGAGAAGAAGCCGGGCCAGGGCGGCGATGCCGGCGACCTCCCGGGTGACCACGCCATCGAGGTGGAGGTGACTTTCGAGGAGCTGGCCGAGATCATGGGCGAGGAGCTGGAGCTGCCCCGCATCCAGCCCAAGGGCAAGAAGACGATCGTCACCCGCAAGGACCGATACAAGTCGATCCGCCGCACCGGTCCCGAGTCGTTGCGTCACTTCAAGCGCACCTTCAAGCATGCGTTGCGGCGCCAGATCGCGATGGGGAACTACAACCCCGACAAGCCGGTGATCATCCCGATCCGGGAGGACAAGCGCTACCGTAGCTGGAAGGAGGAGGCGATCCCGGAGACCAACGCGGTGATCATCTACATGATGGATGTCTCCGGCTCGATGGGGGACGAGCAGAAGGAGATCGTACGCATCGAGTCGTTCTGGATCGACACCTGGCTGCGCTCCCAGTACGACGGGCTCGAGTCGCGCTACATCATCCACGACGCCACCGCGAAGGAGGTGGACCGGGATACCTTCTTCAGCACGCGCGAGAGCGGCGGAACGATGATCTCCAGCGCCTACAAGCTGTGCGCCAAGCTGATCGAGGAGCAGTACGACCCGCAGGAGTGGAACATCTATCCGTTCCACTTCTCCGACGGCGACAACTGGTCGGTGGATGACACCAACCTCTGCATCCGGGTGCTCAACGAGCAGTTGATGCCGTGGAGCAACATCTTCTGCTATGGGCAGGTGGAGAGTCCCTACGGCAGCGGCCAGTTCCTCAAGGACCTCAAGGAGAAGATCGGAGACAAGGACGAACGGCTGATCACGAGCGAGATCAAGGGGCGCGACGCGATCGTCGACTCGATCCGTACCTTCCTGGGAAAGGGGAAGTAGCGATGATGCTGCCGCCCTACCTCTACGACATCCAGAAAGGGATCGAGGTCCACGCCGCGGAGTTCGGGCTCGACTTCTACGAGCAGGTGTTCGAGATCCTGGACTACAAGACGATGAACGAGGTGGCCGCCTATGGCGGTTTTCCCACCCGCTACCCCCACTGGCGCTTCGGCATGGAGTACGAGCAGCTGTCCAAGAGCTACTCCTACGGGCTGTCGAAGATCTACGAGATGGTGATCAACAACGACCCCTGCTACGCCTACCTGCTCGAGGGCAACAGTCTGGTCGACCAGAAGCTGGTCATCTCCCACGTCTGTGCCCACAACGACTTCTTCAAGAACAACTACTACTTCTCCAAGACCAACCGCAAGATGATCGACGAGATGGCCAACCACGCCACTCGCGTGCGCCGGTTCATGGAACGGCTGGGGGTCGAGCGGGTCGAGAGCTTCATGGACGTCTGTCTCTCCCTTGACAACCTGATCGATCCGATGTCGATGTTCATCCTCAGGCAGCCGCAGAAGCGTGTCCGCAGGCGCGGTGCAGAGGACGAGCCGGAGGAGTCTGAGCCGAAGCGGTTCAAGCTCAGGGCCAAGTCCTACATGGACAAGTACATCAACCCGCCGGAGCCGGAACAATTCGGACCAGAGGAGCCCGACCAGGAGCCTGAGCTGGAGAAGATGCCCAGGTTCCCGGTCCAGCCTGTCAGGGACGTGATGCAGTTCCTCGTCGAGCATGCCCCCCTCGAGCCCTGGCAGCGCGACGTGATGGATATCATCCGCGAGGAGGCCTACTACTTCGCTCCACAGGGCATGACGAAGATCCTGAACGAGGGATGGGCCACCTACTGGCACTCGAAGATCATGACCACGCGCGTGCTCTGCGACGCGGAGGTGATCGACTACGCCGACCACGCGGCGGGGGTCCTGGGCGGGCGGTTCCTCAACCCCTACAAGATCGGCTTGGAGCTGTTTCGCCACATCGAGGACCGCTGGGACCGGGGGCGCTTCGGCAAGGAGTGGGAGGAGTGCGACAACCTGGCGGACAAGCGCAACTGGGACCGACAACTCGGCCTGGGGCGGGAGAAGATCTTCCAGGTGCGAGCGATCTTCAACGACGTGATGTTTATCGACGAGTTCTTCACAGAGGAGTTCTGTCGAGAGCAGCTCTTCTTCACCTACGGCTGGAACGAGCGCAACACCCAGTGGGAGATCCAGAGCCGGCAGTACCAGCAGATCAAGCAACGACTGCTCGACATGCTCACCAACTTCGGCAATCCCGTCATCCACGTCGAGGACGGCAACTTCGAGAACCGCGGCGAGCTGCTGCTGAAGCACCGGCACGAGGGAATCGACCTGCGCATGGACTGGGCGCGGGACACGCTGGTCAACCTGTACAAGGTGTGGAGACGACCGACCAACCTGATGACCAAGGTCGAGGGAAGCGGCAAGCTGTTGACCTTCGACGGCAAGGAGCAAACCGAGCGTGACGCCTCGGTGGAGTGAGCGATGCGGATGCTGGGCTGGGGTCTGACTGACGTCGGTCAGAAACGTGAGCACAACGAGGATTCCTACCTTGTCCGTGCTGATCTCCAGCTGTTCGTGGTCGCCGACGGCATGGGAGGCCACCAGGGGGGTGACAGGGCCAGCCGCCTCGCGGTGGAGATCCTCGAGCGCGAGATCGGTCGCGCAGACCTCGAAGGAACCCAGCCGGTGGCCAACACCACCGAGGCACCGCCGGCCCTCGAGCTGCGC
>Ga0180009_10008227_pt1 | contig 10409 bp, 12 predicted proteins | sample OS_PC_MetaG_FD_123537 | JGI IMG/M metagenome (GOLD analysis project Ga0180009, IMG submission 123537) | Groundwater microbial communities from the Aspo Hard Rock Laboratory (HRL) deep subsurface site, Sweden - OS_PC_MetaG | ecosystem: Environmental > Aquatic > Deep subsurface > Groundwater... | reverse complement strand
GAATCCGGTACAGGCGCCTTCATTTTGTTGATCGAGGATCTCGGGAACCTGTGGGCAATTGACCAGTTCATCGGGCAACGGATTAAGCCCCGGCCGATACATCCAATCACGCAAATCAATGCGATCCGGGCTGGCATCCAGGACGCGCTTGGTATTGGCGCTCGCCTTCCGGGGTGATATTGGCTGTTTCTGACGCTGTTTATCTTTTCCCATCGTGTCGCTCTCCTTGCTGTTTTCTGCTCCTGCATTGTTTACCCGGCTACGGTATAGCCGCAAGCCGCTGACAATGTCTTGGCTTAGAACAATACCCTCATCGGATAAATCAGGGATGCCGTAAGATAGACATGACGTGTTATCTGATGAGCGACCGCACGCCCATGCACGAACATTGATCGGCGCGTGTTTTCGCTTAGCATTGCCAGAAAAAATCGATAGTTTGCGCCAAACCCACATCGCCCTATACTCAGCCCACGCGGATGACTGCCGCACACATCTATAGATACGAGGAGTGATAACAACATGGGCTTTCAAGAATTTGTCATCCTGCTGCTGGTGCTCGCCGTGGTACTGGTATTCATGGGCGTCAAATCCGTGCCGCAGGGTACGGAGTTCACCGTCGAGCGATTTGGGCGATATACCAAGACATTGCGCCCCGGCCTCAATCTCATCACGCCCATCATCGATCGCGTCGGCAAGAAGCTGAACATGATGGAGCAGGTGGTCGATGTGCCTTCGCAGGAGGTCATCACTAAAGACAACGCCATGGTGACGGTCGACGGGGTGATGTTCTTCCAGGTGCTGGATGCGGCCAAGGCGGCTTATGAAGTCAGCCAACTGGAAATCGCCATCCTCAACCTGACCATGACCAACATCCGTACCGTCATGGGCCCGATGGACCTCGACGAACTGCTGTCGCAGCGCGACAAAATCAACGCCCAGCTGCTGCATGTGGTCGATGACGCCACCACGCCCTGGGGCGTGAAGGTCACGCGCATCGAGATCAAGGACATCACCCCGCCGCGCGATCTGGTGGATTCCATGGCCCGGCAGATGAAGGCCGAACGCGAAAAGCGCGCCAACATTCTCGAAGCCGAAGGCTTCCGCCAATCCGCCATCCTCAAGGCCGAAGGTGAAAAGCAGGCCGCGATCCTTGAAGCCGAAGGGCGTCGCGAAGCCGCCTTCCGCGACGCCGAGGCGCGCGAACGTGGGGCCGAGGCTGAAGCCCGCGCCACGCAAATGGTGTCCGAGTCCATCGCCAAGGGCGATGTGAATGCGCTCAACTACTTCGTCGCGCTGAAATACACCGATGCCTTGCAAGCCATCGCCGTGGCACCGAATCAGAAACTGATCATGATGCCGCTGGAAGCCTCCAACCTGATCGGCGCCGTCGGCGGCATCACCGAAATGTTCAAGGATGCAATCAAAGGCAAGGGAGTAGCCAACTGATGCTGCTGCAACAACTGACCTATTGGCACTGGCTCATCCTTGCCGCCATCCTGATCATCCTCGAAGTCTTCGCCCCCGGTGCCTTCATGCTCTGGATCGGCATCGCCGCCGGCGTGGTCGGCGCGCTGCTGTATTTCGTCCCGACCATGACCTGGGAATATCAGTTCATCGTCTTCTCGATCGCCTCCGTCGGCTCCATCATCGCCTGGCGCAGCTATCGCAACAAACACCCCATCACCACCGACGAACCGACGCTGAATCGCCGCGGCGCCCAGTACATCGGCCGCACCTTCACCCTCGACGCACCCATCACCAACGGCATCGGCAAGATCCGCGTCGACGATTCAACCTGGAAGATCGAAGGCGATGACTGCCCGGCGGGCACGAAGGTGAAAGTGGTGGGGCTTGAGAATACGGTGTTTAGGGTGGAGATATTCGAGTAAGGACTCAGCACGATTTTTTCGGGTTGGCTCTTATACTGGACATGAAGTTATTGAGCTGATTAATCCTGAAAGTGTTATGGAACCTAAATGCACCGTTTGCAATGGAGCTTTTCGGCCCCCTAATTGTAATTAAGTGAATAAATCACTATGGATCTGCTAGACATCATAAAAACAGCTGTAGATCGATTTCCTGACGGTTATAAAAACTCTGGAATCGATGCTGTTATTCTTCATATCGAGCGAGCTGAAAGGTATTTTAGAAAAGCTAAAGAAGAGAATGATGAGATTATGTTCACTGACGTAATTTATCGAACAAATCAGGCATTCGAGGGGGCGCTAAAAGAGGCGTATTCTATCCTGGCAAGTAAAGATCCTAGTAAAAAGACACCGCGCGAGATAGAACAATATTTAGAAAATGGAAAAATATTAAAGGACAGGGTAATTGCATCCCTCACCAATTACCGTAAAGAATGGAGAAACACTTCTACTCACGATTATAAGCTGTTCTTTACTGAGCAAGAGGCATTACTCGCAATTGCAAGTGTATCGACTTTTTGCATAATTCTTCTAGAGCAGATTATCACCAAAGCAAATGAAAATTATGAAAGAGAGCGGGCGAAAAGCTTATCGAAGCAAGTTATAGATAGCATTGACAACTACAACGACCTACCGTTCGATAAGAAAGTATTTTCACTTCTTTCAAAATCATATGAATTTATGCACTTACCCGATAAGAAGTCTATTAAGGAATATGAATATTTAGGTTTGTTATCAGGCTTCATCGAAGCAGTAGATCCATCAATAACTGTTGAATCTGACGTTAGACTTAATGGTGAATCTGGCGAACGAGCCGATCTAATATTGTCGTCGGATAATAAAAAAGTACTTGTGGAAATTAAGAGAAGTAGTTTATTGCGTCACTACGGTGATAAGGCAACCGGGCAAGTATTGCATTATATGAAAATATCAAAAATAAATCATGGCGTCTTAATGATTTTTGATGAAAATTCGACTAAGGGAGTGTGGCATACCCAGCAAACAATATTCGGAGATGGGCCTTATGTCACGTATATCAATCCAATTGAATAATTCACTTAACAAAAAGATAATCAAGGCAATCAAGGGGGAAGATTTATTTATCCGTGAATCGTGCTCGGGAAAATAAATCAGTCACGTTTTTTCGTTTTTTTGAACATCAATCGAAGCGAAGCGAATCATGATAGAGCGCACGTGCAGAGTCGAAGTCCAACGTGACTACCTTTCTAAGGTTGCGCAAGCGAGCCCGGAAAGAGCACTGGCGGAGCTTATCTGGAATGCCCTTGATGCGGACGCCACTTACGTCGAAGTCTTTTTTACTGAAGGCGAGTTAGGCACGTTTGAAGTAATTATTAAAGATAATGGGGTTGGCTTCTCAATAAAAGACGCGGAATCCTTATTCACTGCATTGGGAGGCTCTTGGAAATCCCATAAAGATAAAACGAGCGAAGGCCGGTTATTACACGGGAAAGAAGGCCAGGGACGATTCAAGGCATTTGCGTTATGTAGATCCGTTGAATGGGATGTCGTTGCAAAATTGCCAAATGGAGATGTAGAAGCACCGTTTAAGATTGTCGCATTAGCGGACCGGCTGGAAGAGTTTTCAATTGAAGATTCTGCTACAGATTCTCGTACTACCCATGGAGTAACCGTTCGACTATCCGAGCCATTAAAAGAGTTTTCTGTTTTTAATCCGGAAATCGCCGCATATAAACTGCTACCCATATTTGCCTTGTATCTCCATACTTATCGGCGTGTAACGCTAATGATCGGAGGTGAACGCCTGGATGCGGCAACGGCAATCCGGCACGTCGAAACGGTGTCCCTTTCCCCGATTACGTACAATGACATCGAATACCCCGTTATTCTAGAAATTGTTGAATGGCGCGACGGCGGTGATAGAGAACTCTGGCTTTGCACAGAGAATTCTTTCCCTCTCGACAAGTATCCCAGGCAGATTCGCGGTGTCGGTGATTTCGGTTTCTCCGGCTATTTGAAATCCGAACTCATAAGCGTTCTAAGAAACGATGGAACCCTCGGTCTTGGTGAACTCAACACTCACCTTCGTGATGCCTCGGAAAATGCTATCAGGGAGATAAAGTCACACTTCGCATCCCGCTTAGTAGAGGAGAGCCAAGAGAAAATACGGAAGTGGAAGGAAGATAACATATATCCGTTCCCAGAAAAGGCAGCATCGCCTGTCGAAGTGGCGGAACGGCAAGTATTCGACGTCGTCGCCACAACGGTCGCGGAGAGCTTACCCTCGTTTGACGAGGCGGATAAGAAATCTAAGGCATTTCAGCTTCGGATGCTGAGACACGCGCTCGAGCGCGGACCAGAAGAGCTTCAAACTGTAATTACAGAGGTTCTCAAGCTACCGAAAAAAGACCTCGATCAATTATCCGAACTGCTTCGTGATGTATCGCTCGCAGGCGTTATTAACGCGTCAAAACTAGTAACAGATCGTCTTAAACTCATCACAGGGCTAGAGCTGCTTCTTTTCGATACTGACTCAAAGAAAACACTGAAAGAGAGAAGCCAGCTCCACAAAATAGTCGCCGAGAACACTTGGTTATTCGGTCAAGAATTCTCGATATCCGTTAACGACCGTTCATTGACCGAAGTTTTCCGTAAACACCGAGAGATTCTCGGCACCGAAATTCCCATAGACGAGCCAGTAACGCGAATCGACGGAACTGTCGGAATTGTCGATCTCATGCTCTCTCGTTCTATCCCGTGTAATCGCGAAGACGAAGTTGAGCATCTTGTAGTCGAGCTCAAAGCACCAAAAGTCAAGATTGGCGAAAAAGAATGCTCTCAAATAGAAAATTACGCATTTGCCGTCATCGAAGATGATAGGTTCGCATCTTTGTCAACGAAGTGGGATTTCTGGATCATTTCCAATGAAATGGACTCTTATACACAACGCAAAGCAAACCAAGACGGACGCCCAAAAGGAGTCCTATTTCGGGATACAAAAGATGCCGACGTAACAATTTGGGTAAAAACCTGGTCGCAGATCATTCGAGAGAACAAGTACCGACTAGAATTCGTTCGCGAGAAGCTTAATTACGAGATAGACCAAAACGATGCATTACAGCATCTACGAGACACGTACTCGCAATTTACAAAAGGCGTTGTAATAGATGGTGAACAAGTATCGGAGAATGACGATGCAAAACATCGTGATGAGCCCGACACTTGAACGGTTCTTCCTTTCGCCGTCGCTCCGGCCGGTCACCGTCAAGTGCGGATTATCGCAACGTTATGCCTTCAGGATACCCCGTGACTGAGCGGTCTCAAGGTTTTAAGAACATACAGATTTATGCGCGGTGAATACCGGGGTCAGAAACTGGGGACAGACCACGGTTTCCTAAACCAAAATCGAAACCGTGGTCTGTCCCCAGTTTTCCCGTTTTCTTGTGTCCCGTTTTCTTGTTTTCTTGTTCTGATCTTTCCCCGCAAAAACGGACTTTAAGTTAAGAGACGTTCATTATCCGCTCGAACTCCAATGGCGCCCTATAGTTGAGATAGGAATGACGCCGCTAGTAGATCAAGGGGTCAGAGAGCAATTGTTTCTAATATTAGAGTTAATTGCTCTCTGACCCTGCTTTACTCACACAGCGCGCTGGCTTTCTCAAGCATCTGGGCGGCGTGGCCGTCCGCGTTGACGCCATACTCCACCGCCGCCAATCTGCCGTCGCGATCGATCAGAAACGTGGAACGGACAATGCCCATTTTCCGCTCGCCGTTTTTCTCCATCACCTGCCATACCCCGTAGCGATCACACACCACGCCGGCAGTATCCGAGAGCAAAGTGACCCGCAAGCCGTGCTTGGCGATGAAGGCCTGGTGACTCTCCCAGGAATCCCTACTGATGCCGAGCACCACCGAGTTCACCTTGGCAAACTCGTCCGCCAACGCGCTGAACTGGCTGGCTTCGACGGTACAGCCCGGCGTATCGTCCTGGGGATAGAAATACAGCACCACATTCTGCCTGCGCCGAAAATCGGTAAGCCGTACCCGACGGCGATTCTGGTCCAGCGCTTCGAACGAAGGTGCCATCTCTTGTTCTTTCAACATGTCGTTTGTTTCCGTTGATTAGGAGGACTCAATGCGTCAGAGGTTCAAGGGGCCAGTGTACTCGAAATATACACTGTATTTTTTCGAGTACACTGACCCCTTGAACTCTATCCTGACCCCTTGAACTCTATCGTTTTCTGAATATGCTTATTAAGGAGAGCAAGAGATAAGGGAACAGATTTATTATTCGATAAATAAATCTGTCGCGGTTTTTGAGTTCATACGCTTGCTTGAAGTTACAAAATTCTAACAATCCCATCGAGAACCGACGGGCGACGTTGGGCGCAAAGAGGGCCTGGTCGTGAATCTACGCAAATACCGTGAATCGGATGCTGAAGAACTTGTCCTGCTTTTCACCTCTTCGGTCCACGTCCTTTCAATTGGTCATTACGATTCCTCACAAAGAGATGCATGGGCACCAAAGTCACCGAACATCGCTGAATGGCGGAAACGCTTCGAGGGTGTTCATACGATCGTCGCGGAGGACGATGCGTCCTGCCTAGGGTTTATTTCTTACGAGGCTGACGGTCATGTTGATCTTCTATACACAAAACCTAATGCAGCGCGAAAAGGGGTTGCATCGGCGTTGTTGGCCGAGGCTATCCTTCAACTCCGAACCTTGGGCGTGAAGGAGTTGTACACGGAAGCCAGCCTTGTCGCTGTTCCATTCTTCTCACATCACGGATTTAAAATAACAGAAGAACAGAACATCATAAGGCACGGTGTGAAATTTCAAAGATTCGCAATGAGGATGTGAATTCGTGAATTCGTGGTCAGAGTAAAAACTCCTGAATAATTCGACCTTAAGTTATCCCAAAAGTTATTACTCCGACCCACTGCTGTCCCACATAATTTTGATCGGGGTTCGATCCAGGTGTTAATTGCAGCTCCTAACTCATTTAACGACGATAGAGGACATGGAAATCACCGTTGGCAAAAAACAAAGAGTTCCTTCTCCCTCCCGGGAGAAGGCTAGGATGAAGGAATTAATATTCAAGCAGTTTTCTATTTTGACACCCTCTCCCCAACCCTCTCCCGGAAGGGAGAGGGAGTTTGTGGGACAGCAGTGACTCCGACCCCATTAATACCCGTTTTCCAAAATTATGCGGTCACCCTACCAACAACTCGCCGTACCCACGGCGCCACAATCGCCACCGCTATGAAGGCTACAGGCCATGTCGTTACACAGCTCTTGAGCCACTGCGCAGGAAAGCCCGAGTGTATCCCTTGTGAGATCACGAGCACGAAGGCTGAAACGATGCTGACCATGATGATCGAAAGCAAGGCGCTGAAAAGGATCGGTGCATAACGAGCGGGAATACGCATTTCATTCTCCTATGTATAAGTTATCGAATAAGGCAATTGCTGTTGGTTGGATTTCTGCTCATGTCGGATATACCAGATGTGTCGCCCAGCCTGTTGCATAGAGACCGAGACCAAACACCGCATGCATGATCAAGCTCTGCAACCGTGCTGCGTTAGGGTTCGGTGTCCGGGAGGCGGCAATACCCGCACCCATGCCCGGCTGCATCAATAGGAAGGGCGCCGCAACGGTGCCAATACCGACAGCGAGTGCGGGACCGAGCGTCGGGTGCTCCATCCATGCGCGTCCCCAGATACCGACTAACAAGGCAGCGAACGCGATGCCGATCAGGTAATGAGCTGCCCAACCTATGATGTGTTCACCGCGCATGGGAGATGCTGCCGCGATGGCGATATGACGAAAGCGCCCGTGTGGCATATGGGCGATCCAACGGCCCACCAGCCCATAGTTGGGCGGGGGAATATCGAACAGTTGTTTACGCACGATCCCCCACATATCCGTAACCGCCGTAGCGCCTATACCAAGGAATATGGTCTGTATCAGCTGGTTCATGTTTACCTCCTGAGTTTGTCTTGATGAGGACGTGGTGATAGCGTACTACTTCAAGTCGACTTTAAGTCAAGGTGTGGCCATGGATATCAGCGAAGTCGCAAAACGTTCCGGCGTTCCCGCCTCGGCGTTACGCTTCTATGAGGAAAAGGGGTTAATCACGTCTGTTGGCAGGCAGGGACTGCGTCGCCTGTTCAACGCCAATGTGCTGGAACGGCTGGCGCTGATCGCGCTGGGACGTTCGGCCGGTTTTTCTTTGGATGAAATCGCCCGCATGATCGGCGCCGGCGGGCAGCCTCAGATTGACAGGCAGCTACTGTCTGACAAGGCGGATGAACTCGACAGCACCATTCGGAAATTGACGGCGATGCGCGAAGGTCTCCGGCATGCGGCAGTCTGCTCCGCACCGAGCCATATGGAATGCCCGAAGTTCCGCCGCCTGCTGGGATTGGCCGCCTCTGGAATCATTCGTGGGCAGGATGAGAAGAAGCCGTTACGAAAGAAGCGGCCTAAGCGTTAAGAGCCTGATTGTCGCACCTGAATAGACCACATTGACGTATTGTAGCCACACGGCTACACTCTTCTTCTATGGAGATTCGCTACACGGATGTAGATGCGAAGTGGTTGGATAGTCTGGCCGATATTCATGCGCGTGCACGTATATTGATGAGGGTTGAGCGGTTGGCGTCCGGCAATCCTGGAGACGTCAAGCCTGTTGGTGAGGGCGTTTCAGAAATGCGCATTGATTATGGCCCCGGCTATCGCGTTTATTTCAAAAAGCATGGTCGAGCAATCATTGTTCTGCTCGCGGGCGGCGACAAACGTAGTCAGGGAAACGATATCAAAACCGCTTTGCGTCTTGCTCGCAACCTCTAGGTATTCATTATGACCAAGACCCGCACGACTCGTTATGATGTAGCCGAGCACCTGCGTACACCGGAGGAGATGGCCGCCTATCTCGAGGCCTGTCTGGAAGAAGCGCATGGCGATGCCGCCTTTATTGCCAAGGCGCTCGGTGACATAGCGCGCGCTAAGGGCATGACGCAGGTGGCGCGTGATACCGGCTTGTCCCGAGAAAGCCTATACAAGGCGCTTTCCGGAGATCGCAGCCCTGGATTCGATACCATACTCAAAGTTGTTAAGGCACTGGGTTTGAAGCTACATGCTCAGGCGGCGCTAGCGACTACGCCGCAGAATAACCCGACCGATACACCTGCCACCACTGCGCGCCGACAGCGCCGTGGTTGACAATGTAATTCCGGGTAAGGGTAAAAACTTCAAGTCACCCGTATCTGTCATTATCAACGATTTGGTATTCAGTGGGTTCAGATTCACTGCTGTCCCATAAACTCCCTCTCCCTCCGGGAGAGGGTTGGGGTGAGGGGGCCGAAACGGCGTAACGTGCCGATTTCATTTATCCCCTCATCCTGTCCTTCTCCCAAAGGGAGAAGGGACGCTCCGCTCAACTGCGTCATGTCCGGGAAACACTTCATTATCTGCAATGCGCCGTTATATAGGGCCTTACACTTTTTCAGAACAGGGTTTGTGGGACAGCAGTAGTTCAAATTTGATTGCTGGCCGCAAAGTTCTACCGTTAACGACCACGTTAAACCAACAAGCACTCGCCTACTCCCGCTCCGCAACAAACCGCGCAACGAAGGCGCCCTCATAACCGGCTGGCAAGGGGATGCTGACGCGATGACCGCTGCCCGGCGCGACATCGACTTGCGCGCTGTCTTTGCCTTGCATGTTGGTGATCGTCAGTTCCAGATTTCCACTGGGGTGAATGAGTTCGATACGGTCGCCGACCGAGAACTTGTTCTTCACCTCGATTTCGGCCAGACCCGCTGCGTCATAGCTCAGGACATCACCGACATACAGGCTGCGATCCGATTCGGAATGGCTCTTCAAGTAGCTCTGATATTCCTGGTCCGGGTGACGTTCGTAGAAGCCGCCGGTATAGCCGCGATTGGCGAGGCCATCGAGTTCGCGTAGCAAAGCTGGATTGAGCGGGCGGCCGGCGACGGCATCGTCGATAGCCTGGCGATAACTTTGGCAGGTGCGCGCCACATAGTACGGCGACTTGGTGCGGCCTTCGATCTTCAGTGAGTCGATGCCCATTTCGGTCAAGCGTTGTACATGTTCAATGGCGCGCAGATCCTTGGAGTTCAGGATGTACGTGCCGTGCTCGTCTTGTTCGATGGGCATATAACTGCCGGGGCGTTGCTTTTCTTCGAGCAGGAACACATCGCCATCCGCGCCGATCTTGGTCGGGTGGATGTCGTATCCCCAACGGCAGGAATTGGTGCACGCACCTTGATTGGGATCGCGATGGTTGAAGTAACCCGACAGCAGGCAGCGACCGGAATAGGCGATGCACAGCGCGCCATGTACGAACACTTCCAATTCCATGTCCGGACATTCCTGGCGGATCTCGGCGACCTGATCGAGCGACAGCTCGCGCGACAGGATCACGCGCTTGATGCCAAGTTTTTTCCAGAAACGCACCGCCGCGTAGTTCACGGTGT
>Ga0180009_10008226_pt1 | contig 10409 bp, 8 predicted proteins | sample OS_PC_MetaG_FD_123537 | JGI IMG/M metagenome (GOLD analysis project Ga0180009, IMG submission 123537) | Groundwater microbial communities from the Aspo Hard Rock Laboratory (HRL) deep subsurface site, Sweden - OS_PC_MetaG | ecosystem: Environmental > Aquatic > Deep subsurface > Groundwater... | reverse complement strand
GTTATTATGAACAGACAAAAAGGATTTACCCCGTTAGAAGTTGATGTCCCCGAGCGGGAAAACAGAAAATTGCCCGAAAGACACGGGGAGGGACCCCGCTTTGCGGGAAGCCAAACAGACGTCCGGAAACGACACCGGAGTTTTCTCCGAAAGTCCCGCAATCCCGTCAATCCCGTAATCCCGTCAGGGATGCCTTTCGGCAGGGATGCCTTTCGGCAGTCCCGTAAGGGACGCTGCGCGGGACACCTTGCGGCGGAGTCCTTAGGACTAACGGGGTTTACTTTAATAGAGCTTTTGGTAGTTATCGCTATTATTGCCCTATTGATGGCTATATTGATGCCGTCCCTACAGAGGGTAAGGAAACAGGCAAAGACAATCACTTGTCAGTCCAATCTCAAACAGTGGGGCCTTGTCTGGGCAATGTACACTGAGGAAAACGACAGCAAATTCCCCGACTATATGGGCAGTGATTGGATGCAGAAGCTCGTGGAATACTACTCTAACAGTGAACAACTGCTCTACTGCCCGATGGCCACAAAAACTATGTCTGAGGGAGCTCCCGTCCGCTATTCAAGTCTTGAAAATGCCGGAAGCTATGCACTAAATGAGTGGATTTATGACAGCGATGATACAAGTGGCGGTCGCAAACTCGAGGAGTACTGGAGAAACACCAATCATAAAGGTCTGAACAACGTACCGGTCATGGGCGATGGTGCCTGGCGCGCCGATGGCCAACCATACCACATGGACGAGCCTCCTTCATACGATGGGGAGCCACGAACAGGAGTTGGTACCACTGGAGACGAAATGCGCATTTTCTGCATTAACCGTCACGATGGATTTATAAATGTCCTCTTTATGGACTGGACCACCAGAAAGGTCGGACTAAAAGAATTATGGACATTGAAGTGGAATACTGGCTACGACATAGCAGGCCCCTGGACGATGGCCGGCTATGTCCAGCCCACTGACTGGCCCGAATGGATGAGGCATTTCAAAGACTACTAAAAAATGACAGTCTAATAGATAATCGCAGTAACTTCTTCAATCCTCTTGATGACCTCTGTGGCTTCAGCGGAGTAAGGCACATAACCATCAAAGCCCTTCTGCAGCAAGGCTGCCGACTCAGAATCGCTTAACTGGTTCACTATCGCTATTACCTTGATAGTCCGCAAATCCTCATTAGCACGAATGTATTTACAAATGCTCATCGCATTTATACCTTCGGCCAAAAGGCTTACCAGCAGAACATGGGGGGCAAATTTCTGAACGACCGCACCTGTCCCAAAATTGCTCTGAACGGTTTGGACCTCGTAGTCTCCCTCGCTTCGCAAAATATCGGCCAAAGCCGATGCAGTCTTGTCGTTGCTGTCTGCTATAAGCACCCGGATTTTGCCGACCGGAAGTGCCGTGGTAGGCATATTATGCACTTTCATAAAGCGAATCAGCTCGCTGACTGGTATTCGCCGGTCCTTGCTGCCAGGTATGCGATAGCCCTTCAGTTGGCCGTTATCAAACCACTTCGAGACTGTTCGAGGTGCGACGTTACAAATCTTGGCTACGTCGCCTGTCGTTAGTACGTTTTTGCCTTTTGCCATTTCCAGATTCCCGCCACTATATACTCAAACCGTATCTTTATTCGGTTTTAAATCGAAGGCTGTTTAACATACAAATACAATTTTCGAGCCCCCACCGTTTTGCTTCCCAAAAGCGAAGCAGTGCGGACAAATAAACGATTATCTCATTAGTACCACGTCCCATAAGTACTTAATTAGTTTCTGTTGTGGAAACAGTATTTGTCATTCCCGCGAAAGCGGGAATCCAGCTTTTTCGCTCTGGACCCCTGCTCCCCGCTTTCGCGGGGACAAGTTTACCCCTGCGAAAGCAGGGGCAGGGGTGACATCGTCGGTTTTTGTTTTTCGCAACAGATACTAAATAAGCTCATTTGGCAATGAAAGTGCCGGTTTCAAGGAGACTGTATGGCTTCGTCAGAAAAAGTGCTCATCATCGATTTGAACGAAAATCCTGAAAATCAAAAGCTCCTCGACGGCAAACCGCAAACCTGCGGAATGCGCTCGGGCAGAGTATATTTACCCCCCGGCCAGGCCTGTGGCCAACATAGCACCAAGAGTCGTGAGGAGATGCTCGTTTTTCTCTCCGGACAGGGCGAATTGATGATTGGCGAAGAAGACTCCTATCAAGTTGGCCCGGGCAAGGTCTCCTATATACCCCCGCACACAGCCCACGACGTTAAAAATACCGGCTCTGAACTACTTGTTTACGTCTATTGCGTCGCCCCCACCGCTGGCGAATAATACGGCTCAAAACAAAGTATATGCACTTCGTACAGGGCCTGTTACTCTGCGAAGTACTCGTTACGTAGCACGAGCCGACCGTAAGGGAGGGGTAATTCATCTAACGGGGCCCCGGCTGTAAAGGAGGGGTAATTGCCCCTGGTCAGACCAAAATCGCTGAAAAAAAAATCTTGAAAAAAATTGAAAAACCTTAAAAAAAGTGCTTGCAAAAGTCAGGGCAGCGCTTATAATTAAAACTGTATAAATAGTTCTTTTCTTCTCTAAATCTTGGTTTTGGTGAGACGGTAGATTTTTTATAACTTTGCAGTATTCTCTAAATGAAAAACTGTCTCACAAAGGCTGGAGTTTCTCGCTCCAGCCTTTTTTGCTTCTTGCCCACCTGTAACCAAAAAAAGCTTTAGCTATCTAAAATTTGCCTTGATAGTAATTTCCCTATCTGGTAAATGAAGTTTTGCAAAATTGAGGTTAGGCATATATTATTTAAGAAAATCAGCTTTTTCGATTTTCTTAAATAATTAGCTATCTTCTTATTAGACAAGAACTTACTGTTTGAAAAGAAAAAATCAAAAGCTTGTCCTCACGAAAGTGGGGAACAATTTTTTCTTTTCAAAGTATGCCTAACCTCGATTTTGCAAAAGTTTTATGGTAAAATAGAAAAACCTGTAACAAGGATAAACTGGTTATATTTCTATCACATGTCAATCGCCTTGATTTTGCCTAACTCATAAAGACAAAATTACATCGAATAAGGTGCTAAAGGAAAGGGTAATATTATGCACAAGCTAAGAGCGTTCACCTTAATAGAGCTTTTAGTCGTAATCGCCATTATTGCCCTATTGATGGCGATATTGATGCCCGCACTGGCACGAGCGAGGAATCAGGCAAGGACCGTTACCTGTCAGGCCTTACTGAGACAATGGGGCGTTATCTGGTCGATGTACTGCCAGGACAACGACGGCTATTTCAGCTCAGGCACCGGCGTCGGCTGGAATCGCGGCGAATGGATTATTTGTTTACGAGACCAGTACGAGACAAAGGCAAACATTCTACGCTGCCCGATGGCTGTTAAACGCCTGCCTACCGGGCAAGAATGGGGTGGTCCGTTCAATACTTACTTTATGCCGGTTGGTGGAAAAGGCAGCTCAGGAGGCGGCGAAGAAATAAGCTATGGAGGAAATAACTGGATTTATCATCCGGCAGCAGGAGTCTCGGCAATTCAATCACGTCCCACCGAATGGAACTGGAGAACACCTAATGCTAAAGGCTCAGCAAATGCGCCGATATTAGGAGATGCAATGTGGAGGGGAGGCGGACCGTACGAAAATGGCACACGAGGCGACCCTCCCGAATTCCAGGGCCAATGGTCGGGTTACAACAGGGAAATGATGCATTTCGTCATCAACCGGCACAACGGGTTTGTAAATCACGTTTTTATGGACTGGTCCGTCAGAAAGGTGGGTCTTAAGGAGCTGTGGAAGCTCAAATGGCACAAAGAGTACAACATTAACGGCCCCTGGACAACGGCAGGCGGGTGTGTGGCAAGTGATTGGCCGAGCTGGATGAGAAGTTTCAAGGAATACTGAAAAATCATCACAAAGCGCAACTACCAATCGGTTGAAAACAGCCTCCGACAAGGCTGGAATCCACTGACTTTATTGGAGGAGAACCATATTACTACATCCACATCAACGATTTGATGTTGCAAAAAAACAGATTTAGGGTACAACATTTTTTTCTCTGGCAAAAGAGCCTTAAGTAATACAGGAATGCATATTTAACGAAACACAAAGCTGCTTTTGCATATCTTAACAGGTGGACAGCTAAAACAAAATAAAAGGGCACAATTATGAACAACCAAAAAGGATTTACACTGATAGAACTTTTAGTGGTAATCGCCATTATTGCACTATTGATGTCGATACTGATGCCGGCCCTGGCAAGAGTAAAGCAACAGGCAAAGACAATAGGTTGTCTGGCAAACCTCAAACAATGGACACTTTACTTTTCGATGTACACCGAAGACCACGAAGGCAAATTCCAGGCAGGCGTCGGCGATGGGCATACAAACCATTGGGCCAATGCGCTGAGGTCGTATTATAAAAACGACCCAAAGATTCGCTGCTGCCCTACCGCTATGAAGCCTATTATCGACGAGAACGGACAGCAGTCACCCCAGTGGAATGTGTTTTCAGCCTGGGGCAGATTCTGGGGCCAGGGCTATGACTCGGAAGGTGAATATGGCAGCTACGGGATAAATGGATGGGTGGAAAGCCCGCCGCCGTCATATGCGACGGTTTATGAAGATTTTGAGACTGAATATAACTGGAGAACTCCCAATGTAAAAGGTGCCGGCTATGTGCCTCTGTTTATGGATGCCCTGAGGTTCAATGTCTTCCCCAGGGATACGGATACCCCGCCGGAATTACAGGATTTGGCCTGGCAGGGGATGCAGCATATGAGACGTATCTGCATTGACCGGCACGATGGATTCATAGGCATGGCTTTTCTGGATTGGTCTGTCAGAAAGGCCGGACTTAAGGAGCTGTGGACATTCAAGTGGCATCGCGCATATAACCGGGCCGGTCCCTGGACCACAGCCGGCGGCGTCCAGCCGGGAGATTGGCCGCCCTGGATGAGACATCTCAAAGACTACTGAAAATCACCGAATGAACTAAACAAGAGGGGCCTATGCCGAGCAAATCAGCATAGGCCCCGAATTAATGTAAAATCTGCTATATCAACCACGCAATGTTAATTACCGGCTAAATCCCGGCTTACGGTGCCGGAGCATACAGCCGAATATCATCGAAGTACATCGTACCTGAACCGCCGGCTACCGGATTGTTCTTGTTACCAAGACCAAGGGAAATCGTATTGACATTGGCCAGGTTCACGCCCTGGTCTGCAAACGCCTGCAGGTCGATATTCCATTGGGTCCATTTATTTATCTGTGCCGCGTTCGGATTATCGTGATTGATCACCGCGCTGCCATTGAGAGCAACATACAACGTCTCAGTAGCGTTGTCCGAATCACCTCTGAACCAAATCGTCAGCGTGTTGACACCATTTTCTGTCCAGTCACGCGGATAAGTCAACGTCAAAGTTGCCTCAGAGTAACCAACGCTGTTGTCGTAGTAGAGCGGCATCGACTGGCTGCCTCCGTGAACGATAGTTTGCTCGGCAAAAGGAGGAATATCATAACCAACAAGAGAACCGTTTGTCGGGTCGTCGTATCCGTCCAGCCACGCATTAAATATCCTGTTGCTCTCGGGGTCGGCGGGGTCAAGGTCATTGTAAGATTCAAAATCGTCCACGATAAGGAAGTTGGCGGTCGTAAAGCTCCAGACAGGGCCAATCCACGGACTGTCCGGGTTGGCGTTATTGACCTCATCAACTCGCCAATAGTAAGTGGCATCCCACTCAAGCTTTCCGGGGTCATAGCTCTCGGAACCAAGGTCCCTGGTACCTTTATACTCCGGCGAACTGGTATCGGCATCGCGTATGACCTCTTTATCTGTGCCGAAGTACACCTCATGCGAGGCTGCATAATCTCCCGGCGACCAGGTAAGAACCGGTGTTTGCTTCACATCCACAGCGCCATTAGACGGATTCAGGCTGACAACGGCGCCCTGAGTAGTAAAGCTCCAGATGTTACCTTTATGTGTGGCGATGGCATCAAACTCATCAACCCGCCAGTAGTAAGTCTTACCCAATTTAAGCGGGCCGGGAGTATAGGTCGTAGCTCCCTGAGGAAGACCTCCGGCAGCGTTGTTCACATCGTCAAAATTGTCGCCAAAGTACACTGTGTGCAATTTAGAACCGAAACCTGCCGTCCAGTTCAGCTTCACATCCGGCTCTACAAGTTCGGCACTATCAGCCGGTTCAGGGTTGTAGGCGGTTCTGGGAGCAATCATAAAGCTCCAGACATCACCTTTCCAAGGACTATTCGGCTCGGAGTCATTGACCTCATCAATCCGCCAGTAATATGTTGTGCCTGGAATAAGACCATCCGGAAAAGGAAATCCGGGAAAGCCGGCAACAAGAAATGTCGCGGTCTGATTGCCCTGGAACGTGCTCTCAGCGCCGGCACTCACGTCGTCAAAATTCTCGCCGAGGTACACATCGTGTGAGATGGCAGACTCTCCCGGCGCCCAGCTAAGGTTCACCCACGTATCCAGGACTATTGTCCCGGGAGTGGGAGCCATGAGATGGGCTTTTTCCGGGTCGGAACGGGCCGGAGAAAAGAGGCCTTCCTTGTAGCCGAAAAAGTCCACATCTATAGCTCCGCTCTGCGGTGTGGCGCCAACACCAAGACTAATGTAGCTTTCCGTATAGTCGCCGCCGGTACCTGCGGTAACATGGAACTCATTTGGCGTAGCTGAGCCGTCAACCCAGATATTGGCTTTGTGGGTACCGCCTCCACTGTCATCCGGCTCGATGGTAATCCAGAACTCGTGCCAGACCGTCAGGTCGGGAATCTCCAGGATATTCACAGTACCTGCCTCATTACCTTGGAGGTCCACGTCACCCGTGGGGGACGTGCCATTGAGCTTGTTCATGGTCAGCCCATTGGCTGATAGTTCGTCGTCATCTGAGGCCAGGGACAAGGCAAAACCGATGGTTTGGTCACCACCGGCCTCCTGATGGACACCGAAAACGTCCTTACCGCCGTCGTGGCAAAGGTAACCGTCACCGCCGGCCGGCCATGGGTCGTTCGCGCCGCCTCCATCCGGATGGAGATCATCCAACGGGGGCGTTGTGGAAAGACGCGCACGGAACGAAATTGTAATCCCGTGTACCGAAAGGATTTCATCCGATACTGATTGGTCGATCTCATCAATAAGCTGGTGCCCAAAGAAAATTTTTCGGATACTTCCCGGGTCGTCCTGTGCGTGGTCCCTGGGATCTCCGGTATCCTGCAGACGTACAAAGGTCACTTCGCCCTCGGTTAGGACGTTGACACCACCCGGCCTGCCGGTGCCGATTTCTGTTTCGTCCCACTGGTCCGAGCCGTTGTCGTGGCTCCACGTCCCATCCAGCGCGGTAAAGTTCGCTCCGGGAGCACCCGCGTCACCGGTGTAGATGTACGTCCACCCGCCAAGAGGGTCTGCATATTCGACCCCTCCCACGGCCACGCCGGAACCAAGACCCAGCGCTATAACAAAACAAGCTGAATAAATCAATTTCTTAGACATAATAGTCCTCCTTCAAAAAAGGTTAAAACAAAAACGACCGATAATAATTTTCACACTTACTAAGTTCTACCTATGCTTGTCCGGGATACTTTTTTCCGACTTGACGCGCCTGTCAGTCCTAAGGACTCCTTGCGGAGAAGCGTGCTTTACAGCATTACCTCCTTCCTTCAAAAACATGACGTTAACTGCAAATAGAAATGCAGTAAATTCAATTACCAGGTACAGACCTTACTATTATCTCTTATAACAGATTCGATGCTTTGCTTCAAGCAAAACTTATCTAAACACTCAGGGTTTTTTTCATGCTCCCGGCAATTTGCATGGCCCCTGAGCTGTAAGGTCATTTTTTATAAATACTTATACGGCTATATAGCACTGTCTATAACATCCCGCATCGGCTGGGCTGTTCCGCAGTGTCTTATAAAAAATCCCTGAATTTGAGCTATTTTGCTATTGCGGAAAATCAGATTTGGTTGTATAATACGGTGTTTGGCGAAATAGCCTAAATTAACAATAGGAATACAAAATTAACGAAACATAAAGCTGTTTTTGCGCATCCCAATAGATAAACAGCAAAAGGGGCCATTATGAACAAACAAAAAGGATTTACACTAATAGAACTTTTAGTGGTAATCGCTATCATTGCGTTACTGATGTCGATTTTGATGCCGGCGCTGCAGCGGGTAAAGAAGCAGGCCAGGAGCGTTGCCTGCCTGAGCAAGCTAAAGCAGTGGGGCGTGTTTTTTGCGATGTACGCCGACGACTACGACGGCCGATTCATGGGGGGCTTTAGGGTCTCCAATCGATGGGTCAGCGCGCTTGGGGACTACTATAAATGGGATGACGAGTTTACCTGTTGTCCGAATGCGTTCAAGCCGTGGGTGGATGAATTCGGGGTAAATTCGGGTGCCGAAGGAAGCGCTTCAGGTGTCGGTGTGACCATGGCCTGGGGATACATGAACCAGGGGCACTGGAAAAAGCCAATGAAGGGAAGTTACGGAATCAACGGCTGGGTTGTCGATCCCCCGCCAGGCAGTGAACCTCATCCCGAGCGGGGGAGTCCGGGATACTTCTGGCGAGGGCCGAATGTGGCGGGGGCCGGGTACGTGCCATTGTTCCTGGAGGCCCAGCGCTATAACGGCGTGCCGTTACACACAGACACACCGCCCAGCTATAGCGGCGAGCGGTGGAACGACAACGCGCAGATGGGCCGGTTTTGCCTCGACCGGCACGATGGGTTCGCCGGCTGTCTGTTCTTAGACTATTCGGCTCGTAAAGTGGGGCTCAAAGAGCTGTGGACCCTCAAATGGCATAAAGAGTACAACGAAGCCGGCCCCTGGACAATCGGCGGCGGTGTCCAGCCGAGCGACTGGCCGGAATGGATGCAGCATTTTAAAGATTATTAAAAAACAACCGTCGAAAAAAAATTAAAAAATACGGTTTTGACGGAAAATAAAGTACAATTGCAAAAGTAAACAATTAAAACATTAAGAAGGAGGTATTATTATGGTCAAGCGAAAAGGCTTTACGCTAATAGAGCTTCTGGTGGTAATCGCCATTATTGCCCTTCTGATGGCAATCCTTATGCCTGCACTAAATCGCGTAAAGAAACAGGCCAGGGCTGTTGCATGTATGGCCAATCTCAATCAATGGAGTCTTTTTTGGTCAATGTATTGTGACGATAACGACGGATACTGGCTTAGCGGCGCAGGCGGCGGCAGCGGCAGGTGGTGGTTCGAGCCGATGCTGGAGACTTACAATATCGGAGTGAAGATGCGCTTATGCCCACAGGCTACAAAATCTGCGGGCCAGGGTGTTCACCAGGGCATAGGTTACTTTTCAAGTCAAGCCTGGCAAACCGGTGAATGGATAGGTAGCTACGGACCAAACGGGTGGATGTGTAATCCTATCTCGACGAACCCATCGGGTAGTGTCTGGGGACGCAGCCCCATTTCAGACCATTGGAGGAAGCCCGAGTGGCCGGGTGCGAGTAATATACCGTTATTTACCGGTAGCTGGTGGGTCGATGCCTGGCCAAGAGAGAATGACAATCCTCCCGAAATCCCAGGAGGACCGCCGGACAGACCGAACACAAACGAAATGGAGCGCAATTGCGTCGACCGGCACGATGGATTCTTAAACGCTCAGTTCTGCGATTGGTCTGTCAGAAAGGTCGGAATCAAGGAGCTCTGGACGTTAAAATGGCATAAAAGCTATGACATAGCCGGACGATGGACCAAAGCAGGCGGTGTCAGTCCGAGCGACTGGCCGATATGGATGAGAAATTATAAAGATTATTAAAAATAACCACCGCATAAAAAGATTCAGAATTATAAAAAGTATGCTAACTAAAAATACGGCAAGGAGAATTATTATGGACAAACAAAAAGCCTTTACCTTGATAGAGCTTTTGGTTGTTATTGCCATTATCGCGATATTGATGGCAATATTGATGCCGGCACTGAACCGGGCCAGAGAGCAGGGCAGGCGGGCAGTTTGTCTTAGCAATCTCAAGCAGTTGACACTTGCGTGGATTATGTATGCTGATGAGAACAACGACAAGATTGTTAATGGCGAAGCAGCCGGCGGTGGAAATGGCCTGGCCACTGTACCCACATCAGGTAATAGGCATAAGGGTGAGAAGTGGTGGGTTGGAGGCGATTGTGGAGATTTTTGGGCCGGCGAGCATTTGCCCATGGAAATCCAATTAAGTGCTATTAGAAACGGCGCCTTATACCCATATTGCAAGAAAGAAACGCTTTACCGGTGCCCGACCGGTGTTCGCGGAGAGATGCGGACCTACACCATAGGCGATTCTATGAACGGTATTCCCAGGAGTGGGACACACTCTAATGAAAAGGTGGGGGTAAGAGTAGGCAAAACGGTATTGTGGATTAAG
>Ga0180009_10008225_pt1 | contig 10410 bp, 16 predicted proteins | sample OS_PC_MetaG_FD_123537 | JGI IMG/M metagenome (GOLD analysis project Ga0180009, IMG submission 123537) | Groundwater microbial communities from the Aspo Hard Rock Laboratory (HRL) deep subsurface site, Sweden - OS_PC_MetaG | ecosystem: Environmental > Aquatic > Deep subsurface > Groundwater... | reverse complement strand
TTCAGTCTGCGATGCAAGGCGTGGATGCAGTCGTTCATATGGCGGCGCTTCTGCATATTGTCAATCCACCATCAGAAATGCGCGAAAAATACGAGCGCATTAACGTTGGCGGCACAGCGACGGTAGTTGAAGCTGCAATTAGTGCAGGGGTCAAGCGCCTTGTATTGTTCAGTACGATTACTGTATATGGGCAGGCAAATGGACAAGTGCTTAATGAGCAGTCCCCAACGCATCCTGAAACTTTTTATGCCCAGACGAAACTTGCTGCCGAGAAGATAGTATTGAATGCAAACAGAAAAGATGGTCAACCATTGGGAACCGTGTTCCGCTTAGGTGCTGTCTATGGTTCACGAATAAAGGGTAACTATGAACGACTCACACATGCCTTGGAACAACATCGCTTTATTCCCATCGGAAATGGTCTCAATCGGCGGACGCTGATTTATGATAAGGATGTTGGTAGTGCGGCTGTGCTGGCTGTTACCCATCCTACTGCAGCAGGTCGGATATTCAACGTAACAGATTGCAGATTTCATACCTTGAATGAAATTATTGAAACTATATGTTTTGCTCTTAGACGTAAACCGCCGCGGCTGTCATTGCCTGTTGGTCCAACGCGTTCATTGGTTGGTTTTGTCGAAAAGGGATGCCGGGCCATTGGCTTACCCCCCCCGGTAACACGGCAGTTGATTGACAAGTATACTGAAGATATTGCCGTTGATGGCAGCCTCATTCAGAAAGAACTTGGTTTTATGCCACAATATGATCTAAAGGCCGGTTGGGAAGAGACGATACATGAGATGTGGGAAGATAGGAAGTTGAGTGGCTGATGGGAAGGGAGGCCGGAGGATGGAGAACGGAGACGGAAAAACAGGAGACAGGAGAATAAAGGACGGAAACAGGAGGCAGGAGACGGGAGAAGGGAAACAGGAGACGGGAAAAATAGGAAAAAAGAGAAAAAAGTCGGAAAATGGGAGAAAAGGTTGGTAAGTTTGAAGACCTTGAGGTTTGGAAAGAGGGAATGCGGCTGGCTATTAAAATATATGAGGCGTTGAATACTTGCCGTGATTATGGGTTGCGTGACCAGATGCAGAGGGCTGCTGTTTCGATTGCATCCAACATAGCAGAAGGCTATGAGAGAAATACAAACAAGGATTTTATCCATTTTCTATATATTGCAAAGAGTTCCTGTTCTGAATTAAGAACTCAGATTTATCTGGCTGTAGAAATAGGTGTTTTAGGCAAAGCAACCGGCAATGAGCTGCTGGAATCGACAAGGAAAATTTCTGCAATGCTTCATAATTTCATAAAGGTTAGAAGGGAACGGTTTTAGCATGCCCTCCGTCCTCCTTTCTCCGTCCTCCGGTCTCCCTTTTGTTAAACGAATATTTGATATCATCCTTGCTTCAATGTTTTTTATAGTCTTCTCCTTTCCCATGTTGATTATCGCACTTCTGGTTAAAACTACTTCCAAAGGTCCTGTACTTTACTGTTCGGACAGGGTAGGGAAGAACAATGTGATTTTCAAGATGCCTAAGTTCAGGACTATGAGAGTCGATACTCCGCCAGTCGCTACACACCTATTATCAGATCCAAATAAATATTATACTCCTTTGGGATCATTTATACGTCGGTCCAGTCTGGATGAGTTGCCGCAGCTTTACAGCGTTTTAAAAGGAGATATGAGTTTTGTTGGGCCACGTCCAGCTCTGTATAATCAGGATGATCTTATTGAGTTAAGGACAAAAAAAGGAATTCATAACATTACTCCAGGTTTAACAGGATGGGCACAGATCAACGGTAGAGATGAACTCCCGATTCCTGTAAAGGTTGAGTTTGACGAGTATTATCTGAAAAACAGATCGTTCTTCCTTGATCTCAAGATATTGTGGATGACAGTTGTAAAGGTTGTGAGGAGGGAAGGGGTTGTGCATTGAGAGGATGGGAAGATAAGAGGGTGATCCCAGTTGAATAGCCCTTCGGGCGTCCGCAAAGCGGCCCTGGTGAAATGTTCTCCTAATTTCACGGGGTAAAAATTCAACGGGACAGGGAAGGTAAGAGGGCAGGAAAAGATAGAAGACAGAAGTCAGAGAACAGAAGTCGGAGGTCAGGAGACAGGGAGCAGAGAGCGGACATAAGAAGATTAGAGGGTGAGAGGATTAGAGGATAATCCCAGTTGAATAACCCTTCGGGCGTCCGCAAAGCGAAATTCAACGGGACAGGGAAGGCGAGAGGGGCATTTGGAATGAAAATTTATCTCGATGTTTGCTGTTTGAATCGCCCGTTTGATGATCAGACTCAGGATCGAATACATCTTGAATCGGAAGCGGTTGTTCTGATATTAAAACATGTACGGTCAGGGAATTGGGAATGGATCAGCAGCGAGGCGGTAGATTATGAAGTCGGGCAGACACCTAATGTGGAACGGAGGCATCGAGTTGAGGCCTTGATTCGATACGCTGGTCGTACTGTCCTTATAGAGAAATCTGTTGTCAAACGGGCTTTCGAACTTAAGGCAATCGGTTTTGGCGTCTATGATGCGCTTCATTTGGCATGTGCTGAGCATTCTTATGCCGACGTTTTTCTGACTACCGACGATAAACTTCTGCGGTTGTCGCGTGAATGTTCCAGCACACTTAAGGTAAAGGTGGATAATCCATTAATATGGCTTAAAGAGGTGACAGAAAATGAATACAGGAACCATGACTTTTGACCAGATCAAGATAGAAGGGCTTAAGGCTTTAGAGCGTCAGTTGGGGCCGGACGGCATGATCCGGTTTTTGCAGCAATTTGAAACAGGCTGGGGAGATTATACAAAAGAAAGACATAAGTGGCTCAAAGAGACAAGTGTGGAGGCACTGGCGGAGAAGATTGTTAAACAGAGGGGGGAGGGGCGGAAGGTGAGAAGATGATCCCAGTTGAATAACCCTTCGGGCGTCCGCAAAGCGGCCCTGGTGAAATGTTCTCCTAATTTCACGGGGTAAAAATTCAACGGGACAGGGAAGGTGAGAGGATGGGAAAGCAGAAATTGAGAAGATTAGAAGGTAGGAAGGTGAGAGGATTAGAAGTGGAGAGGATGGGAAGAGCAGAAATTGAGAAGATTAGAAGATAGGAAGATGAGAAGATAAGGGATGGAAAGAAAGAGGGGAAACGGAGAAAGTGAGAAGGTGGGAAAATTAGAAGAGCAGAAGGGAAGGAAGAGAACGATCAGGCATTTTAGGGATCTTGAAGTCTACAGGCGGGCTTTTGATGCCGCAATGGAGATTTTTCAAATGACCAAGGGGTTCCCTTCTGAAGAGAAGTTTTCTCTGGTTGATCAGATTCGAAGGTCATCAAGATCAGTATGTGCTAATTTAGCAGAGGGATGGAGAAAGATGTTTTCGATAAACTTGATAACGAGTATGAGCAATTGATTGCAATGTTAAATTCAATGGAAATGAATGCTGCAAAGTTTTGTTTCTGAATATTCGCTAATCTTCTTACCTTCTAATTTTCTGCTCTCCTTGCACCACCGCTATGCTTAATTACAGGAATGGAACGAAAGCGGGAGAAGCTGAAAACGGAAGGAACGGAGGACTGGAAAAGGCAGCGGTCGGAGATCGGAAGTCAAATGGTGGTGTACCTTATTGAGATTCCCTGTTAAGAATATCGTGAGTTCCGATTGCTCGAAAAATCAAACCGTTTTCAAGAAATTCGAAGGTAAAGCGATATTTCATGGTAATTGATCCCTCCCACCGATTCTTTGTTCCCTGGATTCGCTTAACTCTGAGCGAGGGGTGTGACGTTTGTTTCAAAAATAGAGATAGTTTTTCATCGAAGGCTTTTTGAATTTCTTTTGGCAACTTATTATATTCTTTTTTGAATTGTCTGCTGAACTGATAGGCTGTTACTTTTTCAACCATTTTAATCCTTCTTCCACAGACTCGAATTTGGCGGAAAGCTGATCTTTTCCGATTTCCTCATCAACATCGGCTTCCATTTTTTGCCATTCTTTTGTCCAATACCATCCCTGCGAAGGGTCAATAAGTTTTCTGGGCTTCAAGACAATCTGGCTTTTTTCAACATCCACTTCAACATAGTCACCTTTTTCGATCCCGAGAGTAATCATAATCTTCTTGGGGATACGAATTTGCCCCTGAGGGCTTATTTTCATTATTGTTGACATTGACATAGCTCCTCCTTTAAACAATTAAACTTTTAAACTATTTTAGATGTTATTTTCTTTCCAGTCAAGCGAAATCAGGAACCGATACATGGAGATTTGGGAGACTGGACTGCGCCCCAGAGAAATAGTGTCCATCGTTGTCACACATTGACGTGTCCATTTAGGAAGAGTGCGGGCAGGTCGAACGTTGAATGGGAAAAGAGGTGAGTTCTTGTGTTTATGATAAAAAAAATTGTAGCTCCTTTATTCATGCCTTTATCTCTGTGTCTTGAATTGCTGTTAGTTGGACTTTTTCTCCTTTGGTTTACTCGCAAACAAAAGGCCGGCAAAATAGTTGTTTCCCTTGGAATAGCTTTGTTAATGATTTTTAGCTATGGGGCTGTTTCAAACATATTGCTTAAATCATTGGAGTGTAAATATCCTGCGCTAAATGATATAAATAAGTATTCTGATGTAAAATGGGTAGTAGTGCTGGGAGGAGGGCACATATCTGACCCAAAGCTTCCAGCTAATGATCAACTTTCGAGTTCTTCCCTTGCTCGCCTGGTAGAGGGTATTCGGATTCATAAAAAATTAAAAAACAGCAAGTTAATTCTGTCAGGAGGCAGGGTATTTGATTCAGTCCCGGAAGCTTATACTATGGCAAAGGCGGCTGTTTCGCTTGGCATAGATGCAAGTGACTTGATTCAGGAGTCCATGTCAAAAGACACAAAGGATCAAGCCATGCACATAAAAAAAATAGTAGAAGATGAAAGATTTATTCTTGTAACCTCTGCTCGCCATATGCCACGTTCAATAGCTCTTTTTCGGAAGTTGGGTTCTCAGCCCATACCCGCACCTACAGATCATTATTTAAAGGGTCAAAATGAAATCAGTTTAAGTTCCTTCTTCCCAGACGCTGGTGGGTTTGTCATACTGAAGAGTGCTTTTCACGAATATTTGGGTTTGGCGTGGGCAAAGATAGTAGGGTATATATGACAGTCAATTTTTATTCCAAGAGACATCGTGGCTATGACAAGTTTTGCTTTCAGTTGCATCTTTTTGAAAAGCCGTTGAAATCCGGGCCTGAAAGACTCAGCTTTGATATTGCGGAATCGATTAAGGATTTATCCGAAGGAAGAATTATAGCTTCCTATCCTTTATTCGTTTTTCGATGAGCCTGTAAACTTCTTTTCGATGGATTATACCGAGAATCAAAATATCATCACTGAAAACTTTAAAAACAACACGGTAATCTCCGACTCTCAACTTCCAGTAACCTTTAAGCGTTCTTTGCAATGGCTTCCCATAGGTTTCAGGATGTGTAACAAGCCGCTGTTCAATAACTCTCTTGATCATGTTCTTGTTTTTTGCATCAATTTTAGGCAGATCAGATCTTTTAACATCTGGGTGGTATTTGAGTTTGTATATCATAGCTTTTCAGCAATCCAGATCTTAAGACCATACATCATTATGGGTTAGGGCTTCAGAATCATTCCAGGATTTTTCTCTTTTTTCGGCGAATACAGAAAGGGCGATGTCCTCTTGAATTTCCAGAGCTTCTTTGAGCAAGTCCCTAACCTTAGCGGACAATGAAACATTATCCTTTTCTGCTAAAAGTCGAACGTTTTGGTAGAGAGAATTTTCCAAAACTACGTTTATACGAGGGTTTTGAGCTGGCATGGTTTGTTCCTCCTGATAAAATAAAATTTAGTGTAACAGTAGTGACACACCATGTCAAATCTTATTTAACCGAGCACCACTTCGGGCGTCTGGGTGCCCCGGTGAAATACACTTTCTGCTTGACAGCCGTCATTTTTAAAGGTAGCGTTTAAAAATAATGTATAAAAAGAGATTGATCGAGCAAAAGATAGACCGGCTTTTGGACATGTTTCCAGTAGTTGCCATTATTGGTTCACGGCAATGTGGAAAATCGACACTGGTTAAAAATATCCGCCCGGATTGGAAATACTATGATCTGGAAAGACCGGATGACTATCAACTGATAACGAGTGATCCATTAGGTTTTTTTGCCAGGCAAAGTGAAAAAACTATTATTGATGAGGCCCAGCAATACCCGGAATTATTCAAAGTATTAAGAGGTATTATTGACCAGGACAGAAAAGCAGTCGGCAGGTTTCTGCTTACCGGGTCAAGTTCGCCTGAAATAGTCAAAGGGCTGTCCGAAAGCATGGCCGGGCGAATTGCAACTATGGAACTTTGGCCATTTAAGACAGCAGAATTTTATGACAAACCTCTTTCGCAAATTTACTCCCTGCTTTCTCAGAATAGACCGGATTTAGACCGGATTTCAGATTTAAAGCCAGAGTTGGATGTCAAGCAGATATACGACCACTGGCAGTTAGGCGGTTACCCGGAGCCCAGGATAAAAGGTTGCGATACTCCGGAGTTTTACGGTTTATGGATGGATGAATATTTCTCGGATTATATCAGGAGAGATATTCAACGCCTTTTTCCCAGAATCAACACTCATAATTTTCGTCTTTTTATCCAAACTCTGTCCTTTCACTCCGGCAAAATTATTAATCAGTCAGACATAGCCAGGGCATTGGAAGTCAGCTCCGTTACCTCAAAAGAGTATCTTGAAATAATTCATAATACATTTATATGGCGCAATCTGAGAAGTTATGAAAAAAATAAATTAAAGAAAGTGCAAAAGATGCCCAAAGGTTTTTTCCGTGACCAGGGAATACTGCATCATCTCTTGAAAATTAATAGTCTTGATAACTTATTAGTCCACCCTGTAGCAGGTTTTTCATTTGAATCTTTTGTTGTAGAGGAAATTATAAGAGGGTTTCAGTGCACATTAACGGCAGGCATTGATTTTTATTTTTACAGAACCAGGGACAAATCAGAGATAGATCTTATTATAGACGCTCCTTTTGGCGTTATCCCAATTGAGATCAAGCTGGGCTATAAAATTAAGAAAGGGACGCTGACGGCATTGAAGAATTTTTTAAAAGATACTAATGCTCATTTAGGAATATTAGTAAACAACTCAGATAAAATAGAATTTTTGGCCAATAATATTATGCAAATTCCGGTCCACTATTTTTGAAAACATAGGGGGTAAGTCAGGGGTCGGAAGTCAGAGGTCGGAAGTCAGAAGTCAGAAGTCGGAAGTCAGAAGTCAGAAGTCAGAGGTCGGAAGTCAGAGGGCAGGGGTCGAAGGTCGGAGGCCATGGGAAAAGACAGTAGTCAGAGGTCTGTTTCAGAGATCGGAAGTCAGAAGTCAGAGAGCGGAAGTCAGATATGGAAACAAAACAGATAAAATCTGTAAAGGACTTAAGAGTGTATAAAAAAGCCTATGCGCTTGCCATGGGAATATTCAATATCAGTAAGCAGTGGCCTGCTGAAGAAAAATATTCGTTGACCGATCAGATAAGGAGATCTTCGAGGTCAGTTTGCTCAAACCTGCGTGAGTCTTGGGCGAAAAGAAGGTATGAGGCACATTTTATCAGCAAGTTGACGGATGCTGATGGAGAAAACAGTGAAACGGACACTTGGCTTGATTTTGCAAGAGATTGTAAATACATCTCCATTGAAGGTCATGGCCGTCTGACAACTGAATGTAAGGAAGTGGGTGCTATGCTCGGCGCCATGATCAAAAAGCCAACTTCATTTCTGCTCAAATCCAGTTCCTGAACACAGAGCTCTGATCTCAGACTTCCGTCTTCCGACATCTGACATCTGATCTCTGAAATGTGCTGTCTGTCATAAGGATGTTTTAAAATAGATGAAAAAAATACTGATAAGTAAAAATTTGTTCGTTTTAATTATGACCGATATGGTTTTATTGGCCCTTTCTTACTTTTCGGCTTACGTTGTGCGGTTTGAAGCTCATATTGGGGCAAATGAACTGCTGGTTATAAAGCAGACCATTGTTCCCATCCTCCTGTGCAAACTGGCGGTGTTTTACTTTTTTAACCTCTACCGTGGCATGTGGCGTTATACCGGAATCCTTGATCTCCTTAATGCGATCAAAGCGGTTTTGGTGAGTTCTTTGATTATTATTACAGTGGTTCTCATGCTTAGCAGATTTCAGGGGTTTTCGCGGTCTGTATTTGTTATTGACGCCGTTTTTTCCCTGATATTGATAGCCGGAATCAGGCTTGTCATACGGCTCCTTTTATCTACTACTACCTTTTCTCTTAATAACAATGGCATCATCATCAACGAACATAAAAAAATGATCATAATCGGCGCAGGCGATGCAGGGGAAAAGGTTGTTCGTGAGATTTATGATAATCCGAGGATGAAATACAGGGTAGTCGGTTTTGTTGATGACGATAAAAGCAAGCTTGGCAAACAGATCCACGGAATAAGGGTTCTCGGCAGGATCGACGAGCTTAAAGAGATTGTAAAAAGCGAAGGTGTGGATGAAATTCTGATCGCCGCGCCGTCTGCGGTGGGAAAAGACATGCGGCGTATTGTGGAGATTTGTGATTCGACAAAGATCCCCTATAAGACACTACCTGGTATGGGGGAGATAATCGACGGCAAAGTCAGTATTAAAACAATTCGAGATATTGCATACAAAGATCTTCTTGGAAGGCCTCCTGTCCGGCTGGAAAATGATAAAATTTCGGAATTTCTGAAAAACAAATGTGTTTTGATTACAGGGGCGGGCGGTTCGATTGGTTCAGAACTGTGTCGGCAGATTTGTACGTATAGGCCGTCTCTATTGGTTTTATTCGATGCAGGCGAAAGCAATCTATATTCGATTCAAATGGAACTCAAACACGTGGTTACCTACATAAAATATCGGGCTGTGCTCGGTCGGGTACAGGATAAAGCATTAGTAGATGAGGTATTCCGAAAATATAAGCCTGATGTAGTCTTTCACGCAGCCGCCTATAAGCATGTTCCGTTAGTGGAAAGAAATCCGTGGGAGGCAGTATATTCAAATATTGTTGGAACAAATACCCTGGTCAAAGCGGCGATTTCCCACAAAGTTGACAGATTTGTACTTGTTTCTACGGATAAGGCGGTGCGGCCGACCAACGTAATGGGGGCGTCAAAGCGCATTACTGAAAAGATCATTCAAGCTCATTCGTCAGTGCCCACTAAGTTCATGGCGGTGCGTTTCGGGAATGTGATTGGTTCTTCAGGCTCAGTAATTCCCCTTTACCGGCATCAAATCGAAAAAGGTGGCCCTGTGACCGTTACGCATCCAGAGATAACCAGGTTTTTTATGACCATAGAGGAGTCCGCTCAACTTATACTTCAGGCATTTACCATGGGTGAGGGTGGTGAGATTTTTATTCTTGAAATGGGGACGCCAATCAAAATAGTAGATATGGCCAGGGACCTGATCCGTCTTTCCGGAAAAGAACCTGATACGGATATTGAGATAAAATTTATAGGTCTCAGGCCGGGTGAAAAACTTTACGAGGAGTTGATTACAGAGGGAGAAGGGATTGTAAAGACTGAACATGAGAAGATTCTTGTATTGCGAGATGAGCGTCTGGGCGGTGACATAGAGTATTATAGTAAATTAGACAGGCTTGATGAACAGATAAAAGAATTGACCCATCTGGCAGACATGCATGATGCAAAGGGGATTAAGAAGAAGTTGCGGGAGGTTGTGCCTGAGTATGTGATTTCGGATGATAAAGCGGTGGTGTAGGAGAGAAGGGATGAATTTTAAATTTTGGATTCTTAATTCTTAATTTTGAATGAAAAAAACAAATTTGATAAAGGATAAGACGATTGAAATGAAAAAGAACAATTTAATAAAAGACAAGACATATGAGTTTGCGCTTGATATCATCCGGCTTTACGTAGAGTTGCGTATACAGAAGGAGTTTGTTCTGTCGAAGCAATTGCTTCGTTCAGGAACCAGCATAGGAGCGAATGTTGAAGAAGCTACTGCTGCTCAGAGTAGGAAAGATTTTATATCGAAAATGGCCATTGCTTCCAAGGAAGCGAGGGAGACACATTACTGGTTGAGGCTATTGCGGGATAGTAAACTTTGCGGAAGTATTGATCTGTCCGATCGAATAAAAAAATCAGAAGAAATAATTAAAATAATCACTGCGATTGTCAAAACAACGCAGGATAATTCTTAATTCTCAATTTTGAATGAAAGTGTGACAGGATAATTCAAAATTAAGAATTAAGAATTCAAAATTAAGATACTTATGGTTACTAAGAATCTAAAACCTTTGATATATAAGATATTTCTGGCATTACTTATCGTTGGCATGCATGCTGAATATCAGTTTTCAAGATTCACCTTTCTT
>Ga0180009_10008224_pt1 | contig 10411 bp, 11 predicted proteins | sample OS_PC_MetaG_FD_123537 | JGI IMG/M metagenome (GOLD analysis project Ga0180009, IMG submission 123537) | Groundwater microbial communities from the Aspo Hard Rock Laboratory (HRL) deep subsurface site, Sweden - OS_PC_MetaG | ecosystem: Environmental > Aquatic > Deep subsurface > Groundwater... | reverse complement strand
TTTTTTGTCTCAAAAAATAGTGAACACTATCTTTGGGGTAATGGATAGTAGTGTGATCGTGAAACATCAAAATTCCGGAAGGAGAACAGGATCATGAACGTTTGGGGGGTAATCAAGAGGGGGTTCATGTACTATCCCGGCCAGGTGGCCCTGATTCACGGCGATCAGCAGGTCACTTACCGGGAGTTCGAAGTTCAGATCAACAAACTGGCCAATGTCTTCCGGGGACTGGGCCTTGAAAAAGGGGATGCCGTTTCCGTCCTGGGCGAGAACTCGGTCATGGTCCTGGCGGCCCAGTACGCCCTGATCAAGTCGGGTCTGGTCTGGGCGCCTTTGAATTTTCGAAATCACCCCAACGAGCATGCCCATTATCTGAACAATGCCGAGGCCAAAGCGGTCGTCCTCCAAGGGCAGTTCGCCCAGGGGATCGCCTCGATCCGGGACCAGTTGACCAGCTGCCGTCATTTCATCGTGCACGGGGGGGAGTGCGAAGGCATGCTTTCGTACGACGACCAGATGGATCAGGCCGGCGACGAACCTTTTGACGCCGGGGTGGATGAGAACGACGTGCTGTGCATACTTCACACCTCGGGTACGACCGGCAAGGCCAAGGGCGTGGTCCACACCCAAAAGAACTGGCTGATCATGACCATGATGATTCAGTCCCTCCTGGACATCAGGAAGACCGACGTGGCCCTGTACATCGCTCCGACCAATCATGGGTCCGGACTGCTGGTGGGTCCTCATTTGGTCATGGGGGTGAAGAACGTCCTGGTCAGCCACATGGACCTGGATTTCATTCTGCGCCTTATCCAGACCGAAAAGGTGACCACCATGTGGCTTGCGCCCACAATCATCTATTTTCTGCTGGCCTATCCGGGGATACGGGACTACGACTTTTCCAACCTGCGCAATCTTTGCTACTCGTCCGCGCCCATGTCCGTGGAGAAAATCAAGGAGGCGATCGACGTCTTCGGCAATCACTTCAACCAGACCTACGGGCTGGTCGAGTGTCCCATGATTTCGAACCTCGAGGTGGAGGAACACCTCGTGGACGGCAGGCCGGAGCAGGTCAAACGCCTGGGGTCGGCCGGACGGGAAATCATTCTGACGGACGTTCGCGTCGTGGACGACCAGGGCCGGGACGTGAAAACCGGGGAGACCGGCGAGATCATTGTCCGAAGCCCGCTGGTGATGCAGGAATACTGGAAAAACCCGGAGGCCACGGCCCAGACGTTGAAAGACGGCTGGCTTTATACCGGCGATATGGGGAGCCTGGACGAGGCGGGCTATCTGTTCATTGCGGACCGGAAAAAGGACATGATCATCACCGGGGGATACAACGTCTATCCCAAGGAGGTGGAAGACGTCATTTTCAAGCACCCGGCTGTTTTCGAGGCTGCGGTGATCGGCGTGCCGGACGAAATCTGGGGCGAATCGGTCAAGGCCTGCGTGGTGTTGAAGCCGGGTCTGGAGGCCACGGAAGAGGAAATAATCGCCCTGTGCAAGGAGAACCTGGCCTCGTACAAAAAGCCCAAGTCCGTGGATTTTATCGATGCCCTGCCCAAGAACCTGACCGGCAAGGTCCTCAAGTCCCAGCTTCGCGAAAAATACTGGCAAGGCAGAGAGCGGCGGGTGTGAGGCCGCGGCGAACCAGAGGAGACGATCATGGTGAAAAAAGAAATGTCCGGCTCGGTGCTGGTCGAGTTTGAATTCCCGGTGGAACGCGGAAAAATCAAGGAGTTCGCCAAGGCGGTCTGCGATCCCAACCCCGCGTACACCGACAGGGAGCATGCCCGGGGTCTGGGATTCCCAGACGTCTTGATGCCCGTCACCTATCCCATTGCATTTGCCCATCACATGCCTTCGGACAATTTTGTCCTGGAGATGACCGAAAAACTGGGGATGAACGTGGCCACCAGCGTGCACGGCGAAACCGAAATTATCCATTACCGGCCGGTGTGCGCCGGAGAGGTCCTGAAGGGGGAAGTCGTCATCGGCCGGATATATGAAAAGGAAGGCAAGCGGGGGGGCACCATGACTTTTGTGGAGATGGACGCCCGATACTATGGAGAAGACGGCGAATTGGCCGTGCTGTGCCGCAACGTGTTTATCGAGCGGGCCATACCGGATGCCTTGAATTGAACAGGGAGGGCGGGCTGCCCCGGCGGCTTGCCAACTGATAATGGATTTCTTTCTTATAGGTCGAAGATTCTCCCGGGCAAGGCCGGGGGGACTTCAATCTGAGGGGGCGGCCGAATGGATTTCGCGTTGAATGAAGAGCAGCGGATGCTCAGGGAGGCCTCCCAACGGTTCTGCCAGCGGGAACTGACCCGGGAATACGTCCGGTGGCTGGATGAGAACAAGGACTATCCCCCGGATGAGCTGTGGAAAAAAATAGCGGATTTCGGTTTGTTCCGGTCCAACATTCCCGCGGAATACGGAGGCCAGGGGCTGGGAATGCTGGACCTGGTGATTGCCTTTGAACCGATCTGCAAGGCATCCTCTTCCGTGGCCCTGGCCGTGGGCACCTCGCTGGGGTTTGGAAACCGTTTCCTCTCGGTTCTTGGAACCGAGGCCCAGAAAATGGAATATCTGCCTCGTTTGGGTGATGGGCGGATAAAGACCTGCATGGCCCTGACCGAACCGGCCGGAGGCACGGACATTCTGGGCGCCTTGTCCACGTTTGCCGAGGACGGGGGGGACCGGTGGGTCCTGAACGGGCAAAAGGTCTTCATTACGGGCGCCCACGTCGCGGATTATTTGATAACCATCTGCAAGACCGAACGGGATCAAAAGCCGAGCCGGTCCCTGAGTGTTCTGCTGGTCCCGTCCGACACGCCGGGCATCACCATCCGGAAGATACCCAAGATGAGTTGCAAGGCCTGCGCGGCCGCCGAAATTTTTTTCGAGGACGTGGCAGTCCCCCGGGAAAACCTGCTCGGGACTCGAGGCAATGGCTGGAACGAGCTGCTGGACGTGCTCAACCCGGAGCGGGTCGTGGTGTCCGCAATGGGCGTGGGGCTGATGGAAGCGGTGTATGAGGAGGCCTGCGCATACGCCTTGCAGCGGCAGGCCTTTGGCGGCCCCATCGCCCGATTTCAGATCCTTCAGCATTACCTGGCCGACATGTGCGTGAACCTGGAAAACGCACGCAACCTGACCTACAAGGCGGCCTGGCTGTGCGACCAGGGGCGGCCGTATCACATGGAGGCCACCATGGCCAAACTGGTGTCCGCGCAGGGGGCCTGGCACGCGGTCACTTATGGGGCCGAGATTTTAGGGGGGTATGGCATCTGCAACGAGTTCCCCATGCAACGTTACCTGAGAGACGCGGCCCAGGGCGCCTTTTCTCCGATTTCCAATGAAATGAGCAAGAACATGCTGATGCAGTTCCAGGGATTTCCGAAATCCTGGGTTTGAAGGAGGCCCGTTACATGACCGACAAAAGCCGGTATTATGAGGATGTCAAGGAAAACGATTCGTTGCCTGCCTTCGACATCACTGTGACCCGAACCCACATCATCAAGTACGCCGGAGCCGGCGGCGATTTTCAGCCGATTCATCACGACGAGGAGTATGCCAGGGCCGTGGGGCTGCCGTCCATTTTCGCCATGGGCATGATGCATGGCGGCATGCTGGCCAGATTGGTGACCGACTGGGCCGGCGTCGGGCGAGTCAAACGGTACAGGCTCCGGTTCGGAACCATGGTCTGGCCGGGAGACACCCTGACGTTTCAGGGGATCGTGGCTCGAAAGGAGGCTGAATCCGGGGAAAACCTGGTCGATCTTTCCTTGAGCGTGACCAATCAGAAAGGGGAGTCGGCCATCATTGGCGAGGCCACGGTGGCTCTCCCGTCCAGGGTATGAATTTCAAAGGAGTGAAGAGAGAGAAACATGGACTTTCAATTTTCTGAAGAACAAAAGATTTTTCGGGACGCGGTGGAAAAGTTCGCCCGAAACGAGATCGCTCCGACCGCCGCGGCCCGGGAGGAAGCCGGGGAGTTCAGCTTCGAGATGTGGAAGAAGCTTTGCGGTTACGGGCTGGCCGGGTTGAGCATCCCCGTGGAATACGGGGGAGGCGGGGCCGACGCCATGACCACGGTCCTGGCCATGATCACGTTTTCGGCGGCCTGCCGGGACCTGAGCATGGCCGGAGCCTGGGGCACCCACCTCTTGCTGGCGGCCATGCCCATAGCCGAAATCGGCACGGACGAACAGAAGAAAAAATACCTGCCCGTCATGGCCTCCGGAGAATGGATCGGGGCCCTGGGGCTGACCGAGCCGGAAGCCGGAACGGACGCGACCAGCCTTCGGACCCGGGCCGTGAGGAAAGGCGATGAATACGTCCTCAACGGCAGCAAGACCTTTATTTCCAACGCACCCATTGCCGATGTCTTTATCGTGGTCGCTTCAGTGGATCTGTCCGAGCGAGCCGGGGGGCTGACCCTGTTTATCGTGGACCGGTCCTGCCCGGGTGTGACCACGGGCAGGCCTTTGAAAAAACGCGATGGAGATTCCTGGCCCACGGGTGAAGTCTTTTTCGATGACTGCCGGGTGCCCGCGGCCAACCGGCTGGGTGAGGAAAAAACCGGGTTTACGCACATGCTGACTTCCCTGGGTTGGGAGCGGATTGCTTTCGCCCCGTTCGTCGGGCTTATGGAGTCGGACCTCAATCTCTGTATCGAGTACGCCAAGCAGCGCGTCCAGTTCGGTAAACCCATCGCCAAGTTCCAGTTGGTTCAGGCCATGCTGGCCGAAATGAAGATGGACCTGGAGGCCTCCCGATGGCTGGCCTATCACCTGGCCTGGAAGAAGGATCGGGGGGAATTCATCGGGCTGGATGCGGCCATAGCCAAAACGTTCATCACCGAGGCGGCCGAAAGGTCGGCCGGAAAGGCGGTCCAGATTTTCGGCGGGTACGGCTGTATGCGCGAATACCCCATCGGCCAGAGCCTGTGGGCCACCAAGCTGGGAGTCATCGGAGGCGGTACTTCCCAGATTCAGAGAACCATCATCGGTCGGATGCTGACCGGTATGTGAAAAGGAGCGAAGACATGACCATTCGAGGAAAAACCGCAATCGTGGGTATTGGCGAGGTCCCGACCGGCCATTATCCCGGGCGGTCCTTTATCGAGGCGGCCGTGGCCGTCTGTGAGCAGGCCATCCGGAACGCGAACATCCCCAAGGCCGAGATCGACACCGTGATTCCCATCGGCGTGGTCAGCAATCCGCTGGACAACGCCAATGTGGTCTGTTCCTGGCTGATCGAGGAGCTCGGTCTGGGCCGGACGGCCAAAAGCAACTTCCAGATCATGTCCGGAGGCTCCAGTTCGGCCAACTCGCTGAAAACGGCGGCCGCGCTGGTCCTGGCCGGCCTGTCCCAGGCGGTTCTCGTGGTTCACTGCGACCGGATGGGCACGGGGCTCGATCTGAACACGGCGATCACCATGTTCGCCAAGGCTTCGATCAGCCAGGAGTACGAAATGCCCTACGGCTGGAGCCAGCTCGCCCTGGCGGGCATGCTGCAGCATCGCTACATGCACGAGACGGGAACGACGGAGCGCCAGATCGCCTCCGTGGTCGAGTCATTGCGAAAATGGGCGGCCCTCAACCCCAACGCAATGTTGCGCACCCTGAAGACGGCCGATGAAGTCATGGACTCGCCGATCATCTCCTCTCCGGTCCGGAAAAGGACGATGAACGTCCTGGCCGACGGAGCGGCCGCGTTCATCGTCACCAGCGCCGAACGGGCCCGGGGTCTGGTCCCCCAGCCCGCATACCTTCTGGGCGTGGGCTCCCGCTGCACCAACTTCACCTCGACCATGCAGCCTCTCGATCTGATGGAAGCCTGGAAGCCGGCGGCCGACGACGCGTACGCCATGGCCGGCATCCGTCCGGCCGACGTCGACGTGGCCGAGATATACGACGCCTTTCCGACCTTCATTCTCATCGGCCTTGAACTCCTTGGAATTTGCAAAAGGGGAGAAGCCGGACGGTTCGTGCAAGAAGGTCATACTTCGCCCGGCGGCAGGCTTCCCGTATCCACCAATGGGGCCATGATGGCCCAGGGTCACACCGGCGCCGGGGGCGGGGTGGCCCTTCTCGTCGAGGCGGCCCGGCAGGTCATGGGTCAGGCCGGGGAGCGCCAGGTCCCCAATGCGAACCTGGTGGTGGAAACCGCATCGGGCGGCGTGGGCATGGACTTTCACGTCGGCGTCCTGGGAAGGGAGGTCTGATTCATGAGCGGATACAACAAACCCCTGCCTTTGATCACCCAGTTGAGCAAGGTGTTTTACGACGGTTGCAAGGCGAACAAGCTCCTGTATCAGGTCTGCGCCGACTGCGGGGAAATCATCTTCTTCCCGAAGCAGACCTGTCCCAACTGCATGGGGCACAGTCTGGAATGGAAGGAGTCGTCCGGCCGGGGCCGAATCTTCACGTTTACCGTGACCTATGACTACGCCCCGCCCGAGTTTGCCGCCGACACGCCCTATGCGCTGGCCATCGTCGTCCTGGAAGAAGGGTTCCGAATGACCAGCAACATCGTGGAATCCGACCTGGACGCGATTCGGTGCGACATGCCCGTGGAAGTGGTCTTTGATCCGGTCACTTCGGACATCACCCTGCCGAAGTTCCGGCTGGTCGGCCGGACGGAGTAAAGAGCTGATGATCATCGATCTGTCAGGAAAAACCGCCCTGGTGACCGGGGGCGCGAGGGGTATCGGCCGGGCCGTCTCACAGGGCCTGGCCGATGCCGGAGCCCGGGTGGTGGCGGCCGACCGCGCGGTCGGCGAGATGGAATCGGAAGCCGAAGTTGATGGCCGGCGCCTCGTGTTCCGGAAGATGGACGTGGCCCGCATGGACGAGGTCCGCCGGGTGGTCGATGAAGTCGCCCGGTCATCAGGCGGCGTGGACATACTGGTCAACAATGCCGGGGTCATGGGCAATTTTGCCCTGATGAACGGCCAGACCCCCGAACGTTTCGCCGAGGATATCTCGATCAACCTGATCGGCGCCTTTCACTGCTCCAAGGTCGTCTGGTCGAAAATGGCCGAAAAAGGCTGGGGCCGGATCATCAACATGTCTTCGATCTCCGCCCGGGGCGGGGCCTTTGCCGCGCCCGGTTATGGGGCGTCGAAAGCGGGACTGCTCGGGCTGACCAGGACGCTGGCCATTGAAGGCGGCGGGCTGGGCATCACGGTCAACGCCGTGATGCCCGGTCTCATCGATACGGAGCCGGTCCGGAAGCAAGGAGCCGAACTCCTCGACCGGGTCAGGCAACGGATTCCCGCAGGCCGGTTGGGGCGGCCCGAAGAAGTCGCCGCCCTGGTGACGTTTCTGGTTTCGGAACAGGCCGGGTACATCACCGGCGCGTCCGTTCCGGTTACGGGCGGGATCGAACTTTTTACCATTTGAAGGATGAGGAAATAAAATGGGCAAGTATGACGCGATATTCGAACCCATAACCATTGGCAATGTGGAAATCAAAAACCGGATCGCCATGGCGCCGATGAACATGAACTATACCGACCCCAACCATTACGTCAGCCGCCAGCAGATGGCCTACTATGCGGCCCGGGCCAAAGGCGGAACCGGGTTGATCATCATGGAAGCCGTCGGCGGGTCGGACCACCCCACGGCGGATACGTACCGCAAGTACAACAACGCCAGTCTGGCCAACGAACTCTATGTGCCCTTGATGGGGGACCTGGTCGAACACGTCCATTCCTTCGGCGCCAAATTTTTCGTCCAGGTTTCCCCGGGCGCGGGACGCCAGGGGACCAGCGAAGCCGGGGCGGTTCAGCCCGTGGCCCCGTCTCCCATTCCTTACCGAACCTATCCGGAACATGCCATCAACAGTCTTGACCTGTTCCAGTTGCTCAGGGCCTGCGGCTATCAGGGGGCCATACCTGAAACGGATGACATGGATGAACTGATCGCTTTCGCCAACCAGGTCCCGGGCACCCATATGAACGGCGAGACTCCCCGCGAGATCACCGTGGACGAGATTCAAATCCTGGTCAGGGACATGGGGCGTACGGCCAAGCTGGCCAAGCGGTGCGGGTTCGACGGCCTCGAGATTCACGCTCCCCATGGCTATCTCCTGCACCAGTTCCTGTCGTCCCGCTCCAACCGTCGGAACGATGAATACGGAGGCTCGTTCGAGAACCGGTTCCGCTTTCTCAAGGAAATCATCCATTCCTGCCGGAAGTACGTCGGACCGGACTACAACATCGGCGTACGCATCAGCGCCTCGGACGAAGTGCCGGAAGGGTTCGGCCCGGAATACGCCCGGAAAGTGGCCAGACGGTGCGAGGAAGAAGACGCGAACTTCATTCATCTTTCCGACGGATCGTATGAAAAGATGAACGACTTTCTTCCGAATCACGAAGGCCAGGTCGTCCCCAAAGCCGCCGTCATCAAGGACGGACTGGCCATTCCCCTGATCTGCCCGTCGGTCCACGACCCGGACAACGTCGTCGAGGTCCTGGAAAAGGGCAGGGCGGACATGGTTTCCCAGGGCAGACAGCAGATCGCCGATCCGGAATGGGTCAACAAGGTCCGGGAGGGGCGGCTCGACGAAATCATCCGATGCACCCGCTGCAACCAGGGCTGCATCGGACGGTTTGTCCTGGGTCTGCGCGGCCGTTGCATCAAGAATCCCACGGTCGGGCAGGAGGAGTTCATGGACGAATACATGCGTCGGCCCATCCTGCCGCTCAAGAACCGGGTCTGGCAGACCCTGGCCCAAATCGGGAAGGAACCCGGCACGCCCATCCCGGGCGTGACTCCTGAAGACCTTTAATCGACCGGAGGTGCACTATGAAGATCGTCGACACCCACGTTCATCTTTTCATGGCCGGGGGTATCCCGGAGGCGTACGAGATCGGCATGGCCCGGACCATGCGCCTGGTGCTGAAAAACAAAATGGGCCTCGACCTGTCCGTGGAGGAAGCCAGAAGCCAGATCGTTCAAGGCATGTACGATCCGGACGGAGAAAAATTCCTGCGGGATATGGATGCGGCCGGTATCGAAAGGGCCGTGATCTTCGGTTCGGACTTCGGGGCCGAACTGGGCGACCCGCCGGTTCACGTTTTTCAAGCGAACCGGATATACGCGGATTTGGCCCAAAAGCATCCCGACCGCTTTACCGCCCTCTGCTCCATCGATCCCCGCCGGCCCGGGGCGCTGAAACACTGCGAACAGGCCATCGAAGACTGGGGCATGAAGGGTTTCAAGCTGCATCCGGCGGCTGGGTTCAAGGCCACGGATGAAATTCTTTACCCCTTGTATGAGAAGTGCGCGGACTGGAACGTGCCCCTGGTCTTCCACGCCGGGGCCCAGCCCGCCGCGCCGGTTCACCTGGACACGCAAAGGCCGGTTTTTATCGCCGAAGCCGCCACCCGCTTCCCGGATACCAAGATGATTATCGCCCACGTGGCCATGGATTTGTATGTGGAAGCGGTCATGTACGGCAAGCTGATCCCCAATGTCTACTTCGATCTGTCATACCACCAGTTTTCCTTTGTCTCCTGGGGACCGAAGAAATTTTACGAATGGTTGCGCTTTCTGATCGACGAATGCGGGGCCTCGAAGCTGATGTGGGCCACCGACAACCCGCTGCCCTGCGCCGTGCTGCCCACGGATCAATGGGTCAGGGCGTTTACGGAACGCGAAACCGAAGTCCCGTTCACGACGGAAGAGATCGAGACGATCATGGCCGGTACATCGGCCGAAGTTTTTTCGGCATGAAATCACCATGGCATTTCAAGGCCTGATCAGGGAGGCCCCGGCATGTCCATCGAAACAATGAAGGCCATCGTTCTCAGGTATCTGAAGCAGGTCCTGGATAACGGGCAGGTGGATATCCTCGATGAGTTGTTAACGGAGGACTGCGTCATCCACCGGCCCGAGTTTCCGGCGCCGATTGTGGGACTTGACAACTTCAAGGCCTTTCTATCCCTGGCCTTTACGGCCATCGTTTGTCGAATGGAGACGACCGTCCACGACATCATGGCCGAAGGCGACCTGCTGTCCTGCAGGCTGTCCCATAAATTCGTTTTTTTTGAAAACGCCGTCTTGCCCAGCCGAATCGGAACGCATGAGACCGGCGGGCGGGAAGTGGTTGGAGCCGCCATGGCCATGTGCCGGTTCCGGGACGGAAAAATTGCCGAAGAATGGGTGTTCAAGGACGAGATCGGTCTGCTCATGCAATTGGGGGCGTTTTAACCCGAACGCCCTGGCCCGGATTTTTCACCGGGTTCCGTAGTGATGTCGAGAAACCATTAGCCCGACTTTCGCTATTCGCGCCCGAACGCAGGTATTTTGAGGCGGGTATTCGCCGCAAGTGGCTGAAATATAAGGTCTGGATTTTCAGAATCGCTTGTGGTGAAGACCTACCCTCTTGC
>Ga0180009_10008223_pt1 | contig 10412 bp, 8 predicted proteins | sample OS_PC_MetaG_FD_123537 | JGI IMG/M metagenome (GOLD analysis project Ga0180009, IMG submission 123537) | Groundwater microbial communities from the Aspo Hard Rock Laboratory (HRL) deep subsurface site, Sweden - OS_PC_MetaG | ecosystem: Environmental > Aquatic > Deep subsurface > Groundwater... | reverse complement strand
TATTTTATCTCTATACACTTGTGGTTGTACAATCTTCTTGATATATTCGTAGACCAAACTTCCTCCAATAAGCACAAGTATCGTTGACGTTAAAAGAATCACAACCTTAATTCTTTCGTCTGGCTGAACTATACCCTTACCTTGGTCCGTAAGCTCATAGTAAACAAATTGATTCATAGTTTCTCGTTTAACAATCAATCCAGCGTTCACCATTTTAAATAAGTGTTTGTGAACAGCAGATTTGTTTATCCCTAACTCATTTGATAATTCAGACATGGTTTTGCGTCTAACACTAAGGCTTTTTAGAATTTCAATTCTAACATCTGAAGATAAGGCTTTGAATATTTCTTTATCTAATTCTACTTTTTCAGGTAACATTTTATCTCCCAAAGGCGTGCTCAACGTGATTTTATTGATTTCATAATTAAGTGTCCAAATTGTTTAAATATATATATGGCACGATTATAATTATTTTGTTAAAGAGGGCATGAGATGATTGTATTTGAAAGGTGAAGAAAATGAAGGCAGTACTTGCATATTCGGGCGGCTTGGACACAAGCGTTTGTGTTAAGCTATTGCAGGAGAAGTACAACTGCGAGGTTGTTACTGTTACAGTAGACGTAGGTATGCCGAAGGAAGAGCTGAAAGAAGTCGAGGATAAAGCGAAAAAGCTCGGTTCATTGCACTATACCATCGACGCAAAAAAAGAATTTGTCGAGGAGTATATCTTCAGAGCCATAAAGGCAAGCGCTTCTTACGAGGGCTATCCTTTGAGCACTGCCTTAGCGAGACCTCTGATAGCCTTGAAGGTCGTGGAGGTAGCGAAGAGAGAAAAAGCCCAAGCCCTTGCCCACGGGTGCACCGGCAAGGGAAACGATCAGTTCAGGTTCGAGGCAGTCTATCGCTCCAAGGCGCCTGAGATGAAGATTATCGCTCCAATAAGAGAACTCAACCTCACCAGAAAAGAAAGCATCGGCTATGCGAGGGAAAAGAATATACCGATACCTGTTGATTTGAACAAGCCTTTCAGCATGGACGAGAACCTCTGGGGTAGAAGCATAGAAGGAGGAATTTTAGAAAATCCGAGCACTCCAACTCCGGAAGAAGTCTATGAGTGGACAAAAATTAAAGCACATGAACCGGAGATTGTGGAAGTTGAGTTCAATTCGGGAGTGCCAGTGGCAATAAACGGGAAAAAATTAAGCCCTGTGGAGCTCGTTGTAAAAATGAATGAACTCGCAGGAGAGCACGGAGTGGGAAGAATAGATATAATCGAAGACAGAATTCTCGGGATTAAAGCAAGGGAAAACTATGAATGCCCAGCTGCGGTTGTGCTGATAACTGCACACAAGCAGCTGGAGCAGCTGGTTCTCACAAGAAGCGAGCTCAAGTTCAAGGAAAGCGTCGATGCTGCGTGGAGCGAGCTGATTTACACAGGCTTATGGACCGAGCCTCTGAGAGAGGATTTGGACGCCTTCATAGATAAAACCCAGGAGAGAGTTACCGGCAAGGTCAAGCTGAAGCTGCACAATAAGTCCTGCTCTGTAATTGCGAGGGAGTCGCCTTGCTCTCTCTACTCCCAGGAAGCTGCCTCATTCGATGAAAAAGCAGACCAGCGCAGCATTGAGGGCATGCTTCGCTATCATGCGCTGCAGGCAGCGCTGTACGAGAAGGTCAGGAAGAAATAAACTCATCATGCAGCGCCTTTGCAGCGCTCTTCGCATCCTTCTCTGATACGACGAAGGAGATGTTAACTTCCGAGGAGCCCTGGGCTATCATCAGCACGTTTACTCCTGCTTTTGCTACTGCTGTGAAAACTCTCGCTGCAACTCCTTTTGTGCCCTGCATACCTGCGCCAACTACTGCGATTATTGCAACGTTTTCATTGTAGTGCACATCCTTAACTATATTTTTACCTGCGAATTCCTCTTTTATGGTTTTTATCGCTTTCTCCAAGTCGCTTTTCTCGATGACTGTTGAAATGTTCACCTCGGATGAACCCTGGGAAATCATGAGAATATTCACATTCTGCGCAGCGAGTGCGCTGAATACACGGGCAGCCACGCCTGGCACGCCAATCATTCCGGCTCCGGAAATTGTAACTAGCACAGCATTCTTTAGAATGCTTATAGCCCTTACTATATCGCCGGTTTCCTTCCGCTCTCTGACAATCAAGGTGCCTTGATTTTCTACATTGAAGGTATTCCTTACTCTAACTGGAATTCCTCTCTCCATCGCAGGTTCGATGGTCCTCGGGTGCAGCACCTTCGCCCCGAAGTACGCCAGCTCCATAGCTTCAATGTAGGAGAGAATATCAATCGTCCTCGCTTCCGCTACCAGTTTCGGGTCGGTCGTCAGTATTCCGTCGACGTCGGTCCAAACCCAGATTTCATCTACATTGAGAACAGCTCCGAGAATAGCTGCAGTGTAGTCGCTCCCGCCTCTGCTCAGCGTGGTTATTCTTCCCTTAGCGTCGCCTGCGATGAAGCCGGTCACCACAGGAATGCAGCTCTTCATCTGAGGTTTCAGGACTCTAAGAATTTTTTTGTTCGTCTCACTCCATATCGGCGCTGCCCTGCCAAAGTTTGAGTCGGTAATAATGCCTGCCTCGAAGCCTGTGTACCACTTCGATTTTATCCCAGCGCTGTTCAGAGCGCCACTTAAAATAGGCGCAGAAAGTCGCTCTCCAAAAGATGTTATGTAATCCAGAGAGCGCGGAGTTAACTCGCCAACGTACGAAACTCCAACAAGCACCTTCTCCAATTCTGCGCACAGCCTTTCAATCTCTATAAGCACAACTTCCTGATGTTTCCCGGAGACCCCCCTCCTCGCAGTTGCAATGTGCTTTTCCCTTACATCGCCTATAAATTTCTTAATTTCTTCTTCAGATATGCCGGCTGCTATCCTTTTTGCCATATCTACGAGGCGGTCGGTAACTCCGCCCATGGCAGAAACTACTACTGCGGTTTCTTTCGCCCTGTTTTCATCTATTATTTGTGCTACTCTTCTTATCCTCTCGGCATTTCCTATTGAAGTGCCGCCGAACTTCATTACAAGTTTTTGCATTTTCTCCCTTTAAAAACGGCTACGTTTAAATATATTAAAGTTTTCTTATAAACCATGTTTCCGATAAAGGACGACAATCCGGTGAAGAGCACACCTTTCGTTACATACTCGCTGATATTTCTCAATCTTGCAATTTTTGTCTATGAGCTTATCCTGAAGTCTAAAAATCAGCTGGAAGAATTTATTTACACCTTCGCTTTGATACCGAGCGACATTATCCAGGGCTATGGAATATATGCTCTCTTCACCTCTATGTTCCTGCACGCAGGCTTCATGCATTTTTTGGGCAACATGCTTTACCTGTATATTTTCGGAGACAACGTCGAGGACATGATGGGAAAGAAGCGCTTCATTGTTTTTTACATTATATGCGGGCTTGCAGCTTCGCTGCTCCAAATTTACATTAATCCTCTTTCGAATGTTCCAAATCTAGGCGCAAGCGGGGCAATAGCAGGAGTTCTCGGAGCATATCTCGTAGCTTTTCCGAGAGCTAGAGTGCACTGCATTCTCATCTTGTGGTACTTCATCAGGTGGGTAACCCTTCCTGCGATATTCGTCCTCGGCATGTGGTTCGTACTCCAGCTGTTCTCTGGCATAGGCTCGCTTTCTTACATCTCAGAAAGTGCCGGCGGAGTAGCTTACTTTGCGCACATCGGCGGCTTTGTTGCGGGCATGCTGCTCGTGAAGATTTTCAGAAAGTAATAGGAGGAATTGAGATTCTCAACGAAATCATCCAAAAAACAATCTTCTCAGCAGCCCGCTCGGCGATGGTACTCTGACAGCCTTCGGCTCTCTTACAACCTCTACAGAAGCTCCGCCGTGGCGCGATTTTTTGACTCTTATGCTCACGAAAATCGGTTGCTCAACGACATCGCCGACTATAAGCGCAACCCCGGGCTGCAGCTGTTTTATATCTTCCTCCAGGTCAGGCGTGAAGCCCTCGATGCTCTGGCTTATTGCCCGTAAATCGTTCGGATTGGTAACCTTCAGAATTATTTGCGTGTTGCACTGCGAGAGAACGCTCTTATCAACGCGTGCAGGTCTCTGAGAAACAACGCACAAGCCCATGCCGAATTTTCTTCCCTCGCTTGCTATGGTCCTTATTACGCCCAGAGATAAACTGCCGCCGAAGCCACGCTCAGGAGCGAAGTTGTGCGCCTCTTCGAGCAGGAACAGCAGCGGCGGTACCTTGCCCCGCTTCCTGTCGCCGAATATTTCGCTTCCCAGTCTGACTACGATTATCTCTTGGATGTCAGGTCTCATACCCCGGAGATTTATTATGGAAACGACGCCGTTTTTAACCAAATCCGCAGGACGAACAGGAGCTCCTTCGAATATCTTGCTCTCCCGCAGCATCTCCAAACGAGTTATCAAATTCCATTTACCCTTGCTCTCATGCTCGTGAATTATTTGAATAAGGTCTTCCAGAGTATATTTTCCATATCCTCTTGCAGTTTTTAATGCTTCGAAAAGTATTCCCTCCTGAGAATCAGTCAATTTCGAAGGAAGCATTTCCAGAAAGTTGCCAACGCTGAGATGGGTTATATCCAGAGCGAGCTTTCTGTCGGCTTGCGGATTCAAGCTGAGATTCGGGGTATATTCGACTACGTTTTCATAGCCTCTCGGAGATATTCCGTATTTGCCCATGAGCACAAGCTCTTTTGGATTTGAGTTCTGATTTTTGAGCGCAGAGTACTCGCCGTGCGGGTCGATAACCACGACAGGCACGTCTTTTTCAATCAGTTCCTCTATCAAAACGCCGACTGTGTATGATTTACCTGCACCAGTTTTTGCCATAACGCAGATGTGCTTTTGTATCAGCTTGTTTACATTTATATAAACCGGAGATGCTTCCTCCTGGCCTTCCAGCAGGCCGAGATAAACCCCTGACCTGATGCCCAGGTTTAGCGACTTTCTTATAATTGCGCCCTCTGCCTCATAGACCTTTTCCCCTGGCTTGAAGGGAATCTTCGGGGTTTTTAGGAATCCAGACTCATCGAGGTAGCCTATGACCTTTGCGTTTGCGACGATTCTGTCGCCCGAGTCTTCCTTTGGCTGCGAGCTGCCCGTAATTGCGCTTAAGGAATACATCTCATTGTAGCGCTTTATCGAGCAGACCTGAGCAAGAACCCAGCCGTAAGTCTCGTGACCAACCTTTACATAGCCTCCCTTCTGTAAATTGGCATTCTTGCTTACGAGGAAGTTGAAATCCCCGTAGCCTACTTCTCCGAAAATCATCCCTACGATTTTACTCATTTTGAATCCACTCCTCAAAACTCACTACGCTCGTTTTTCGTCGTGTCTTCACCCTTTTCATTTCAATTCGGTGCATAGATAAAACTTCCTCTCCTTAGCAAAACTTATAAAGCACATTTAGCCATGATTTAAAAAAATAGCTTCTAATAAATTCGAAATTTAACAAAAAATTAAAAAGAAGGGCAGGTCTAATAAAATGGACTCAAACCAGCCCTTCTACCTCATAGGAGGTTCGATTCCTCCAGGCGGTCCCCTCTGCCCGGGAATCTCCGAGGAGGAGCGATATTCAGCAGCACGTTATAGCTCTCGCCGTCTATTTCGAGAGTACCAGTTCCAACCCTAGAGCCCTCGTAGTCCATAACCACTATGCTGATATGCCCTACGACTTCCGTCTTAATACTCTCGTTCACTGGAAGCATGGCAAGTTCTCTGGGAGGCAGCTTCAAAATATCTGCATCCAGGCTGGTGTTGTCGAAGTGGGTCATGTTCAGCGCATAGTGCTGCCCGGTGAACTTCATGTGCCCCCTGTAAACGAAGATTCTGTTGTTCTTCTCCAACTCTCCCCTTATCTCTTCTATAGTCTTATTCTCCTTCAGCAGCTTCCTTATATCTCTGGGAGGAAGCACCCTGGCTTTTATAACGTTCACAGAGAGTACGTGGAATTCCTCGCCAGCCAAAGCGAAGCCGTGCCCCACCAGCACAGGCTGCAGGTGCGGTCGCGGAGGCTTGCCTTTATCTGGAGGTACCCCCCTCTCTTTTCCGGCAGGCTGGGCAATGGCTATTCCTATAGAACCTATCAGGAATATGCTCAAAAGCCAGATGCTTAAAATCCTGTTCATTTTTTACACCTCGAACTTTATTCTGCCCGAACGATACATCTTTTTGATCCAGAACGATTTTGATTAAACGTTCATTTTACCTCCTTTTCAGATAAGAACCACGAGGAAAGTTCTATAAGGTTCGTTCTGCCATATTCTCTCTTTTCTATTATATTCTTTCTTTGAAGGGTGTTGAGGATTCCTGACAGGGATGACTTTGGAATCCCAGTTTCACGGCGAATCTTCGCTTGGGTAAGCTTACCTCCCTCCCTCAGGAGTGCGCCCACAACTGCTTTTTCGTTCTCAGAGAGCGTTTCGATGACCTTCTGCATCTCGCTGTTAGGCTGGATTTCCTTCTTTTCAATTTTTCTTTTCTTTCCGAAGAGCAATGCAAATAAAATGAGCACTGCGCCTGCTAGAAGTAAAACATAGGTATAGTCGGCTTTAGGATACCTCTCTTCTATAAGCTGCTGGCAGTTCAGAAATACGCTCGGCGAAGCTACCCCAAAACCCTGCATTGTGAGCACGATAGAATCGTTCTCGCTCTTCAAAAAATAGTTTAAGTCCTGGGAGAGGTCTACCCCGGTAAGAGCCGTTTTCGGTGGGAAATAAAAGATTACGCTGTATTCGGTGTAGTAGCCTTCCAGAGAAAAGTTGAGCGTCCATTTTTCTGCCTGTTTAGAAGTCAGAGAATCTGTTATTGCATAAAGCTGATTCGTATCGTTCTGGAAAATATATTCGGACTTCTCAATAAATGTAAGTCCGGAGAGCATCTCCTGGCTTTCCAGATATCCAGTAACCAGTGCCATTCCATTTTCCTCGACGTAAACATTAAGAATAATCGAAGCTGGTTCTTCCTGAGCATAAACCAGCGCTATGTTGATGCAGAGGATTAAGAAAACGATTCGCTTCATATTATATTCCCTTACTCAAAAAATAGAATGAGCGCCCAGAGAAGGAGTATGCCTGCTATTAGGGAGAAAAGCTGGACTACAGATTTCCTGAGGTCTGCCTCTTTCTGCAGTTCGGGCATTAGATCGGCAGTTGCGATATATATGAATCCGCCTGCCGCAAGGGCCAGGAGAAAGGTAAGGGAGCTTTCTATGTAAGAAGAAAAGAAGTAGGTGGAAATCGCTCCAATGAAGGCGGTCAGACTGGAGAGAAAATTAAAAAGCAGTGCCTTGAACCTGCTGAAGCCTCCGTAAACCAGGATTCCAAAATCTCCTATTTCCTGGGGAATTTCATGGAAGATTATTGCAATAGTGGTAACAACGCCAAGCGGAACGTTGGTTAAAAAGGCGGCTGCTATCACCATGCCGTCTATGAAGTTGTGAACGCCGTCGCCGATCAAATTCAGATAGCTGAAAGTGTGAACATCGCATTTTCCATCATGGCAGTGGCGCCAGAAGATGAACCTCTCCAGAACGAAGAAGGAGAGAATGCCGAAAAGAGCATAGCCAAATACATTTGCACTCGGACTTTTTTCCATCGCCTCTGGAATGAGATCCAGAAACGCTGCCCCGAGAAGTGCTCCAGCAGCAAAGGCAATTAGGATGAAGAGTATTCTTTTCAGCAGTCCTTCTCTCAGCATGAGGGAAAAAATTCCAATGAGGGAAATAATACTGACGATGAACACGCTCACCAAGATCGCTATCAATATATGCATAGCAGATATTATACGTGCTGATTTTAAAAGCGTTTTGCTGATTTGTATTTTTCCTTTGACTTACAGTTCATATCCACGCAGCTCAAAAATCTTTTCCTTCCAAACGGTATGCTGACCATCGGCAGACCGCAGGTGCTGCATTTTTCGGTAGTAGCTTTGATTCCCTCCCTCTGGGGCAGCGGATATGAAGTCGAGCATTTTGGGTAATTCGAGCATCCTATGAAAATCTTGCTGGTTGCTTTGGACTTTATTATCCTAAGGTCGCTGCTGCATTTCGGGCACTGCCCAACGACGTATTTTCTCATGTTTTTTTCTTCAAGAGCCTTGACAAGCTTTTCTCCAATCAACTTTTCCTTTTGCTTGAACTCATTCATTATTTTAGTCAGCTCATTCCTGGCTTCTTCTAAAACGCCTTCCTTGCTTTCCCTGCCGTTCTGGATATTCTCCAATTTTTCCTCAAATCTTCTGGTCAACTCTTCGCTTATTATCGCAGGCACATGCTCTTCCAGCGCCGCAATGACGGCGCTGCCCAGCTCCGTAGCTTCGATCAGAGTTCCTCGAATATATTCACGCTGGTACAAGGTGTCAACGATTTCTGCCCTCGTTGCCTTTGTTCCCAAGCCACGCTTCTCTAATTCTTTTACTAAGGAAGCAGGATTGAACCTTGTGGGCGGCTGGGTCTCTTTTTCAGAAGAGTAGAGCTTTAAGACAGGCAGAATGTCTCCTATCCCAAGTGCAGGCAGTTCAACTTCTTTGAAAGTGGTGTAGGGATAGAGTTTGTTCCAGCCCTCCTCTACAGTTCTCTCTCCGGAGAATTTGAACTGTTCTCTGCCAATCTCGCACAAAATGCTCGTAGCTTCTCTAATCAAAGGCTCTCCAAAAACAGCCAAGAAGCGGTGCACTATAAGTTTGTACAATTTTTCTGCCTCTCTGCTTAGAACCTTAGGCAAAATTCCGGTCGGATAAATCGCAGGGTGTGCAGGGTCGCTCTTGGTACCCTCTCTCGGTTTCAGCTTTTCTTTCTTCAGAATCGCATCCACGTAATCCCTGAATTCTACCGCCTCCATTAAACTGCGCAAAATTCTCTCATATCCTATCGCATAGGGCAGCTTCTGCGAAGATGTTCTCGGATATGAGATATAGCCGCTCTCGTACAGCGTCTGTGCAATCTGCTGGGTTTTTTTAGGGATAAACCCAAAAATTCTGTAAGCTTCTGTCTGCAGCGTTCCCAGATCGAAAGGAAAAGGTGCAGGCTTTTTTATCTCTTTTTTCTCAACCTCTTTTACAAACGCTTCCCTGCTTTTCGAATTCTCAAGAATTCTTTTTGCTTCGCTCTCGTCGAATATCCTGCCCCTAACGTGCTGCGCCTTTACTTTCTTTCCTTTTGCGTCTAAGTCAGCATATATTTCCCAGTATTTTTCTGGTTTAAATGCGCGGATTTCTTTCTCCCTCTGCACCAAGAGCGCAAGCGCGGGCGTTTGCACACGCCCAGCGCTTATCGTTGTGAACTGCCTGTTCATGCCTTTTGCAGCAAGCGTTAGCGCACGGGAAGTATTTATACCCCAGAACCAGTCCATTATGTGTCTTGCCTCGCCCGCATCCACGAGCTTCAAATCCACGCTGCCCGGATTTTTGAAAGCATTAAAGAGTTCTGCGCTTGTCAGAGTTGAGAATTTCATTCTGAGCACTCTGCGCTCTTTTGCCATGCAGGCAAAGCGCAGGGCATTGTATCCCAGTAGCTCCCCTTCGATATCATAATCCGTCGCTATGTAAAAGTCATCGACGATTTTTCCCAAGTCCGATAAAACCTCAATGTACTTCCTTACATACGCCTTGGATTTGTCAATTTTATAAAGAGGCTCCCATCTTATCTCGAAGACAGGGTAGCTCCAGCCGGAGTTTTCCTGAATTAGAGAGTACAGATGTCCAGCAGCGGAACCAACGAATATCTTATCGCCGTTCAAAGAGATTTCGTAGTAGACGATGCCTCTGTCTCTTTTTACAAGACCGTGAGTCTCACGCCCAGCTATCGCTTGGACTATTCTCTGGCTGACCTTTGGCTTTTCTGTTATTATCAGTGTTTTCATTTTTTTTAACGTAGTTGCTGACTACGTTGGAGTTTTTAAAGCTATCGCAGGCGGGAATTGTCACAGTCCTGCTGTCCATCCTCCATCAATTACTAGTGCATGACCTGTCATAAAGTCTGAAGCTTTAGAGGCAAGATAAATTACTGTTCCAACCAATTCTTCTGGCTCTCCGTATCTTGCTAACGGCACCCTTCTCTTTATCATTTGAAGAAAATTCTCATCTTTAAGAAAGTCCTCTGTCATTGGTGTAGCAAATACGCCTGGGCAAATAGCGTTAACCTGAATATTATATTTTCCCCACTCCACAGCTAAAGTTTTTGTCATCAAAATTATTCCTGCCTTGCTCGCATTATAAGCAGCAGATTGAGCAAAAGCAAGTTTACCAGCAACACTTGCCATGTTAATTATTTTTCCAGATTTTTGTTTTATCATCCGCTTTCCAACTTCTTGAGCACATAGAAACTGCCCTTTTAGATTAACAGCAATGACTTTATCCCAATCTTCTTCTTTCATCGTTTC
>Ga0180009_10008222_pt1 | contig 10412 bp, 18 predicted proteins | sample OS_PC_MetaG_FD_123537 | JGI IMG/M metagenome (GOLD analysis project Ga0180009, IMG submission 123537) | Groundwater microbial communities from the Aspo Hard Rock Laboratory (HRL) deep subsurface site, Sweden - OS_PC_MetaG | ecosystem: Environmental > Aquatic > Deep subsurface > Groundwater... | reverse complement strand
TCAAGAATGTAAAGCATGGCAAAAGCATCGTAATAATTTGAATGCTAAGATAAATTGGCAATTTACAACTGATGATACTCGTATAAAACTTAAACGTCTTTATCCGACACCACATGATTGACGTGACACTAGCTACTGACTACAGATCACCGTTTACTCATCACAGTTTTGTTAATTCGTCAAACTATGAACCCAGAACTACGAACTAAAAACAACGAAAAAAAAATGTTTCACGCTTAAACGCAACGTACACAAAGTAAATTAAAACTAAGTTTTCCTGCCTTAAGCATGGTTTGCCAATCCACGGTAGGAACATGAAGCCTAACTCATGAAATTTAGTATTCAGAAATATTTCTTCATACTTTTGCAATGAAAAAAGTAACACAAATATTGCACCAGTCCCAAGAATCTAAAACTAATTTAGAATATTGGATGAGCAAATCGGACGAAGAAAGGCTTTCTGCTGTGCAAGAGCTGAGAGAACAGTATATCCAACTTTTCAACAAACAAAAAGATTACGATGAAAGCAGAAAACGACTTCGTAGAGTTTGTCGAGCTGTTAAACAAATATAAAGTCAAATACATTATTGTTGGCGCGTATGCATTAGCCTTATATGCAGAACCACGTAATACTGGGGATATCGATTTTTTTGTCGAAAGTTCTTTCGAAAATGCAGAAAAAATTCTAAAAGTACTCAAAGATTTTGGGTTTGAAAATTTAGAAATTTCCTTAGAAGATTTACTCAATCCGAGTATGGTTATTCAGCTTGGATTTGCTCCCGTCAGAATTGATATATTAACTTCCATTTCAGGCGTTGAGTTTGAAGAAGCTTTTACTGATAAAGTGATTAAAAAATTAGGCGGAGAGGATGCGTTTTTCATCTCCAAAGAATTACTTATTCAAAACAAGCGTGCTTCTGGTAGAAATAAAGACCTAGCAGATATTGAAGATTTAATCAATAACTGATGTTAATTCGTTAAACTGAAAATTGCTAATAAAGAAAAAAAAGCTGCGTGATTGGATGACATTAGATACTCATCTATCCTCTAATGATGTTTCTTGCTACTTAATTCTTTTTTACAGTTCACAGTTCACTTGTCACAGATCACGGATTTTTTAATTCTTGCTACTTAATTCTGTATTGTATTTCTTTGTTTGATTTGCTTCTTAATTCTTTGTTTATTTCTTTATCCTTAATTCGTAATTCTTAATACTATTTCTTTTTCACTATTTACTGACTACTAGCTACTGATTACTGATCACCGTTTTGTTAATTCGTCAAACTTTGGACTCAGAACTACGAACTAAAAACAACGAAAAAATGTTTCACGCTAAGACGCAACCTATGCAAAGAATTAAAACGTTTAAACTATTAGCTACGAACTTAAAACCACGAACTAAGAGCACAGAACTATTATCTTTTATTCATATATACTGATCACAGATTACTCTTTACTGTTCACTGTCTCTGACTTTTTAACTTGTCCGCCGTTTTTTTTGGCGGATTTGGAATTTAGAATTTTTCATTTAGTTTTGTTTTTCCCGTTCACAGATCACTCGTCACTGATCACGGATTTTTTAATTCTTACTTCTTGATTCTTTTTACCATTTACAGATCACTCGTCACAGATCACAGTATTTCAATTCGTAATTCTTAATACTATTTCTATTTCACTATTTACTGACTACTAGCTATTGATTACTGATCACTCGTCACAGTTTACTGTCTTTGACTTTCTACTATTTACTGCCTACTGATTACTGATTTGTTTTTATGAATATAGATAAAATCAAAATAAAAGAAAAAATATCTGCTTTTCTTCTAGAAAAAGAAGAAATTAAACTTGCTTATATATTTGGCTCATTTATCAATAAAGAAAAATACAATGATATTGATGTAGCAGTTTACCTAAACCATGAATTTAACAGAAATGATTTGATAAAATATCCTTATGGATATGAAAGCAATTTGAATAGTGAAATTAATCTATTGGTAAGAGAGAAAATTGATTTTATTGTAATGAATAACTCAGAAATTACTTTGCAGCATAGAATTATAAATAAAGGGATCTTACTTTTCAGTAGGGATAAACCCAAAAGAATTTCTTATGAAAATTATATCCGTAAGCTCTATATAGACTCTGCAAATATCAGAAAAATAAAACGAAAATATTTATCGAGAAAAATTGCCAATGCCTGATTTAGAAATTATTGAAAAACATTTACAAACTTATATTTCCGACTTAGAAAACCTAAAGAAACATTGTAACATAACAATTGAAGAAATAAAAGGAGATAAAGATTTATTATGGATTTTAGAAAGGGGATTATATCTGTTACTGCAAAATTTATTAGATATGCTTTCTCATATAGTTTCATCAGATTTTAATGAAAGATGGGACTTCTATACTGATATTGGAGAAATTTTAGAACACAATAAAATTATTACTGATAATGATAAACTTCTTTTGAATAAAATGGTTGGCTTCAGAAACCGACTCAGCCATGAATATCTATCTTTAGAATTAAACGTACTAGCAGATATAATTAACAATAGATTAAGCGATTTTAATAAGTTTCTGATAATTATTAAAGACTACTGTAAATTATAATTCAAGATCAAATTGATTTACTTATTATTTTCTTCAGGGTTAATTTCCCGCAGCTTCTGCGTTCCTTCTAGAAAATAAAGAAGGTGATTTCCGGCCTGCTTGCAGTGGGGCAGTTCATTTATTTTTTTCACTTAATTCATAATTATTTTTATCATTTATAATTCGTTCTCCTTACTCCTTAATTCTTTGTTTATTGTATTTTTACTGTTTATTGTTTACTGACTTCTGTTAAAATCATGCGCCTAAAAAAAACAAATAGAAATCATTAAAAATGCCGCAATTAAATACTTTGGTGAGAGTGCTAAAGTTTTTCTATTCGGCTCCCGAGCAGATGATAGTAAAAAAGGCGGTGATATTGATTTATATGTTGAGACTGACTTTAAACATAACCTAATTGAAAAAAAAATAAAAATGTTAGGACAGTTACATCTTGAGCTTGGTGAACAAAAAATAGATATTATTATTAATGATCTTCATCGGGATAAATTTATTTATAAAATAGCCCAAAACGAGGGGGTATTATTGTGAATAAAAACGAATATATCCTTAAAACAGTGATAAGAGAGTGTAAAAAGCATTCGAAAAGAATGAATTATGCTTACAAAAATTTATCTCATAAATTTCCCCTAACATCAGAAAAAATATTAAAACAAAGTGATGAGGAAATTGCCCTTCTTGATCAGTTTATTTACAGATTTTCTAAACTACAAGATGCAATTGGGCAAAAACTATTTAAGTCAGTTTTAATATTATTAGATGAAAATGTAGAAAATAAATCAGCTATCGATATTTTTAACAGATTGGAACAATTAGAAGTGATTAATGACTATGAGACCTGGAAAAATTTGAGAGCTTTGAGAAATGAATTAGCACATGAATATGAAGAAGATGAAGATAAATTAGCAGAGTTATTAAACTTATTGTTCGAAAAAAAATCACAATTGGAAAAATATTTTATTGATATCCTAAGCTATCTTAGTAACAAAAGCTTTGCTGTTTAAAAATGAGTATTTATCATCACAAAGTTTACCTACCGTAGGTAGGAACTTTGGACCCAGAACTACGAACTAAGTTTACCTGACTTCTTGTTGGGCGAGCTTGCCCACCGAAGCTGTTTCCAAAGCGTAGGTGGGAACAATGGATGCCTTTATAAACAGTTTAACACATTAACAGATAAACCAGAACAATTCGGTATTATCAACTTGTCCGCCGTTTCTTTTTGGCGAATTTTTCATTTTTAATTTATTTTTACTGTTTACTGACTACTCGTCACAGATCACGGATTTTTTAATTCTTAATTCTTTTTACCTATTGCAAACTGCAAACTGCAAACTGTTCACAGAAACCGAATGGTAAGGAGATAGAATCTCTAAACGCTAATAACTGATAATTTAATAGCCGATTAATTATGATAAAATTTACAAGACACGCAAAACGGAGAATGAGCTTATACGAGATTTCTGAGCATGAAATCACCTGTTATCTATTGAAAAAAGGAATAAAAAAATGAAAGTATCATACGATCAAGAAGCTGATGCTGCATATATAGAACTGTCAAATAAAAAACCTGAGGGTGTAATTGAAGTAAAAGAAGGCGTTAATCTAGACGTTACCGCAGATGGTATTATAGTAGGCATTGAATTGCTCGATGCTGAAAAGAAAATTTCCCTTAAATCTTTTTTTTCTTATGAATTTTCACCCGGTTTTGTAAATAAAGCCATCTAAAATGCTCTTCTTTCATTTTTTTTCTCACAGCTCACTGTTTATCAATAAGCAGTAAGAATTCACAATTAAGAACTAAGGATGGAAAGATGATTATCATGTTAGAGAACTCTCGGAATCATACAACCTTACAACCATACATCCAATCAAGATGTAGTTTTTGCAAATTCTAATCACCGGCGGAGCCGGCTTCATCAGTTCTAATCTAGTTGACCACTTCATGCAGCTCGGCCCCGAGGTCGTCTGCCTCGATTACTTATCAATGGGCTTTGAAAAGTGGATTTTAAATTATTGACGGAAATCTTCTCTAGAAAAAGAGGAAGCAAAAATTTAATAGAACAATAGCATCACAGGAAAATATTTTAAATGACCTCAAATAAATTGCGTAAAGAAATTCATCTAAGAGAAGTGTTAAACGGAAAATACTGTTTGAGGAATTCCGCTTCAAATAGAATTTAAGATTAAGCGGAATTACGAGTTTATTTTCCGTAACATAACGAAGATGAATTTTAACAATTTATTTGTAGTCTTGACTTTTTGTTTACTTTTGTGTCAAGACAAAAGTAAAGGAAATAAAAAACATTATGAAAATACTTGTTACCAGCGGAGCAGGTTTTACAGGCTCTAATCTTGTTCAGAAGCTGAAGTTTTATAAAGATGGTCTTGCAAAATGTGAAAAATCGAATAAAACTTATCAATTATTAGAAGGTATTGTTAGAAAAGTTTAGCAAATATTGCCTATCCTCCCACTTGACTTCTGTAACTTTAGTGAAAGAACAAACTTATATTTAGGAGGATAAAAAGAGTAATAAAAAGTATAAATTTGAAAATGAAAATGTAAAAGAGATTGTTTAAGTGACTTTGTGTGAGCTTGTTTCTCTTTTGTTTTACCAATGCTATCGTTCATCACAAATTTCATCTTTATATTTTCAACAAAAATTTTTACTTCAAATATCCAATTTTACTTAACAATAAGGTAATCAAATGGTAACTTTGATTAAAAAAGGAATGCGCAAAAAGGAAATATATTCTTTGCTGGAGCATCATAAAAAATTAAATAGGAAAAAAATTGATCTCGAGAAATATTGCGGGATAATAGAACTAAAAGAAGACCCTATAATTACACAAAAAAAATTGCGTAATGAATGGAAATAGTATTCTTGTTGATACGAATATAGTTTTATACCTTCTTGGCGGTGATAAAACCATAATACCGTTATTGCAAGATAAACAATTGTTTGTGTCATTTATTACGCAATTGGAACTGCTTTCTTTTAAAAACCTTACCAAAAATCAAATTATTAAGATTGAAAAATTCTTATCCGAATGTACCATTGTTGATATTAACTCAAAAATAAAAGAACATACTATAAATATCAGAAGGAAAAATTTAATAAAGCTTCCTGATTGTATTATTATAGCTACTTCTTTATATCTTAATGTCCCGCTTATAAGTGCGGATTCTCAATTCAATAAAATTAAAGAATTCAATTTAATTTTATATCAGAAATGAAAAATTATTTATGAGGCGTATCTAAAAAGGTGGAAATGTCATTCTGAAGAAGCGAAGCGACTGAAGAATCCCTTGTTTTACAACAACTTAGAGATTCTTCACTTTGTTCAGAATGACGCATAATAGCTTTTTAGAGGAGACTCATTTATTAATCTTTCTATAATGCATAAGCATTTTTTAATTTTAACAAAGGTAATTTCTGTAAGATACAAAACAACGTATCAATTTATGAAGGCGTTACACTTGAAAATTATGTTTTCTGCGGGCCGTAGATGGTCTTTACAAACATACTTAATCCTAAATGTATGTACCCACAAGTCGGCGCGGAGTTTTATGTCAAGACACTAGTTAAAGAAGGCGCTTCTATAGGAGCTAACGCGACAATAGTCTGCGGCAATACTCTTGGTAACCATTGCCTTATTGGTGCCGGTACTGTTGTTACAAAAGATGTTCCGGATTACACGCTCATTATCGGCGTTCCTGGTAAAATAAAAGGAAAGGTGAGCGAAGCATGTAAAAAATTGATGTTTGATAAAGATGATTTTGCTTTTTGCGAAAAGTCAAATAAGAAATATAAAATATAGAATAGCATTGTGAAAGAAGTTGAATGATGATTAAAATAAAATTGATTTCTCCAGTTCTCCTTTTCTTATTTACTCCTTTTTTCCATAAATCAATTTTATTTATGAAGCAATACACCGTAAAGGAAATTGATTAACAAAAGTTCTGCGAAATTTTAATGTAGTAGGAAAGAGATATAAATTGATTGATAAAATCAAGTAAAAGTAATATTACTCTATTGTAGATTGCATGAACCTAATGAAATTCTCCAAAATAATTTTCTTATAAATACAATTTACTATCTCATTTATAAGTAACATGCTTAAAGAAATTCAAAATTGTTTTCATCAGGATAAAGTTTTATATTCTAAACACGCTAAAACTGAAATGGAAACCGAGGAATTTGGAATAATTAGAGAAGGGGAAGTATTAGAAGCCATATTGAAAGGGAAAATAATTAATGAATATTTTGATGATACACCTTATCCGAGTTGTTTAATTTTGGGTAAAACAAATAAGAATAGACCTTTACACATCGTTAGTGCATATTCAGCTGAGGAAGATATGTCGATTATTATAACAGTTTATGAACCTGATCCCAAAAAATGGATTGACTTTGAAAGGAGAAAAACATGAAATGTGTAATTTGTAAAAGCGAAGATATTGAATTAAAAAAGGTTGATGAAGAAATCAAATTTGAAAATGATATTATTCTCGTACCAATTGAGGTTCTAGTTTGCAACAATTGTAGTGAAAGGTACTATGAAAGAAAAACAATTCAACAATTGGAATCCATTAAAGAAAGAATAGAAAAGAAAGAAATTCCGGTAGAAAATATCGGGAAAATTTTACGACCTAAAGTTGCTTAAAAGCTGAGACAGATAGTTCATACGGCTGCTTTAGTGAATCAATTAAGCAGAGAACTTGCAGTTTAATTGGTGAGAAAATTAGTAGTTAGTTTTAATGAAGAAATGATGTAAAGCCTGCCTTCCCACAAAGTACAAATTAAGGCGGACAGGTAAAACAAATTAGAGTTCTGATTTTAAAGTATAAATTATTGATGAAGCGCGATGATGCACAAATATGAAGTAATAATATTTTGGAGCGATGAAGATAATTCATACATTGCAGAGGTTCCTGAACTGTGCCCGGATGCATGGTTGACGGTGCAAGTTATAAAGAAGCTCTAATCAATGTTGAAACTGTAGTTAATGAATGGATAGAAACTGCAAAAAAATTAGGAAGAAAAATACTAGTAGCCAAAGGTAAAAAATTAATTTCAGCTTAATCTTAGAAGTATAAATATAATTATTAAATTTAATATATAAAGAATAAAAACAAACTGATATCGGTAAATGCTCTACATCCATCTTTCCAATATTCCATTTATACTATAATTCAATAGTTTATAAAATAATATTTGACCCCAAATGCAAAGACCCTCAGGGTCGGGGCCGAGTTCTATATCAAAACTCTAGTTAAAGAAGGTGCTTCTCTCGGTGCAAATTCTACCGTAGTGTGCGGGCATACAATAGGGAAATATGCTTTTGTAGGGGCGGGAGCTTTAGTTACAAAAGATGTTCCTGGTTATGCGTTTGTTATCGGGAATCATGGAAAAGTTGTTGGGTGGGTAAGCGAAGCGGGGAAGAAGTTGGTGTTTGATAAAGACGGTCTTGCTTTTTGCCAAAAGTCAGGAAAAAAATATAAATTAGAAAATAATACGATAACTGAGATTGAATGATTGAAAGATTGAATGAATGAAGAAATTATAAGCAGAAACAAAAATATTAATAGAGGATACCGAAAACTTAAGGTTTGGCGGGAATCAATTGAGTTGAATGTTTTCGTTAAAACTAAAGTTCGTAGTCTCAAAGAAATTCCTTACAAAGTTCGAGCTCAAGTCGAAGATTCGGCATTTTCATGTCCTTCTAATATTGCAGAAGGTTATGCAAGAGGAGGATTAAAAGAAAACATTCAGTTTAATACTATTGCGTTGGCTTCTTTGGCGGAAAATTACAGTCAGATTTTTGCTTTATTTTGTTCCGGAGATATTGAAAAAGAATGGTTTGATTTTTACGATGAAAAGCATTATTCACTTGAAAACAAATTGATAAATTTTAATAAGTCTCAAATTAAACAACTGAAAGAAAACGCTGATTGGCGTAATGATTATGTTATTAAAGAGTTTGTTGAAAAGTATGAGGCAGATTGAATGATTGTTCTAATGAACTACAGAAGGGTAAAGGATATTATAACCAATCACCGATTCATTCAATTGTTATTTTTTCAATCAACCACTCATTCAACCATCCATCCATGCAGTCACTTATTCATTCATGCATGCAACTATTCATTCATTCTTGGAGTTCTTTTTGAAAATTCTAATCACTGGTGGAGCCGGCTTTATCGGCAGCAATCTCGAAGATCAAATTTATAGTATGAATGTTTGATAATATAATAAATGGAAAGTGAATTATTAAGAGGTAATTAAATGGACACTATAAAAATTAAAAAAAAAATTAATTCTTCTTCTTTAACTATTAGTAATTTGGATAAGTTCAAAGGTAAAGTTGTTGAGATTATAATAATAGCTGAGCAAGAGCTGCTTGTTGAAAAAAGTCTATCCAAGAGAAGATCAAAAACCATAAATGTTGCCGGTATATTGGAACGTTATAAAGATCCATTAAAAAAAGCAAAAGAAGCAATTGCATGGGAGTTGGCTGTAAAAGGGAAATATGCAAATAGTTGATGCAAATATAATTTTAAGATACTTATTGAAGGACGAACATGACCAATTTAATAAGGCAAAATTAATTTTAGAGAATAATGAGATATTTATTCCATTTGAAATTACCGCTGAAGTTGTCTACGTTTTAGAAAAGGTTTATACAATCGGCAGGGGAGTAATCAGCAGCACGCTTAGCAAACTTTTTTCATATGATAATTTTTCCTTTATAAATAAGAAATTAGTTCTGAAGGCTTTAGAATTTTATTTAACCCATAAATTGGATTTCGCAGATTCGCTCCTTTGCGCTTACAAAGCTATTGAGCACCATGAAATTCTTACTTTTGATAAAAAACTTTTAAGAGCACTAAAAAACATTCAGCATTGATAAAAACAAATTATAATTCACCTTATATTATTCTCTTACAGTATAGAATTCTTAATGTCATTGTCTGATCAGTTCCAAAAATTAAATTTCTTTTCACCCAGTGTAATATGTGTTACTTAATTGTAATATAAAAAGATGATTTTTTTTAAACTTTCTTAAAATCGGTTAATTTTGTTTATTACACAGGGTAAAAGAAATGCGCGAATCAAATTACCTGCCCGGTGCAATAGAAAATTAAAGTTTCATTATTTCGTTGTAACTATTGTTCTATATATTTCGTTTGATTCTGTAAATTTTTATTACACCGGGTGAAGCTAATGATTATTCATGAAATTAAAATCCCTGATAGCGAGCTTCAATCTTTAATACAAGAGTCATCTGAACTAATGAAAATACTCGGGGCAATAAGCAGCAAGGTAAGTACATGACTCTTTACTTTTTTAATTTAGAATTTATGTTCACTGTCTCAATTTTTTCCTTTTTCCTTTTTAATTTAGAATTTTTCATTTTTCATTTTTAATTTTTAATTTACGTTCACTACTCACTCGTCACGGTTTACAGTAGTTGGCTTTTTAATTTAGAATTTTTCATTTTTAATTTTTAATTTACGTTCACTGCTCACTCATCACAGTTCACATTTTCCAGCTCACTTTTTATAAATATTTCAAATAAAAAAGCATTATCTTAATAGCTGTTTTTATAGACATATATTAATTCAAATCCATAACAAATAATAATTAACAATAACCATGCTCTCACAATTTAAGAATGTGACTGACGTGGCGAAGCTGTGGAAAAATAGTTGGCAGTGATCAGTTCTCAGTTGACAGTAAGAGAGATTAAGTTGTGAAAATTGACCATATTCTTGATCTCTACTATTGCAAACGGAG
>Ga0180009_10008221_pt1 | contig 10412 bp, 6 predicted proteins | sample OS_PC_MetaG_FD_123537 | JGI IMG/M metagenome (GOLD analysis project Ga0180009, IMG submission 123537) | Groundwater microbial communities from the Aspo Hard Rock Laboratory (HRL) deep subsurface site, Sweden - OS_PC_MetaG | ecosystem: Environmental > Aquatic > Deep subsurface > Groundwater... | reverse complement strand
TGATAAGGGCTTCGCCTATGAGGCAGGGGTTCTGCTGCTGGAATTTAAGGGCTTTTGCGAGCTGGTCCGCGTTGATCCAGCCTGAAGCTATCATTATTTCGCCAAGCAGTTTTCTGGGCATAAAAAATCAGTAGACAGTATACAGAATGCAGGGTTTAAGGAACTCCTTATCCCTGTATACTGTCTACTGTATACTACCTATCTAGTCTACCAAAATTGTAGGCGTCACGAAAATGACCAGGTCGGTGTTTGTTCTTCTTGAACTGACGCTGGTGAACAGCCACCCGATTATCGGGACATAGCCTAACAGCGGCACTTTCTTTACCGTTTTCTGCTCAGTGGAAGAAAGCATGCCGCCTATGACGACGGTCTGGCCGTTTTTCACCCGGACCATGGTGGAAGCGCCGCGCGAGATCGGATCAAGCACCGTGGTGCCCTGGATGGCTATGCTGGAAGGAGTGGTGTCGGAATATGAAGGCTGGACTATCAGCGTGACATACCCCTCTTTGTTGACCTGGGGCGTGACCTTAAGCATAAGACCTATCCTGCGCCTTTCCACCGAAGTGGACGAGGTACCGGCCGAGCCGCCCGCCGAGCTGACTTGGCTCTGGGTGCCCATGGCCGCGTCCCTGGTGACCATTATGACCGACGTTTTATTGTTCATGGACACGATCTTAGGCTTGCCCAGATAGCGGGCCTCGCCCCGTGAAATAAGCGCCCTGAAGATCGCCTGCAGCTGCGCCAGGCTGAATATGCCGTAATACGTGCCCCTGGCGCCCATCTGCGCGGTGGAGAAAACGGAGTCTATGGTCGACGCGCTTCCGGAAGCGGCTTCCTCGGTTGCGGGAAAGCGGGAGGGATAGAAATTTTTCCACTGGTCGCCTGAAAAGAACCCGGGGCGGAGGCCGTAATCGGTCAGCCGCGCCGGTCCCGCGAAATAGGCCATCTCGCCTCTGGAACCGCCCCATTCGATGCCGAGTTCGTTCAGCCTGTCGGTATTGATCTCGACTATCTGGGCTTCGATGAGTATCTGCGGGGCCTTTTTATCAAGCTCGGCTATGATCTGTTCCACCTGCGGGAACACTTCGGGAACATCGGTGATGATCAGGGTGTTGGTCCTCGGGTCGGTGGCCAGTTTTCCGTTTTTCTTGGAAAGGACGCTCTGAATGATTTTTATGATGGCTATGTCCGTGTCCCCGCCTTTCCCCCCCCCTTTGCCTCCGGCGCTCGTTTCGCCCTGCGCACTGCCGCCACCGCTTTGCGACGACCCGCCGGACGAAACATCCTGGGACGTGATGGACGCTATATCGCTTTCCACGGAAGCGATGGGGATCAGCGGAATATAATTCAGAGTGTAAATCTTTGTGATAAGGTTGGGCACGCCGGCGGAACGCTTCTGGACCACATAGGTGTTGCTCCTGCCTATGCGCTGATAAGTGAGGCCCTTGACCCTGAGCAGCAGCTCAAGGGCTTCGCGCACCGTGGTCTTTCTTAAAAACACGGTTATGGTCTTGGCTTCCACGCCTTCGGTGATGATGAAATTCACCTTTGACTGGGCCGAGACGACGTCCAGGAAAGTGGACAGCGGCGCCCTTTTAAGCCGTATAGGGCCGATCTTGCGGTCAAGCGGAGAAACAGCTTCGGCTTCCTCATACATCGGCGCTTCTTTCGGGACCCCTCCGACCTGAACGGATTCGACCGCTGATCCCGGCGTGGTTCCCCGGGGCATGGTCTGAAGAGGCGGGCTCTCCCGGCCGGACTGGTCAAATATGGGCCCTCCTTCGTCGCTGGAACCCTGCATATCCTGCATGAAATCCTTGTTGGAAGCCGGGGCCTGGGCAACAAGCCCGGCAGCGGGGAACAGGAACTGTTCAGCCACAAAACAGAAAGCTATTAAACCACGCAATTTATTCATATATCCTCCATTATAATTTATTCACGCGTCATATTAAACCCAAATCTACCCCGTTAGAGAAGACCATTGGCTTCTGCCACAACCGTCAGAGTTTATTCTCTAACGGGGTCTATTGCATCGCTTTTTTAAATTTCTTCAACGCTCCTTTTACTCTGTACTCCCCGATTATATAGTCCGAGCCTATTTTCAGGATCTTAACGCCCTTCACAGACATGCCGACCGAATACATTTCCCCGTTTATGATAATCCGGTTCCCGACTATCCCCTGAAGTTTAAGCCACGTCTCCGGGCCGTCCACGTGTTTTTTCCGCAACGCGGCAAGTCTTGCCAGCCGCTCCTCCTCACGCCGCCGCTGCTCTTCGTCCCTTATCTTCTGATAATCGTCAGGCGTCATAGTGGGGTCCCGGTCCGTTTCAGGGTTGAAATACGAAACCAGTTTGGACCGGGTGGAAACTGCCACCTGCGTGGCCGGAGTGCCGGGCGGCCGGGTGGCCGGGCTGCTGGACTGCCGGACTGCCTGAGTGCCGGGCTGCTGGGCGGCCGGGCGGCTGGGCGGACGGACTGCCTGAGTGCCGGGCTGCTGGGCGGCCGGGCGGCTGGGCGGCTGGACGGCCGGGCGGCTGGACGGCTGGGCGGCTGGGCGGCTGGGCGGCTGGGCGGCCGGGCTGCTGGGCGGCTGGGCTGCCGCAGTGCCGGGCGGCTGGACCCAGGAGCGGCTTTGCGGCTGCGCCGGTTCGCTGTCCGGCTGCCTGGCCGCCCCGGCCTTATCAGAGCCCGGGAAAATGGAGCCGGGCGGCAGACTTTCCGGCTGGGTCACGGACGCGGCCTCATTATTTTTGGTATTGGCCCACCAGTTATAAAACAGGAAAGAAGGAACGGCTATAAGCGTCACCAGGAGCAGCCACCCGACGATGCTGGTAAAACTTTTCATATTATTCAACCTTTCATCCCCCGGCCTTCCTTATTGCCCCGCCGCCGGCGCCGGGGCGCCGAACCTGGGGAAAATCGTGGACAGCTTGACCCTCACTTTAATAATACCGGCCGTCATCGGGTCTTTTTTGAAGTCCATTTCGGCTACCTTAAGCAGTATGGGGGAATTTTCCACATCCGCGATCCATTTGCCCAGTTTGGGGTAAGTGGTAGTGACAGAGGCTTCCCGCGAAACCAGCAGGAAGTTTCCCACTTCTGACTCGGTCTGGGCCGAAAGCTGATCGAACTCTATACCGTGGGTTTTGGCGGTGGAAGTCATGACATAATTAAGCCACTCAGCTTTATCCTTGAAAAGCGGAAGTTTGCGCTGATACGCCGCATATCTTGCCTTCACGTCCTGATAGTCCGCGGAATGACGGGCGACAAGCCGGAGCTGTTCCAGTTCCAGCGCCCTGTTTTTCACTTTGGAAGCGAGCGGCGAATATACCGCGATGTACAGTATGAGCAAAGTCGGAAGGGCGTACAGAAGAGGCTTCTTGAACGGTTCCATCCCTTTGTCGGCATAAATAATGACGAGATTATCGGCCATGTCTATGACAAAAACCTTTATCTTATCCAGTATTATAATAAGCGCCGGCATATCAGCGTGACCTCTTGACCAGACATTGGATAGTGAAGCCGGTGGCCTTCTGGCCCGGACTCCTGCCGCCGTAGCCGGCCGCCGACCGCCCGGCGCCCTCGCTCTCCGTCTTAAACTCCATGCTGCCTTTAGGGGGGCCGAAGATCTTGAACTCATCGGCGCCTTTAAGCCCCTTATGGAACATGTCCACCACCCGTATTTTCATCTCGCCTTTTAAAGTCGTCTCGCCGGTCAGCGTCATCTCTTTGGTCGCGCTCAGCAGCTCCGAGGCCGCAAAGGGACTTAAATAGCGCATATTCGTAAGCCAGAGTCCGGAGGGTATTTTCTCGACTATAGCCTGAAGTTTCGGGGCCAGGGAATCGGTATCGGAGACCAGGGTTGAGAGCATTCTGACATCGTTCCGGATCTTGTCTATTTTGGCCTTTATGGCGCCGGCAGTATAAGAGTTAAGCTCGGTAACATTTCCCACCTGCGCGGTTACGCCGGCGATATTTGAAGCCATCATGAATAACCTGGCCTGGTGGATGACGGATAAGAGCAGAAGGACCCCGCCCAGGACGGAAGTGATGTTCCAGATATACTTCTGGACTTGCTGATTGAGATTAATGCCCGTGCTGATGCCGGATATATCAAGGGTCAGCAATTCCCGGCTCCGGCCGCGGATGGAAGCGCCGACGGAAAAGAAAGCGGCGGCGTCATTGTCTTTTAAACCGGCTGTTTTGGCCGGTTCCCACTCCGTGATCGGCATGGTGGTCTCCTGCGCCGCCAGGGATTTCCACACCTCCACTCCGTCGCCGCTGAGCATCAGGTTTTTATAGGTCTGTCCGCTCACGTATCGCTCGACGAACTGCACCGCGCCTTTTATGTCCAGGCGCTTGCGCTCGGACATCGTGCCCGAGCTTTCGAAATCGGTCTCCCGGTAGAGGACGGGGTGGCCGTCGCTCGAGAAGAGCATGGAACTGGCGTTGCCGGAAAAATGGATGTAGCCTTTGCCCAGGTGGTCTTTGGGGTCAAGGTATGCGAACATGCGCTCCAGCGAAATGGCGTTCATCTCCACCGCTGCCAGTTCAAAACCCGCGCTCTTGAGGGTATTGATCAGAAATTCCACGCTTTTCCTCTGCGTAACCCCGAAGATCACCCCCAGTTTTTTTCCGCCTTCGAGCGGGTAGGCGTTAAAATCGTATACGACCTCGTCGAAAGACACGGGGATATATTTCCTGGATTCTATCGGTATGGATTTGCTCCGGTACCGTTTGTCCACGAAAGGCATAACAAAATAGCGCAGTATCCCGAACTGCGGCGAAAGGGTTATGACCGTCCGGGCGGTATCCCAGCCGACTTTTTTAACGGTGGACTTAAAGGGGATCAGCCAGGAGGCCTTCTCGTTGAAAAAGTCGTTATTAAGGGACAAAGGCCTGAGCAGCCCCTCCTTGGCCTGGAAACCCGTCTGGAGCTTGACCAGATGCTCGGTCTGGATCCGGCCGTTCTTGTCCAGTTTGGTCTGGGCAATGCATATTTCCTTCGGCGAGAGATAGATGCCGAGCGCATTTATGTTTGGCGCGCTTTTACCCATCGTTAGTGCAGTCATACGGTAATTAATAATAACTTAAATGCCCATGCCGCCGCAATTAACCCGAAAGGCTAAAGGATTAAGGATAAAGGCTAAAGGGCAGAAAAAAGCCCTTATATTCTCTGTGTCTTTTCCGTTATCCTTCATCCTTTAGCCTTTATCCTTCAGCCTTTCCCCCTGGCTATTCCTTGCCGATCATTTTTATTTCCACAATGCTTTTGGGGCTGGCGGCTATCTGGGTAGTGATGTCTATTCTTTCCTTTTCTATCTTATATTTGGCGGCAAGCGTGTTGGCCACGTAATTAACGCGGTTTTCCGCCATGGTCTGAGAATTGGCCTCGCCGGAATACGCGTAACCGATCAGTTTCACCTTGGCCATCGGGTAATAATTCATGGTTTCCGCCACCTGGGAGAGTTTCTTTTCGCTGTTGGACGTGACTATGGCCGTGTCGTCCTTGAAATATATCTTGTAGCTCATCTGCCCGCTGAACTCCGTAGCCTCCTGCGTATCGTCCGGGGCGGTGTTTTTCTCCGGAGGGTTCGTTTTAACGCCCTTCTTTTTGGGCAACGGCTTCAGTTTTGAAATCCTGGTTTTACCGCCCGCTTTGCCTTTAGTGAACCGCGCCTTTCCTTTGGCCGGCGCTTTCGTTTTAAGTCCGGACCTCGGCGTCCGTTTGCCCGCGGCCTGCCGGGCACGCAGGGCACTCGCCTCTTCGGCAGTCGGCTTTATGACAAGGAGCTTGCGCATATTGGTCTCCCTGCCCTCCGTATCGGAGGCGGTGACGGAAAACATATATTTGCCGGACGGATAGGCCGCGCCGAAAAAATTTTTTCGGCCGTTCCAGTAGCTCTGGTTGTATTGGGAGCCGTAGCCGTCCAGCTTCTGCAGCTGGATTATGCTGTTGTCCGGCTGCACCGAGAATATCTCAAATTTCCAGGAGGGTTTTCCCGAAGGCGACTCGAACACCGAGAACTCGACCAGCGCGCCCTCGTTTTTTTGGGTGGAGATGGCGGTCGGGTAAATTCCGAGGGAGACCTTGGGGCCTTTCGCCTGAAGGTTGTCGAGCTGCGTAAGCCGGGGTTCCTTGTCGTAATTAAAAAGTATGACAATGCCGCTGAGGTTGGTCAATGCCCTCGGAAATTTTATTTCCGTCCCGGTAAGATTGACATCTATGCGGCTTTGCGACAGCCCTCTTGAAACGAAATAGGAGTTAAGCGCTATAGCCCTCCTTATGCCTTTTATTTTTACGTCGTTTTCCACCGTGCCCTCCGGCAGAATAAGGCAGTTGGCTTTGCCCAGCGTGAAAATAAGCCCCGCGAGATTTGAAAGCAGCGCCGTGGCATTCGGCTTAAAAGCGGTTTCATTCGCGAAAAAATAGCCGGAATTGATGGTCACGGCCCTGGGCATGGACTCGCCCAGGTAGATCCTGACGGCGTCCGATTTATTAAGTTCCAGAAGAATGCTCCTGCGCATTCCGGCTATTTTTTCGGAAATCTTCGCCGACATGCGCTGCCGCCGGGACTGCTCGCTCGCGTCGTCGGCGGCCTCCGTTTCCGACGGGGTCAGGCCCTCCCTGGCGGCCCGCGCGTTCCGGACGGGCGACTGTTTAGCTCTGCCGCCGGGCACCTCTTTTAACGCGCCCTCCTCGGGGGCGCGGTCCTTGAGGGTCGTGATCCCGGAGCTCATGCGCATGGTTATTTTGGAGATGTACTCGTTTGCCAGCGTCTTTTCCGACGGCGTGCCCCTTACAAGGATGTCCATGAACCTGTCCATGGCATCGTTGTCCTGGCCGTCGTGATAAAGCCGGATAGCCTGTTCCATTGAGCGGCTTAAACCGCCTCCGCGTTCGGACTGGCTGTTCAGGAAAGAGAGCTGCCCCCCCAGAACAAGCGGAAGAATGAAGATTATCGCAAAAAAAAGGGTCTTACCGGGCAGCGTCTTTTTCATTTTATGGCTCCGCGTTACTACTCAGGTTCAGGGTTCAACGGTTTAATGGTTCAACGGTTGGCCGTCTGATAGGCATAGCCTTGAAAAAGCATGGGGAAAAGATAACCGCTGAACCTTGAACCCCTGAACCGTGAACCTGACAACCTGGGCGGTTACAACTCCGCTATATTTAACAGTTTTATGTTTGCCTAAATATTACGGGATTGTTACGCAAATATTACCCCGAAAACTTTAATTAAAGTTTTCGGGAAGGCTAAAGGCTTAAGGATAAAGGCTAAAGGGCAGAATAATCTCTTTAAGTTTTCCGTATTTTTCCTTTATCCTTCAGCCTTTATCCTTTAGCCTTCCGAAAATGGCCATGGCCATTTTCGGCTTACTGCGGCAGCTTGCTTAAGTGTTCGGCTATGGCCGGGTTATTCGGCTCCGCCGCGAGCAGTTTATTCCACTCCCGGCGGGCATTTTCAAAAGCCCCCTCTTTTTCATACACCACAGCGAGGCCGTACCGGGCATTGTTTTCCAGGGGATTCGCCGCGAGAACCGCCAGAAGATCTTTTTTCGCTTTCCCGGTATTTCCCGCTTTAAAATTGACTTTCGCCCGCAGTCCCAGCGCGCTGAGATTGCCGGGGTCAAGCGCCACCAGCCGGTCGGCCAAAACCTGCGCGGACGGCGACGCGTCTCCGGCGGCAAGCCTGTCTTCGAGCTCTTTATGGGTTTTAACCCAGAGAATGTCCGCATCGTCCTTAAGGCCCAGCTGGGCCGCCACGCCAAAAAGGTTCTGGACGAGCATGGCGTCCCGGGGATTAAGCTTTACCGCGCGGGCGTAGCTCTCCTTGGCCCGGCGGGCATCCTTCAGCCTGGTGTAAAAATAACCGAGAGTGTTCAGGAGATTGGCGTCCGCCGGGAACACGCTGACGGCGGTCTTAAATATCTCCACGGCTTCTTGCGCGTTCGCAGCCGTTTCCTTGACGTATATCTCGGCTAAGGCGTGAAAAACGGCGGCGTTAAGCGGGTTGAGAAAAGCGGAAACCTGCAGATTATCCGAAGCCCGGGCGGTCTCGCCCAGTTTTTTATTGACGATGGCCAGATTGAAATATATTTCGTCATAACCGGCGTTGGAGTTAAGCGCCTCGCCGTAGGCCCATTTCGCCGCCGCAAGGTTCCCCGCGCGCACATAAGCGTTGCCCATCTCGTAATTACAGTTGACTTCGCGGGGGTGGCTGTCGTACGCTTTTTTAAGCGCCGCGGCGGCCCCTGCAAAATCGTTCTTGCGCATAGCTTTAAAACCCTTGAAATAATGGACCTCGCGCATGAACTGCGCGCGCCAGCAATTGATGCCCCAGACGCAAAAAATCACAAGGACGGCGGCCGCGGCCGTATTCAGCGCCGGCATACGCCAGGTGAGGGATGAAGGAGGAGGGATGCCTGTCCGCCGGTTGTTTTCCGCCAAACAGCTCGGCGGACCCGCCGGACTGTTTGGCGGGGGCGGAAGGGATGCCTGTCCGCCGGTTGTTTGGCGGAAGGAAGCCGGGCCCACGGAGAACTCCGCGCCCGAGAGTTTCTTTGAGAGGGCGCCAAATATCCACCAGAAGATAAAAGCCGGCACGGCGAAATGGAGCGACACATTAAATATGTTATCCACGTACATTCCTATCATCGCCGCGGCGAAAGGAATTATCCAGTACCTGCTTTCGAAAGGCGCGCTTTTATAGTACCTGTAAAAGCCCGCCGCTAAAACGGCCAGCAGCCAGACGTAAACGCCAAGCCCCAAAAGTCCCGTCTGGGAAAAAATTTCCAGGAGCTCATTGTGGGCGTTGTTGGCGTGGGTCCGGAAGCCCCGTATGGGTTCAAAATTGTAGAGGAGCGCCCCCTGGTAAAAAGGATAAAAAAGCTCGAATAATCCCCAGCCTTTGCCCAGCAGCGGGCTCTCCAGTCCCATCTGCCAGGCGGAGGTCCAGATAAGCAGGCGCTGGTGAAATGAGGCATATAGTTTCTCCGGCTTCGCGTCCAGCGAAAAAGCGGACGGCGACAGCATCCTGGAGGACCCCTCGGAAAATCTTTCCGCAAGGCCCGACGTAAAAGGCTTCAGGGAATTGGCCGGCCACATCACCAGCAGGGCCAGCGCCGCGGCGAAAAACCACCCCAGAAATTTCCTGTTTTCCAGGAACTTCTCCCTGTACTCCCGGAATGCGAAGACCGACGCCAGGCCGGCCGCCGCCCCTATCCAGGAGGACCGCGTGAGGCTCGCCATCAGCATGGCCTCATATATCAGGAAGAGAAAGCCGTAAAAAAAACGCTGGGCCGGCCCTTTGGCCGCAAGCAGATACGCCAGGGTGAAAGGCAGCAGCATAACGAGATAGGAGGAAATGAAGTTCGGATTGCCGAAGGTGGACACCGATCTGTTGCCATAGGGGTTTAAAAGCTTGGGCCAGATCAGTTCTATCTGGAAATACTGCAAAACGCCGTAAAGCGACGCGATCGCGCCCGCGGCCAGCGCCAGATGCAGAAAATCCTCCTGATTGAAATTTTTAACCAGTAAACAGGCCGCGGCCGCTCCGGCGATCCACAACAAACCGCCGTAAGGGTCCCAGAAACGGCTTATCAGGCTTGCGCCCGGCGCGGAGGACTTCAGCTCCGGGAACAGCAGCCATAACGCCCCCCATACGAAGATCAGCGCCAGCCAGCCGGCGGTGGATTGGCGCAGCGGCTCTTTGTCAAAAGGCACTTTCTGGGCGATAAGGAAGGCCAGCGCGCAGTTGGTCAGCGTAAAGAGTCCGACGCGCGTACCTTCGCTTGCGATGGCCGGCCGGAAAAAAGCGGCATGAGCGAAATAAGCCCGGAAAAGGCTCAGCGCGAAAACCGCGAGCACGGCCGCCAGAGGAGCGTAAAGCATATTCGGCGGAAGGTCCCAGGATTTCTTCCTGATGGCGCCGGCGGTAAGAACCGCGCCGGCGGCCAGCAGAGCGGCGTTAAGCAAAGTTATCTGCAGGTAATACGGGTTCCGCGTGAGGTCCGTGAAGAACAGAAGCGGCGAGACGAAAAAAACCGTTACAAGGGAAACCGTCAGCAAAAACTTGTTCCAGGTTTCGGTTTTTTCAGGAGTTTGGTGCATTATCGCAACTACTTACCTTACAAGCCAAAGCGCAAAAAGTTTCCCTTCACTACTGCTTCGGCGGAAACCGCAAAGGGCGCAAAGGGTTTACGCTAAGAACGCAAAGGTTACAAGCAAAACCAAATTCCAAATCCTAAATCCTAATCCATTAACGCAAACTCCTTTATCGCTGTAATCTCGTAACTACTCAGCCACTAAGACACCAAGGCACAAAGAAAGTTTATGGATCAAACGGTTTGTTGTCTGATTTCCTTCGTGTCTTTGTGACTTTGTGGCTGAGTAGTAACAATAAAACTGCTA
>Ga0180009_10008220_pt1 | contig 10412 bp, 14 predicted proteins | sample OS_PC_MetaG_FD_123537 | JGI IMG/M metagenome (GOLD analysis project Ga0180009, IMG submission 123537) | Groundwater microbial communities from the Aspo Hard Rock Laboratory (HRL) deep subsurface site, Sweden - OS_PC_MetaG | ecosystem: Environmental > Aquatic > Deep subsurface > Groundwater... | reverse complement strand
TTGCTGAAGTCTTAAGAGAAGAAGAACGCAAGTTATTTAAAAAAATTAGAAACTACGACCACCGAAATGGCTCGTGTCGGAGATAGCTTAATTTCGGTATCATTATTCAATTAGGTAGGACTACGTGCACCTTGGAGGTGCACACCTTGCTATTCCGTCATTCTGGCTCCCTCCTCCTCGTCATCCTGAGCGAAGCCGAAGGATCTCTCGCGAATGCGAGTCTCAAACAAGTTGAGAGATTCTTCATTTCATTCAGAATGACAATCTAGAATATACTTACATATATGCAACTCAAACTCCTTTTTTTCCTCTTCAGCCTATTTTTCAAATTCCTAGGCACCCCAGAACCCCAAACAGCCATTATCCTACTACAAAACAATCACGAAATTAGAGCTACTGGCGGCTTCATGGGCTCCTACGCCAAGCTATCTGGGGTTCAACCCCAGCTGGGGTTGAACCCCAGCAAATTTTCCCTCTCCCTCCAAGACATCTACGTCCCCGACGGCCAGATCCAAGGCCACGTAGAACCCCCAGCCCCCATCCAACAAGCCTTTGGCCAAGGCTGGTTTCGCCTCCGCGATGCCAACTGGGACCCCAACTTCCCCACCAGCGCCAAAACAATAAGATGGTTCTTAGAAAAAGGCAAAGAAATCAATCCAGACGTCTTGATAGCCATAAACCTCTCCACCATCCAAAAACTCCTCACCCTCACCGGCAATGTCAAGGGTCCGACCCTTGACATGAATATCACCGCAGACAATATCTCTCTCTTGCTTCAAAACGAAATTCAAGAAAACTTCTTCCCAGGCTCCACCAACAAAAAGGACCTTTTAACCGCCACTAACCAAGCCTTCATGCAAAAACTCTCCTCCCTCCCCCTCAAACAAAAAATTAAAATCATTCAAATGATTTTTTCAGAACTAAAAAACCAAGAAATCTTAATAAACGCCACCGACCCTAAATTCCAAGCCTGGTTAGAAAAGAAAAACTGGGCCGGCGTCCTCCAACCCGCTCCGTGCACCTCCAAGGTGCACGACTGCCTCTCCGACACCGTCGCCATCATCGAATCAAATCTAGGCTCCAATAAAGCCAACGCCTTCATCACCCGCCACACCACCCACAAAATAACGAAAGGTTCCTCATCGGATAGTGTCGCCTCTGGCGACTCTTCAGATGTGGAACCTACCTATATCCACCACCAAATCACCATAAAATACACAAACACCTCCCCCTCAGAAAGTCCAGACCCACCCAACCACCACGGCGGCGACTACCTAAACTACCTTAGGCTCTACATCCCCACCTCTGCCACCAACATTAAAATGGAAGGTTTCTCATCGGACAGTGGTCCGCAATCATCAGATCGGACCTCTTCAGATGTGAAACCTGTCAAAATCACCACCAACCACGACTTCACCGAAGTCGGCTTCTTCCACACCACTCCCCACCAAGCCACCTCCTCCGCCACCATCTCCTACCAACTCCCCCTTCGTCATCCCGCACTTGATGCGGGATCCATTTCCTACCAACTCACCATCCTAAAACAACCAGGCATCACCAGCTCCCCCCAAACCATAAACCTCTTCGGTAAACAACAAAACCTAAACCTCACCACCGACTTTAGCCAGACTTCTTTAATCAACTAGCGTCTCACTAACCTCAAACTTCTCAAACTTTGTCCGCCAGTCGCATTCTTCCTTTCAACACGTCCCGCTATTAAACTTAACTTTGAACCTACATCCACCCTCAATTGTTGCATACTTCCCAACGTATTATCCAAACTCTCAGAACTATCTCCTTCATATATTTCCTCTTTACTTCTGCCACCCAATTCCCAACGTATCTTCCACTTACTAAGCGGATTAATTAATCCTACAAACTTGTTTCCTAAACGCATAACCATCGCCAAACGCGAAATCTCAGATTTACTTAACGATTCACCCATTTCGCCTACCAACTTCAGGTTCACCACCGTCCTTTCAACCCCATCATCTGGCAATTCCACTTTTTCCGGAGCCCTACCAATCCTATATTCCACCACATCCAACCCACCTCCTACAGGGTAACTTAAATTAACATCTTTTCCTACCCTCAACTCCCATATACTTCCCACTTTTCTTTCCTCACCAAACTTAATCCTTACTTCTCCTTCTCCATTTTCTTCCATATCTCAAATTATATACCAAAACTCTACCCTTCCTTCAAACTAGCCAAAAATTCTTTATTCGTCTTCGTCTTCTTCAATCTATCCAACACCAAATTCAACGCCTGCTCCCTATCATTCAACTGACTCATCATATTACGCATCAAAACCACACTCTGATACTCAGAGTTAGAAAACAACAAATCATCCCTTCTGGTACTAGACTTCAAAATATCAATCGCCGGATAAATCCTTCTCTCCGCCTATTTTCTATCCAGCACCAACTCCATATTGCCCGTGCCCTTAAACTCCTCATAAACCAAATCATCCATTCTAGAACCCGTATCTACCAAAGCCGTACCAATAATAGTCAAGCTACCTTTTTCCTCAAAATTTCTAGCCGCACCAAAAAATCGTTTTGGTGGATACAAAGCCGCCGGATCAAACCCACCACTCAAAGTCCTCCCAGAAGTAGGCATAGCCAAATTGTACGCCCTAGCCAAACGAGTAACCGAGTCCAACAAAATCACCACGTCCTTACCCTGCTCCACCAATCGCTTGGCTCTTTCCAAAGCTATTTCCGCCACCCTGGTCTGATCCTCTGCTTTCTCATCAAAATTACTAGCCAAAGTTTCTCCAAGCATTTTAGAATCCTTAGTTACTTTCTCTATGTGTCTAGTAATATCCGTTACCTCCTCCGGACGCTCACCCACCAACACCGCCATCAAATGAATATCAGGGTGATTCTTCGCCACACCAGTAGCAATTTCCTTCAATATTGTAGTCTTTCCAGCCTTAGGTGGAGACACAATCAAACCCCTCTGACCCTTACCAATAGGACACATTAAATCAATCAACCTATTAGACAATACACCCTTATCCACCTCCAAAGTAATTCTCTCATTAGGAAACACCGGTACTCCCTTATCAAACCTAGGCCTATTACCCAGTTTTCCAGGCAAAACACCATTAATTTTTTCAACCTTCGCCAAATTCCAATAACCATTCTGATGACCCCCAGGCCTTTGAGCCACTCCAACCACCATATCTCCAGCTCTTAAACTATTATTTCTTACAATAATACTGCCCACAACCACATCGTCATCACAGGGTTTCAAATTTACCCTCAACATTCCCCTTCCATCTCTGGCTAAATCCAAAACACCAGACACCTCCTGTTCTTCTTGTTTTACAACACGCCTGTTAAATACAGGGGCAGAATTCCCAACCCGTACACCCGCAATCATCTTACCGTTATTCATATATTAATACTGAAAAATCACTAATAAATAAAAATACTCTTTAAATATCCATCACCTTAAAGATACCAACTTTATATACCCCCTGTCAAGATTCAATTTAACCAGATTCAGTTTAACCGTCATCCCCGCGCTCCACACGTCATCCCCGCGCAGGCGGGGATCCATTTAATTTACATAGATTCCTGCCTTCGCAGGAATGACAAGAAGATGTGTAACCTATCTTTAAAAAAGTTAATTAAGGGTGGAGCGCGTAAGACCTACGATTACAGCACTTATTTTCGGGCACTGCCAGCCTAACCCATTCCACCTTCAATTAACTCTAAGGTTGTCAATATCAAACTATCCCATACTATATCACTTACACTCAACCCTGTCAACCTTCAAGAATAATATAAAATAACTACATGAAACGCCCGTTCTTTATCCTCGGCTCCACCCTTTGGCTTCTAGCCCTTGCCTTTGCCTTCCTCCCCTCCTGGCCTCACATCTACTACCGACTCTCCCCCCAAACCTCCCAATCCCTCGCCCAAACGATCTCCACCACCACTCAGCCAGCGCAGGATGGTTCCGAACCTGTACCGGAGCAGAGCGAGGAACAGTTGTTCGTAACCTTCGGCGGTCCGCAGCTGGCGACACCATCATTAGACCCCTCCCTCCCCAAAGAAAATGGCCTCATTATAAAAACCATTGGGGTAAGAGGAAAAATCCACCAAGGAGAAAATTGGCAAGAAATCCTCAAAAACGGCATCTGGCAGGTCCCCGGTTTCGGCACCCCAGAAGACAACAGCCAACCCATCATCCTGGCCGCCCACCGCTGGGGTTACCTAAACTGGACCAACCAATTCCGTTATCTAAATTCCTTTTATAACCTGCCAAAACTCAATATTGAAGACAAAATTACCATCAACTGGAACCAGCGCCAATACATATACAAAGTATATCAAGAAGAAATAAGCGAACAAATCACAAACTACTCCGCCGACCTAATTCTATACACCTGCCAACTGTGGAACTCTCCCCTCCGCATAATAAAATACGCCAACCTAACTAACTAACCCCAACCAACCTATAACTTGACAACTAGTGCTTTAACTGTTATACTGCCCCCCATGAAACAAAACACACTCAGATTCTTACCCCTAATTATTATTCTTTTCTCCGTTGTTGGAGTCCTTTCTTGGTACGCCAAAAACCAACCAACCACAGAAAAAATCAAACCAGAAGTAATAAGTCCCGCAAATCTACAATCAGAAAACTTAATCCTTTCCCCCACCCCTAGTTCATTCTTCTTCTCAGATGAACCCGTAAACGAATCCACCGCTATTCCTTCCACCTCCGAGGTGGAAGATTCCAACACAACCACAACTTTACCCGCCCAAGTTTTGCCAGAGCAAAAGTTAGGCGTGGCCACCATCTGCACTCCTGTTTACGGTATGGCCGACACCTGCACAGAACACATAGTAGTCGATACGGGCGCCGAATCCGCCGTGGCCTACAGCCTTTCAGGCATAACTTACCTGGCTGGCCTCCTCGCCTTCGTCAAGTCTAAGAAAGCTTAAAACACTTGTAGTGTAACTTGGGGTTTTCTTTGGTATAGTAAATACATGGTTCCCTATCAAAGTAGACACTCAAAGTTGCCAGGCACCAGCTATAAAGAAGTTTACAAACACGCCTGGAAAATATTTACCCAAATTAGATCTCAGACAAAACGCCAACCCTACATTAAATCCGCATATTTCAATAAACAAAAGGTGTTTTTTACTCACTTTTGGATACATTTATTTCAAAAACCTCAACGACTAAGAAAAAACCGGCTAAAGTTTTTTCAAGTGGCCATTGATCTAATCACAAACAGTCACAATCAACCCATTAGTAAGCCCAATCCCAACAAAAAATCTGAAACCCTTCATCGTTTTTATGGTTTAACCAAAAACAAAGAACTATTTATCGTTCAAATTAAACAAACCGCCAATAATCGCAAACTCTTTATGTCTTGCTTCCAACCAGAATAAACAAAAAAATTCCTCCGCATGTGTAGTTTATAAACTACGCGCCGAGGAACTTTTGTAAATATTATTATAGCAAAGTCACACACAAAGTCAAGCAAACATAATATAGGCTTGACAAATTAACTAATATAGGTTATAATAACTGCATTGAAGAATTCTACTTCAAGTACATTTACAAGATACCGGATTAAGTGTTTCTCATCGGAACTGTCCTCGATTCTTATCGAGACTGTTCAGACTGTGGAACACGGCATTACAAGACACAAGCAAGAGTGCCACATAGTGTGAATGAAGAATTTTGCGCAAGATGGTTCCGAACCTGTTTTTTCTTAAAAACAGTTGTTCGTAACCTTCAGCGGTCTGCAGCAAAATTATTAGTACTAATTTAAGGGTTTCCAAACATCGTCATTCCTGCAAAGGCAGGAATCTATACAAATATAACCAGAAATTAGCAATTATTACTCGTTCCCACTCTGTGGCACTCGCCATAATCCTATTCAAAATCAAATTTTTTCAATTTACCTAAGGAGGTAAAAAATGAACTGGCTACATCCTGTTTTTTTTCTCTGGGGATTTTTACTGGCACTGGGGATTTTTGTCAAAAATAGATATTTTGGCATTTTTCTCCTCTCCGCCACCATCGGCGGTCCATTAACCTATGGAATCGCCTGGGCTGCAGATAGACTGTTAACCCAAATTGGTGCCCCCATTTGGGTTAATTGGATCGTATTCCTGGTGGCAGTGGGAGTATTTTTTATTCTCATACTTGCCATCGGGTTCGTCATTTGGGAAAGACGACGCCGTCTCACCCAACCCGCCTGGTGACGCACCCAAGACGAAGGCATAGATTTTGACAATTTATTTAATCAAATTTCTAGTTTTTAAGGAGAAAACCATGAAAAACAAAAAATACTTCATTTCCATAATTGCAGTTTTGATCATTTTCACCCTGGCCTGCAGCCTCATCCCCACCGGCGCCTCCACGGCCACCCCCGAAGAACCCGCCGCACCCGCCCCCACCCAGGCCCCCCCCGACTCTGTGGCACCCCCCGAAGCACCCACCCAAGACCCCGACTCTTCCTGCGAGGGAATCGTCGTAAACGGCGCATGCAGCGAAAAACCGTTTCAGAACCCTGAAACCGCTCGCTGCTTCGATTACGACGAAACAGGCATTGAGACCACCGTCACCTATCAGTTCACCCTGACAAGTGGTCGGTTGGTGATCGATGCCGAAAGCGTTGAGGGGCAATTCAGCAACGGTGGCCTCCTGGTCGTGGACCAAAAAGGTGATCACACCTTTACGGTTCATAACGGCGCCTACTGTTGGACACCTCCCGAACATGCCGAATGGGCTTACGCTCACCGGCTCTCGGTTCTCCAACAGTTCGTTCCAACTCCCACGATTATCACCATCCCCTAGTCGTGGGCTAAAATTTATCCGGTATCAACCCCAGTCAATTCTTTTCTCACTTTCTGTGAGATGTTTTAAGAATTGGCTGGGGGTATTTTTAAGCAATTAAAAAACAAGAAAGGTTTCTCATCGGAAATGTCACTTCCTAGTGATCTTTTCAGATGTGTAACCTGTCAACTTGACTCCTTAAAAATACCCCACACCTTTACTACCAACTCACAGTCGCGCCCGCGACTCCCACTTAACAACCCTTTCTAGCTGTGTCTTTATATTTAAAATGAAAAAAATAAAAAATTCACCCCACACCCAACGTGGTGCGGGGCAACCACTAATTTCTATAGCCATACCGGTCTACAACGCCGGAGAATTTTTGCATCAAGCCATCAACAGCATCTTAAATCAAACATACAAAAACCTAGAGATCATCGCCGTCGACGACGGCTCTACAGACAACTCTTGGGGTGTCCTTAAACAACTTCAAAGACAAGACAAGAGACTCAAAATCTTCAAGAACAATAAAAATCAAGGAATTGGTTTTACTTCTAACAAAGCTATTAAACATGCCAAATCAAACTGGATAGCCAGAATGGATGCCGACGACATATCCTTACCTACCAGACTACAAAAACAAATAGAATTCTTACTCAAACACCCCAAGGTAGTCGCAGTTGGTGGGCAATGTAAAATTATAAACACCAAAGGCGAAAGAGTTGGTAAAAAAATCTTCCCCACAAAACACAAAGACATAAAATCTATGATGTTCAACGCTATGTCTATCCAACAACCTACCGTTATGTTCAACACAAACCTACTCCCTAAAAACTTCAGTTGGTACAACAACTCTCTTTCTCCAGTAGATGATCTAGACCTTTTCTTTAGACTCTTCAAATACGGTCAACTAGCTAATTTAGGCAATTTTATCCTAAAATATCGCCAATATCACCAAAGCTCATCTTTAAAAAATCCCAAAAAAACTTTCGCTCTAACTAAAAAAGTCAGGAATCTTGCAATAAAAAACTACGAATACAAACCATCAGTTAAAAGCAAGCTTATTGCCTTTTTCCAGGAACTAATAATCAAAACTCTCCCTTCCCCATTTATCTATCCCGCCTATTCCGCCTTGCGTGGTATTACTCCCCTAAAGGCTAATTTTAGAAGTGACTCTTTCAATATTTTTAAATATTTCCCCAATCTCACCACCCCCTAACTTGAAGGAACGCAACCTTCAAAATCTAACCAGTTCAATATACTAACCTTTGGTTATTTAGCTCATTACAAAGGTACCGACTGGTTAATTAAATCATTCAAAAACTACCTGCTTAAATTCCCCAACAAAAAACTTCACTTAACAGTTGCTGGTGGACCAAACCCAAATCATCTTACTAAACCCAGTTATCAAAAATACCTAAACCAAGTCAACACTTTAGCTAAACACCCCCAAATCACTCTTACCAGTTTTGTAAAAGAAAAAGATATCTCCAAAATATTTTCCAAAACAAACCTAGTAATTTTTCCTTACCGTACGGCCATGTCTTCTTCGGGTCCTCTATCAATTGCCCTTTCATTTCACAAACCATTTATCATCTCCCAACCACTTCAAAAATATACCCAAACCAGAGACCTTAACGTCACCCCGAACAATCTAACTTTTCCTTTATCCCAAAAGGGTTTTGACGCCGCTCTTAACAATTTACTAAAAAGCAAAAATCTAACAAAACTCACCCAACTCTCAAAAAACCTCGCCCAAAAAAGATCGTGGGTGAAAATCGCCAAGCAATATCTCCCCCACCTCACCTCCTCCTAACTTGAAGGAACGCAACCTTCAAATTTTCCCTCCTCCCCCATCTGCTACACTTCACTTAATGCCCAAGCCAAGAAAAATAAACCTTCCTTTGCTATACTAAACACATTCATGACACAACTCAACGCAGTTAAATACTGGCTAGAGTCAGGCAATAGAAATCTAAAAAGCGCCAACAGACTTGTTAAACAAGAACACTATGATTGGGGCCTGTTCGTTGGTCAACTCGCCTTAGAAAAACTTCTCAAAGGCATCATCACCAAAAAAGAAGACAAAAGCCCACCCCCAATTCACGATCTGGCCAAACTAGCAGAAATTACCAAAATAAAATTCACCCAAACTCAATTAAAACAGTTAAACGAAATCACCACCTTTAACATAGAAGCCAGATACGATTCCTACAAACTAGCTTTCTACAAAAAAGCCACTCGCCAATACTCACAAAAATGGCTTAAAATTATCAATCAACTAGCCACATGGTTCATCAGTCTCTACTAAAATCTACCCCAAAAAAACTCGCTCTAAAATTCTATCAAGAATTAATCAAAGAGAATATTCCCGTTAAAAAAATAATCATGTTTGGTTCATACGCCAAAGGCAAACAAAAATACTACAGCGACCTTGATCTCTGTATTGTTTCTCCCATACTAGGAAAAAATAATTTCAACGAACGTGTTCGTCTTAAAAATATCGCCAGCCGTGTCGAAAACCTCATTGAACCTCATCCATACCATCCAAAAGATTTAAAGGAAAAATACGACCCATTAGCAGAACAAATCCGCACCACAGGTAAAATCCTGTTTTCCACCTCCTAGCTCTCCAAACCTGCTAAAATTATTTCAATGCCCAAGAAAAAGAAGGCTCCCACTAAAGAGTTCCTAAGAAAATACGGCATACCCAGCGCTCTCATCCCTGGCATCATCATCGCCGCATCACCGTCCCGCTGCCGAAATTGAACAGGCTTTAAGCCTGCGGAGCCATACCACCTCAACCTCTGGTCAAACTAAAAACTATTTCACTATCTTTTTCAAAGACTCTTTCAACCTTGGCAAATTATCAACAATCGTCTTCCACACCAAATTCCAGTCTATTCTGTCGTACTCACGAATCATAACATTTCTCATTCCCGCCATTTGCTTCCATGGAATACCAGAATAACTCTCTCTAAAATTATCTTCCAACCTCTTAACAGCCTCCCCAATTATTTCAAAACGTCTAGCTACAGCATCTTGTAATTGAACATCTTTAAGAAAACCTACTTTATCAACCCCAGATTTTTCAATATATGTTTCAATTCTCTCAATAGACTCTAAAATGTCAGCAATATATACCCACGGCTCTTTTTTCATTTTTGCAGATAAATTAATTTCTCATCTTCCATAATCGACTCACGAAGCAAGGGTTTAATGGTAGAGTACTGCACTACATCTACCTTTTTACCCACTTTTTCTGTCAAATCTTGACCAAACTTTATATACTTAAATAAATCCATCGACCTAGTCTTATCAAACTCTACTAACACGTCTACATCACTCTCAGGCTTTGCTTCACCACGAGCATGTGACCCAAACAAACTTGCCTTTTTAACACCATAACTCTTAAATACTGGCACCATTTTACTCACCATATCATTCATAATTTCATTATACTACAAACAAAACCACCTCCTGTCTTCCGCAATGGGACACCCTTGAAGTTTAGAAGTTAGGCACGATTGTGGATAACGTCATAGAGTAGTTTTTGTTCTTCATCCATCTTAAGTAGAGTTTTTGTTTTGACCTCTTCT
>Ga0180009_10008219_pt1 | contig 10414 bp, 8 predicted proteins | sample OS_PC_MetaG_FD_123537 | JGI IMG/M metagenome (GOLD analysis project Ga0180009, IMG submission 123537) | Groundwater microbial communities from the Aspo Hard Rock Laboratory (HRL) deep subsurface site, Sweden - OS_PC_MetaG | ecosystem: Environmental > Aquatic > Deep subsurface > Groundwater... | reverse complement strand
GCTGCGGCGGCGGCAACTACCTGGAGTGCAGCGAAGGCAAGGGCGCCTGCGAGGGCGGCAAGCACTGCTGCAAGGGAACCTGCAACGAGGCCGAGGCCGAGCAGCCGGCCGCCTGCGAGTCGCTCGCGGGGCAGGTCTGCAGGACCGCCAGCTGCGGCGGCTACTTCAACTGCGGCGAAGGTCAGGGCGCCTGCGAGGGCGGCAAGCACTGCTGCGAAGGGGCCTGCACCGAGGGTAGCTGATCGGCGTCTGTCCCGGGCTGAGACCTCGTGCTGGACACCGTGTGATAGAATCGACCAATGCTCCAGAGCAGTGGACACCGCCGCGCCGAGAGGGGAAACGATGTTGTCAGCTTCCCGGTCCTGGAGTGGCGCGGCAGCGAGGAGGACCTCCTCCGTCGCGTTGTCCGCAAAGACAAGGCCGCGGCTGCGCTGCTCTACGATCGCTTTGCCGACGAGGTCAACCGGATGGTATGGCGACTGCTCGGTGCCGACTCGGACCACGATGACCTGGTGAACGAGGTCTTCTTGCGCGTCCTCGGCAGCATCCAAAGCGTCCGCGACCACCGCAAGCTTCGCGGCTGGATCCTGTCGATCACGGTCAACACCGTACGCAGCGAGCTGCGCAGGCGCGCGATCCGCCGCAGGTTCATGGTGACGCGCGAACCATCCGAGCACGAGTCGATGGGCTACGTGCAGGATCACGAGGCGCGTTCGCTGCTGATGCAGGCGTTCACCGTGCTCGACAGGATGCCGGCCAACCTCCGCCTGGTCTTCTCCCTGCGCTACATCGACGAGCGCCCGTTGCCGGAGGTCGCCGACCTCTGCAGCTGCTCTCTGGCGACCGTCAAGCGGCGGCTCGCGCGGGCAGAGAAACGCTTCGCCAGGCTGGCGTCGAGGGAGCCTGCGCTCGACGAACGATTGAAGCGCGCCTCGGCGAGGGGGGACTCATGACCGGTCCCTTCGAGACACTCGGCCGCTCCATTCGAGAGCCACTCGGCGATGGGGGTCCGGATCCGCATCGGCGGGAGAGCCAGCGCCGCCGGCTGTTGAGCAGCGTGGAGGGCCGACGGGTGCGCGCGCGGCGGCGGGTCTGGGTCGGGGCCGGTGCTCTCGCGGCAGCCGGAGCTGCGGCTGTCCTGCTGCTTCTTCTGCTCCCGGACCCCGGGCAGCCGATGCAGTGCCGGATCCGAGGCGGCGACAAGATCGAGGAAGGGGAGTGGGTCGAGGCAAAGGACGACAGGGTCACTTTCGAGTTCAGCGAAGGAAGCGCGGTGACCCTGGCGCGCGGGTCCAGAGCCCGTCTACGCGGCATCAAGCACGACCAGGTTCAGGTCGTGCTGGAGTCCGGGCGCCTGCGGGCGGACATCGCGTCCGGCCACAATATCTCGTGGACATACCAGGCTGGACCCTACCGTGTTCACGTGCTTGGCACGGTGCTCGGCGTCCTGTGGGATGCCGATACCCGTGTCCTGGAAGTGGATGTCACTCGCGGCTCGGTGAAGGTATCCGGAGGGAACATCCATGGCAGCGGGATCACGGTCGGTGCCGGACAGCGCGTCAAAGCGGATCTGAGCCGGAGAGAAGTGCGCCTGTTCCGGCCGGACCGCCGCGACAACGCACCTGCCGCCCCGCAGGCGCCAGCGCGAGTCGACGCGGAGGCGACGAGCACGTCGGACCTTCCTCCGTCGCCGCAGGACACCGGGCGGCCCCGGCGCAACGTCCCGGCGCGGTGGAAGCAGCTCGCCCGGGCAGGCGAGTACGCCGCGGCCGTGTCCGCGGCGCGCCAGACGGGCTGGCGCCGGGTGCTGCAACAGAGCGGGCCCTGGGACACGCTGCTTCTGGCCGACGCAGCGCGGCTCAGCAGACAGTACAGGCTCGCACGCTCCGCCCTCGCCTCCATCCGGAAGCGCTTCCCGGGCCAGGAGCCGGCAGCGATGGCCGCATTCCGCCTGGGTCGCCTGGCCTTCGACCACGAGCGCGACCACGGCGAGGCGGCGAAGTGGTTCCAGCGCTTTCTGCACGAGGCGCCCCGCAGCGCCCTGGTGCAGGGCGCCCGTGGCCGTCTGATGATCTCGCTGCAGCGCGCCGGCGACGCAGGTGGTGCGACCCGGACGGCCAGCGAGTACCTGACGCGTCACCCCGGGGGATCCTATGCCGCCGCGGCTCGTTCGATCCTCGCCGGAGGCCGCCCCAGATGAGGCTCCTGGCTGGTCTTGTTGCCCTGCTGCTGATCGAGGGGGATACCCGCGCGGTGACTCGCACGGGCAGCGTCAACTTCGGCGCGGGGACGATCAACATGCCCGCCCGCTACGTTGTCGGCCGCAAGGCAGAGGCCAGGGTCGTCATCCTGCGCTCCTCCCTCGACGTCGAAGCCCTGCCCGAGGTGGAGCGACGGGTCGCGGCCGAGCTGTCCAACCTCGGCCTGAAAGTCGTCTCGGTGCCCTGCCGGACGAGCGATCTCAACGGGCAGCTGGCCGAGATGGGGGGGCAGGCGGTCGCGCACCGGGCGCTGGCCTCCATCCGGGTCTTCCGCGGTAAGGGGCACCAGGTGGTCCAGGCCTGGATCTACGATTCGGTGACCGGGAAGATGGTCTTCCGCCAGCTGCTCCTGCAGCGGGAGAAGGGACCCGATGCCATGGCCTCGGCGGCGCTGCAGGTCGTGGAGCTGCTTCACGCCAGCCTGCTCGAGGTCAGAATGCGCCGTCGGCGCGAAGCAGCCCGCGATGCACCACCCATCGTACACAAGATGGTCGCCGCCAGGCTCGACGGGCCCCCCCGCGGGCCGGGACGCTGGTCGATCAGGGGTGGACTCTGGAACGCGTGGTCACTGGGCCAGGCGGGCTCGGCCGGGGGAGTGTCTCTTGGCATGTCATGGCGGCCGGTGGGCTGGCTCTCCCTGGGCGGCGAGGTCTTCGCGCCATGGATCTCGTCGAGGGTCGGCGACCATCGTGGGACGGCGCAGGTCACCGCCCTGATGCTGCGAGGCGTGGGGTGGATCGAGCCCTTCAACCGAGCCCGGGTGTCCCCGGGGCTCGGCGTGGGTGCCGGCAGCCTGCTGGTCGGTGCGTCGGGCCAGGCCATGGCGCCCAACCGGGCACAGACCGACTGGAAGGCCGTCGCCCTCCTGTCACTGAGCGCCCGGCTGGCGCTGAGGGTCAGCCCGTCGATTCGGGTCCTCACCGCGGTTGTGGTCGACATCTCTTTTCCCGAGGTCGCCGTTCTCTTCGGAGAGGACATCGTTGCCCGGATCGGGCGGCCGTTGCTGGCGGCCGCCCTCGCGCTCGAGTGGAGCTGGGGGAGTCAATGACAGATCCTTGTCCAGAGAAGCATGGCCGGTCATGGCCATGGTTTGTCCGGGCGGCATGCCGCCTTGCCCTGCTGCTCGCGGTGTTCGGCCCGTCCAGCTGTGACGGCGACCTGAACCCGATTCTCGAGCCCGTGGGCGACTCGCGCGCGACCGATGGACAGGCCGACGGGCTGATCGACGGAGCCCCCGACGGAACCGTCGACGGACCCGGGCTCGACGTGCCGGCCGGCGAGACCCCACCGGCCTGCCTGGCGTTGACGGGCCAGGTCTGCAGGACGGCAGAGTGTGGCAGCTACCAGAACTGCGCACAGGGACTGGGAGCCTGCGAGGGGGGCAAACACTGCTGCGAGGGCGCCTGCACCGAGTAGGCGGATCTGCTCAGTCCACGGTGATCGACTTGCTCACGTTCTTGGGCACGTCGGGGTGCACCCCGTGGTCCTTGATGCCGATGCGGTCCAGGTATCCCATCTTGAGCAGGCTCATCTTCAGCGCCAGCCGCTGCAACGCGACCGTGGAGGAGAAGACGGTCATCAGCGTATCGCCGGTGCGGGGCAGCGTGACATAGACCGAACGATAGCCGGGGTTGTCGGCGGGCGCCTTGGTCGCCGCCTGGCGCAGCGCCGGGTGGTCCTCGGCGATCACGACGCTGCTGGCCCCCCGGATCTTGTGCGTGTTGATCTGCGACACGGTGAGGTGGACGTCCTGCTCGTCGGGCCCGGTGATGTAGATCAGCGGGTAGTCGGCGTAGAGCGCGTCCACCAGCTCGGAGCGATCGAGCACCGCGCTCAGCATGTCGCGCTCCTGTGCGTTCAGCGCGAAGGGAGTGGGGGCCAGGGCGAAGACCGAGTCGGTGACCGCCTGGATCAGCCGCCCCACCGAGGCGATCCCCCTGCCCTGCTCCTGCGCCCTGCGGACCAGCACCTGGAGCACCTGTCCGATCTTCTTCAGCAGGGCGTCGACCTGCGGCGGACCGAACAGGGTGTTGAAGCCGAGGATGGTGTTGGGGCCGTGCTTGAACTCCGATCCCTCGAACCCCTCGGTGTGGTTCAGCACCACCTCGCGGATCTTCAGCGCCCCCTCCCGGGCCACGGCGGTTATGCGGGTCGCGAGCAGGTGGATCGAGGGGGCGAGGAACAGCTGCTGCGCGGCCAGCTCCAGCTCCGTGTCGGTGGAGTCGAAGGTCTCCCGGATCAACCGCGGCAGGGTGGGCAGCTTCTCGAGCCGCTCGGAGATGTCGGCCACCATCAGCTCCCTCAGGGGTTCCTCCGGCCCCAGCTCGTCCAGCCGCCGCTCCCCGAGCCTGAGCGCAAGGCAGTAGAGCACCGCCATCTGGTTGATGAAGCTCTTGGTGGCGGGCACCGCGATCTCGGGGCCGCACCGCAGGGGAATGACCAGGTCGCTCTTCTCCTGCGGCAGCGTGGAGTTGACGTTGTTGACCACCGCCACCCGCCGGATCGCCCGGCCGCTGTCGATGGTGTAGTTCATGATGTCGATCAGATCCTTGGTCTCGCCGCTCTGGCTCACCGCGACGAACAGATCGCCGTCTCGCAGCGAGTGGGCGTGCTGGCCGCGGAACTCCCCCGGCAGCAGCGGCAGCGCCTCGGTGCGGGCGATGGTGTTGAAGAACAGCGCCGCCGCCTTGGCCGCGTGGTACGAGCTGCCGCAGCAGACGATGTAGATCCGCCCGCCGCGCCGGGTCGTCTCCTGGCACCACTGCACGAACCGCTCCACCGCCGACGAGAACTCCTCCACCTCGATCCGCTCCAGCAGCACGTCCATCAGGCGCACCGCGAGCAGGTCGTCGTCGCCGCGCGCCATGGAGAGCAGGTCGGTGAAGAAGCCGGCCTCCGACGAGACCAGGCGGTCGCCCAGGACCTCCGGGGGGGCGTCGATCCCCTGCGCCTTCACCGACTGCGGCACGCGTCGGATCAGGGCGGCGAACGACGGCGAGTCCACCAGCTCCTGGAACTGGCGCCGGATCTTCTCGTCATCGTACTGGTCGCGCAGGTGGTCCATGGCGCTCGTGATGGCGGCCAGATCCTGCTGCCCGGTGGCCAGGATGTAGGGCTTGAGCACCTGAGAGGCCTCGGTGCCGCCGAGGAACAGCGTGACGACGTTGCGGCAGGTCTGCTCCTGGGCGCTGATCTCCTGATCCATGAAGGTCTCGAACGGCGGCATCAGCGCCGTGTCCTTCGCTCGCAGCCGGCTGCGCACCGGACGGCGCTCCAGCGCCTGGCCCGCCACGACGTGTCGCCGGCCCTCGGGAGCCTGGATCTCGCGGTCCCTGATCGCATAGACCTGGTACCCGTGCGGATCGTGCTCGACGATCTCCCCCTCGTTGATCGGCACCACCACGCGCGTCAGCTTCAGCACGCTGGACAGGTCCGAGGAGGCGATGGTGAAGCTGCCCCCCGTCTCGTCCTGCCCCAGCCCGAAGTACAGGCTCGAGCCCTGCTTGACGGCCCAGATGCAGGGGATGACCGGGTCGACCACCACCGCGGCGTAGGAGCCCTCGAGCCGGACGGCGGCGCTGGCCAGCGCGGCCCGCATCGCGGCGCGGCGCTGCAGGGGATCAGCGCTGTCCCCCGCCCGGCCCAGCTCGCGCGCGAAGTAGTGCTCGACCGTATGGACCACCATCTCGCCGTCGTTGTCGGACAGGACGTTGTGCCCCTCGGAGACGAGCCAGGCCTTGAGGTCGTCGCAGTTGGTGACGTTGCCGTTGTGTGCGCCGTAGATGTGGGTCTTGCAGCGCACCTCGTGCGGCTGGGAGTTGGCGTCGGTGACCGCGCCGAAGGTGGCCCAGCGCACCTGGCCGCACAGCACCTGCCCCTGCATCCGGACGATGCCGAGCTGGTCCACCATCACGGTCGGCGCCCCGACCCCCTTGACCAGCCTGACCCTGTCTCCGTCCTGCACCGCCGCGCCGGTCGAGTCGTAGCCCCGGTACTCCAGAGTCTTGAGCAGCTCGGCGGCGACGCGCCCCATGTCCCGCCGGGACCGCTCGCAGATCAGACCGATGACACCGCACATCTGGCTTCACCTCGCTCGAGTCACTGGCCGTGTTATCACAGGGGGAAGGCGGGGCGCCAGCCGGCGGTCATCTGCGGGAAGGTGCTTCGCGTGCCCGCCACATCTTGGTACCATTGGCCCATGCCTGTCACGAGACTGCTGTGCGTGGCCGCCCTGGCGCTGGCCGCCTGTGGAGATGATGCCCAGGACACCCCCTGCCTGACCGACGCCGACTGCACGCTTCCCGCCATGTGCGCAATAGACGGCCGCTGTGCGGCGCCGTCGCCCGCCGTCGACGGAAAGCCCTGCGCCCACCCCGATCACTGCGAGAGCGGGCTGTGCTACGACACGGGCAAGGGCGGGATCTGCGCCACGGTGTGCGAGGAACCGGCGGGGTGCAAGGTCGGTCAGGTCTGCCTCGCCGTCCGCGGCCAGACGCTGCCCGTGCCCGCCGAGGGGGGCAAGCCGGCCCCGGAGCTCAGGCTGCTGTGCCAGGGCCAGGGGGCCGGGACGCTGCACCTGGGCGAGGCCTGCACCGGCGACGCCGAGTGCGGCAGCGGCCTGTGCCAGTCCGACCGATGCAGCCAGGTGTGCAAGAGCGGCTGCCCGGGACGCATGGCGTGCGAGCAGACGACGATCTCCGCCGGCGGCGCCAGCCTGAAGACGGGCGTCTGCCGCCGCGCCAAGCTGCTCGACATCCTCGAGCTCGGCGCGGTGGACATCCCCGCCACCGGCCTGGCCTCCCCCCTGACCTTCACCATCGAGGCCGGCGTCGAATCGTTTCTGCTGATGGCCGATGACAAGGACAACCTCCACCTGGCGATCACAAAGCTGGAAGGTCCCGACGGCGCCGTGCTGGTCAACCGCGCCGACCACGCCACCGAGCTGATGCGGGCCTTCGAGTACACCGGCACGGCGACGACGCAGGTCCCCGGCACCGACAACCCCAAGGGCGCCGTGAAGCCCGGCATCTACAAGCTCTGGCTGCAGACCATGGCGACCGACCAGCAGACCGCGGTCGCCGGCAAGGTGGAGCGGGTCGCGGTGCTGATGCGCAACTCGGCCCAGAAGGGCGGGCTGCTCGATCTGGATCTGCACTTCGCCCCGGGCACAGGCCTCACCGCCGCCGCCGCCCCGACCGACCCCTTCGTCCAGGGCACCCTGACCCAGCTCCAGGCGCTCTACTCGCGCATGGCCGGAGTCGGCCTGGGCCAGGTGCGCTACTACGACCTGCCGGCCACTGCGGACGTGATCAAGGAGTGGGCGGATGTGATCAAGGTCCGCGTGGACCACGCAAAGCCTGGCCCCAACAACCTCACGGCCAGCGTCTTCCTGGTCCACGACATCCAGCTGGGCTACAAGGCTCTGGCCGGCGGCATCCCCGGCGTGCCGGGCCTCACCGGCCGCCCGATCAGCGGCGTCGTCTCCGAGCTGCAGCCCGACGCGGGCAAGATGGGGCGGCTTCTGGCCCACGAGCTGCTCCACTTTCTCGGCCTGTACCACACGACCGAGTCGGAGAAGGCGCCGTTCAAGCACGACACCATCAGCGACACGCCCGAGTGCGCCACGGGGACCGCGATCGCCGACTGCCCCGACTACCAGAACCAGATGTTTCCCTACCACCTCCAGGCCCCCAACCCGCCGGTGCTGTCCAGGGGGCAGGGGTCGGTGGTGCGCGGCAGCCCCTTCCTCTACGAGGTCGCCTACCCGGAGGCCTGCGGCGCCGGCACCGAGGTGGTCGACGTCACGACCAGCCTGTTCGCGAGCGGCACGACCACGGCCGCGACGGGCCAGCTGCAGAGCGCCTGCGGCGGAACCGGGTCGCACGAGCGGGTGCACCTGCTGAGGCTGACCGAGTCCGGGCTCAAGTCGCTGGAGGTCGATGTGCTGAGCGCCGACTTCGACCCGGTGGTCTACGTGCTCTCGGGCTCGTGCGACGGCAAGGGCGCCGAGCTCAGCTGCCAGAACGGACAGAAGGGCGCCGCGGTCAAGACCTCGGTCGACGCCCCGGAGACCGGCGCCTACTACATCGTGGTCGACTCCGACAGCGGAAGCGGCAACTACACCCTCGCCGTGCGCCTGGCCAAGCCCTGACCTGGCGGCCGTCGACGCACGTCCGCCGAGCTTGATCGCCCCCCTCGTAGGCCCTACTCTACGGCCCGGTTCAACCGCGGCAACACACACACGAGAGGCACGACCGTGGCCGAGAAAGCTACCATCACTCCCCGATCCGAGGACTACGCAGCCTGGTACCTGGACGTGATCCGCCAGGCCGAGCTCGCCGAGCCAGCCGAGGTGGTCAAGGGCTGCATGGTGATCAAGCCGGATGGCTACGCCATCTGGGAGAAGATGCAGGCCCGGCTCGACCGGCGCTTCAAGGACACCGGGCACCGCAACGCCTACTTCCCGCTGTTCATCCCCGAGAGCTTCCTCAAGCGCGAGGCCCAGCACGTCGAGGGGTTCTCACCCGAGCTGGCGGTGGTGACCATCGGCGGCGGCAAGCAGCTGGAGGAGGCCTACGTCGTCCGCCCCACCTCCGAGACGATCATCGGCCACTTCTTCGCCAAGTGGATCAGCTCCTGGCGCGACCTGCCGCTGCTGATCAACCAGTGGGCCAACGTGGTGCGCTGGGAGCTGCGGACCCGCATGTTCCTGCGGACCACGGAGTTTCTGTGGCAGGAGGGGCACACCGCCCACGCCAGCCACGAGGAGGCGATCGCCGAGGCGCGGCAGATGCTCGATGTCTACGCCGAGTTCGCCGAGCAGTGGATGGCGATGCCGGTGCTCCGGGGCACCAAGACCGAGAGCGAGCGCTTCGCCGGGGCGGTCACCTCCTACTGCATCGAGGCCATGATGCAGAACGGCCTGGCGCTGCAGGCGGGCACCAGCCACGACCTGGGCCAGAACTTCGGCAAGGCCTTCGACGTCAAGTTCCAGAACACGGACAAGGAGCTGGAGTATGTCTGGCAGACCAGCTGGGGCGTCAGCACGCGGCTGATCGGCGGGCTGGTGCTGACCCACTCCGACGACAACGGCCTGGTGCTGCCGCCGCGCATGGCCTCGCCTCACGTCGCGATCGTCCCGATCTACCGCAAGGACGAGGAGCGGGATCAGATCTACCAGGCCGCTGACCGGCTGGCCGACGAGATCCGCGCCAAGGGACCGGAGGTGGTGGTGGACAAGCGCGAGGGCTACAAGCCGGGCTTCAAGTACTTCCACTGGGAGCAGCACGGTGTGCCGCTGAGGGTGGAGATCGGCCCGCGGGATCTGGCCGCCAGCCAGGTCATGATCAAGCGCCGCGTGACAAACAAGCGCCGCGACGCCGCCGACAAGCAGGCCGTGCCGATGGCCGAGCTGGCCGAGACCGCGGCGCACCTGATGGAGACGATCCAGGCCGACCTGTTCGATCGCGCCACGGAGCGCATGGCGCAGAACACGGTCGCCGTCGAGACGTATGACGACTTCGTCACGCTGATGGAGCCGGTCACCGCCGAGCGCGGCGGCGGCAAGTTCGCCATGGTCCACTGGTGCGGGAGCCCCGAGTGCGAGATGCGGATCAAGGAGACCAGGGCGACCATCCGCTGCATCCCCTTCGAGGACCGGCACGGCGGTCCCGGCGAGTGCATGGTCTGCGGCGGCGCCTCCCCCCGGCGCGTGGTGGCGGCCAAGGCCTACTGACGGGAGCCGGGGATCAGGGCACGCGCACGACGGTCTTGTCCTCCAGCATCTCGTGCAGCGCCTTGAGCAGCGCCCGCTCCTCGGGGTCGATCCGGTGATCCTCCTCGGCCAGGGCGATGATTGTCTGATACTCCTTGTTCGTCAGCTTGCCGTCATCGATCGCCTTGTTGATCATGTCCGCCAGGCGGGGCGCGCTCTCGCTGGGCTTGTCCATATCGCGACTCTCCGGAGCAATAAGCCTCCCACAATACTCACGGCCCGCCAGCCGTCAAGAGGGACAGCCCCATGGACCAGGTCAGAGCGTGAGCAGGAATCCCGGACCGAGCCATGTGGTCGAGGCGCCGGGCTCGCAAGGCGCGAGGAGGGCGCATATTGGTGATACGCAACCGACGAGCAACGCAGCGAGCCCGGATGGATC